>Ga0116229_10009250_pt1 | contig 15088 bp, 13 predicted proteins | sample S1TSphgellanicum_3_FD_87313 | JGI IMG/M metagenome (GOLD analysis project Ga0116229, IMG submission 87313) | Host-associated microbial communities from peat moss isolated from Minnesota, USA - S1T2_Fc - Sphagnum magellanicum MG | ecosystem: Host-associated > Plants > Peat moss > Unclassified... | reverse complement strand
AGATCGATCGCATCCTGGCGCTGCAGCCGGACTTCGTGGTGGGATTTTCAGATATCCAGGCGGATATCGCCCAGGCACTAATCCGGGCTGGCATTGAAGTCTGGATCAGCAATCATCGCTCGGTGGAAGGCATCCTGGGTTATGTGCGCCGGATCGGCGCGCTGGTCGGAGCAGCCGAGCGTGCCGAGCGTTACGCCCGGCAGCTGGAGCTGCACGTGGAGGACATCCGCAGGCAGGCCGCAGCGCTGCGGCAACGCCCGCGCGTTTATTTCGAGGAATGGGACCAGCCGCTCATCACCTGCATCCGCTGGGTCAGTGAACTGATCGGGATTGCCGGTGGCGATGATATTTTTCCCGATCGGGCAGTGTGCGCATTGGGCAGGGACCGCATCCTGGACGATCCTGTTGAAGTCGTGCGGCGCGCGCCGGATATCGTTCTTGGATCCTGGTGTGGGAAGCGCTTTCGTCCGGAAAAAGTGGCCTCGCGGCTCGGCTGGCAGCAAGTCCCTGCGGTACGCGACGGGGAGTTACATGAGATCAAGTCGCCGTTGATCCTGCAGCCGGGCCCTGCGGCGCTGACCGACGGACTCGATGCCATCCACCGCGTGTTCCGGCGCTGGGCTGAGCGCCGCGACGCACCGCATGGCGACCCAGCGGGCCTGTAAGGCGTCCGCTAGCGTCGGCCATGCGACTTGAGCCTGGGCCACGCGACTTGAGCCTGTAGCACGCGCCTATAGTTCATCTTCGACCCATTCCAGCTCGCCGCGCTGGTCGTTTGCACGGCGTTGCGCTTCCAGGCGTCTGAGCTCCACTCGCCTGATCTTGCCCGATATGGTTTTCGGCAGTTCGTAGAACTCCAGTCGCCGGATGCGCTTGAACGATCCGAGTATCTGCCGCGCATGCTCGAAGATCGAACGCGCCGTGTCGGCGTCCGGCGATCCTCCGGGGACCAGTGCTATGAACGCCTTGGGAACGGACAGCCGAACAGGATCGGGAGACGGTACCACTGCGGCCTCGGCGACCATCGGATGCTCGATGAGCACGCTCTCCAGCTCGAACGGACTGATGCGATAATCCGAGGACTTGAACACGTCATCGGCGCGTCCGACGTAGGTAAACACGCCATTAGCGTCGCACGATGCCACGTCTCCGGTCCGGTAGAACCGGCCGGTGAGCGGCTGGACCTGATTTTCAATCCGATAGCCCTGCATCAGGCCGATCGGCCGGTCAGCGCCAAGACTGATGGATATCTCGCCTTCCTCCGCCGGATTTCCGTCTGCATCGAGCAGGTTGACGACGAATCCTGGCAGCGGCCGTCCGACTGCCCCGGGAACAATCGCCTGGCCCGGCGTATTGGCGATCATGACCGAGGATTCGGTCTGCCCGAAGCCGTCCCGGATGGTGATCCCCCAGGCCTCCCTGACCCGGGTTATCACTTCGGGGTTCAACGGCTCCCCAGCCCCAACCAGCTCGCGCAGATGCGCAGACTTCCATGCCGCAAGGTCCTGCTGGATGAGGATGCGCCAGACCGTGGGCGGGGCACAGAATGTCGTCACTCGCTCGCGCAGCATCACTTCCAGCGTCGCCGCCGCGTCAAAGCGCGCGTGGTCCAGCGTCAAGACCGTCGCCTCGGCAAGCCACGGAGCGAACAGTGAACTCCAGGCGTGCTTGGCCCAGCCGGGGGACGAGATATTGAGGTGTACATCGCCCGGTCTCAGGCCGATCCAATACATCGTCGACAGATGACCAATAGGGTAGGAAACGTGGCTGTGCAGCACCAGCTTGGGTTTGGAGGTGGTGCCCGACGTAAAGTAGAGAATCAGCGGGTCGCTCGCATGGGTCGGTCCATCGGGCAGGAAATGCACATCGGCCAGTGCGGCATCGTCGAAACGATGCCAGCCCGGCACATCGGCCCCCACTGCCACGCCGATCCAGTCGCCGGGCGGGAAACGATTCGCGTAGCTTGCGCCTGCAATGACCGCTCGCACCGCGCCACGATCAATGCGGTCCTGCAGGTCGGCGCCGCTCAATAGTGGCGACGCCGGAATCATGATCGCACCGAGCTTGGTGATGGCAAGAATGCACTCCCAGAGCGGAACCACATTCCCCAACATCAGAAGTACGCTAGCGCCGCGGCGCACCCCCAGCGAGCGCAGGTAATTCGCCAACCGGTCTGACTGGCTCGCGAGATCAGAATAGCGCCTCGAGACGATCGCGCCGTCCTGCTGGACTACACGAAGTGCCTCATGATCGCGTTCCCGCGCAACTACATCGAACCAGTCGAATGCAAAGTTGAAGCGCTCCGGTTGCGGCCAGCGGAACTCCCGGCGTGCGCTCGCGTAATCGACGCGATGCGCCAGCAGCAGGTCACGGGCGTATTTCAGCTCGTCAGTCGGCGACATTGGCATCTTGCGCCCACGTCCTGGATGACAGCCTTGGCTTCGCCATGTCGTGTAATGCCCATGGCTGCCGGGATTCTTTAGGGGACTTAATGTAGACCTTTACCGTCCCCTGTTCAAAACCAGACGCTCGACACCGGCTGCCATGATGCTGGGCTTGAACAGTGGCGGTCTTCGGATCGAGAATGTGCGCTCACTGCGAAGGCCTCAGAAGACATATACCACTGGACGCCGTCCGATTGCGTGGCCGCATACAGCCGAAAGGGAGATCGTGATGACAACTTCGACAACACCGCTCAATCCCGTCGAACCGGATATCGCGCGGCGACGACTGTTGGGATGGCTGGCAGGCAGCCCGTTGCTTGCGGCCGCGGCATCGACCGGATCCATCCTCACGCTGCTCGCCGCGGCGTCGCGCAGCGCGCGCGCCCAGAGCTATGACGCGCTGCGCGGCGCGAATGTCGCCACCGGCGCCGATGGCATCATCACCGCGCCAAGCCAGGCACTCGACGTCTTCGAGTTCGAGCCGGCGGCGAAGAAGGCGCTGTTCGACGCGGGAGCACCCACGCACTGGGGTTACCTCGAGAGCGGCGTGGACGACAACGTCACACGCGACGCGAATCACACGGCATACGAGAGGTTCAACATCCGGGTGAAGCGCCTCGTCGATGCACGCAAGATCGACACCAGCGTCAGCATCCTGGGGGAAACCTGGGCCAGCCCGATCTTCATCTGCCCGGTAAGTAGCCTCGGCGCCTACGACGGCGAGGCGGGGGTCGCCGTAGCGCGCGCCGCCGCCAAGCGCAAGCACCAGATGATCCTATCCACGGTCGACAATGCGAGCATCGGCGACGTCAACAAGGCGCTCGGATCACCGGCGTGGTTCATGCTGTACCCGACCGACGACTGGAACGTGACCCAGGCGCTGGTAAAGAACGCGCAAGCTGCCGGGTCGCCCGCGATCGTGCTGACGGTCGATCGGCAGGGCGGACGTAACACCGAGGACATGTTCCGCATGCGACGCCTGGACCATCGCGACTGCACGCTGTGCCACAAGCCGGGCGCCTTTGCCAACGAGGTGAGCCGTAAAGCAAACTTCAACGGCATCGACGTCTCCAAGGTGACCAACCTCTACGGCACCGGCATGACCTGGGAATTCATCGATCGCCTGCGTGCCATCGTCAAGGGCAAGCTGGTGCTGAAGGGCATCATGACCGGCGCGGACGCCGAGGAGGCCCGGAAACATGGTGTGGACGCAATATTGGTTTCCAACCACGGAGGTCGCGCGGAAGAGAGTGGCCAGGCGACCATCACCGTGCTCGCCGAGGTCGTCGAGGCCGTGCGCGGGCGCATCCCGGTGCTGATCGATGGCGGCGTGCGCCGCGGGACCGACGTCTTGAAGGCGCTTGCCCTGGGCGCAAGCGCGGTCGGCATCGGCCGGCCTTACGTCTGGGGTCTTGCGTCCTTTGGCGAGGCCGGCGTAGACCGGGTGCTGGAGATCATGGACAGCGAGTTCACCACCATCATGCGCCAGGTGGGCGCGGTGCGCATCGAGCAGATCACGCGCGACAACGTGACGCCCGCGTAGCCGTTCCCGGGCAAACCCCCCATGTTAATCAGTCAACGATGATGGTACCGACCATCTTTGGATGGATCGAGCACGTGAAGTGATAGGTCCCGGGCTTGTCAAACTTGAACGAGAAGGTCTCGTCGGTATCCCTGGCGCCGGACCGGAACAGGCCGGTGTCGCTGACCACGCTGTGCGGCTCATCGTCCTTGTTGGCCCAGGTCACGGTGGTGCCCGCCTTGATCGTCAGTGAGTCGGGCGCAAACATGAAGTCCTTGATCAGGATCTGAGGGGAATCCGGCGGCGCTCCGCTCGCCGGATTCCCGGCCGCGAGCAACCAAATGAGCGCCGCAACGGCAATCGTAAGCAAGGGTCGATAAGTTCCGGAATTCAAGTGAGTCTCCCTGGTGATAGCCGTTCAATACCCTTAGGCCAGCGTCGTGTCGGTCATCATCATCGAGCTTGGGTGCTTGACGACCGACACGCTGGTGACACCGAGCATCCCGCGCAGCTGGTCTGCCGGGACCTTGAGAGGCGCAGGACCCGCACCTTCACCGGCGAGTGGCTGCGGATAAGCGGTGGAGCGTGCGGTATGAAAGGTGACATTGCCCTCCACCTTCTGCACGATCTGGTGGATGTGGCCGTTGAGCACGGTGACCGAGCCGAAGCGCCGCAGCGGCTGCATGAGCTGATCCGCATCTCCGGTCCCCCAGCCCCAGGGCTCATAGATGGTCCACAGCGGCATGTGGGCAAATACAACAATAGGGGTGCTGGAGGTGCGCGCCTTCAGGTCAGCCACCACCCAGGCGAGCTGCTCGTCGCCCAGGGTGCCGAGGCCGCCCGGCTTGAATTGCAGCACGTTGATCAGCGCGACGAAGTGCACGCCGGCGTGATCAAAGCTGTAATAGCCCTTGTTATCGGACGCCCTGCCGAAGCGGTTGAAATATTCCGTCACCGTCGGATCCTGGGTGTCGTGCTCGCCCGGCACCGTGTGCAGCTCGGTCGTCCGCAGGCGCGAGAACATCTGTTGCGCCTGGTCGAATTCCGCAGGCCTGGACAGGTGAGTAATGTCACCGGTGTGGATGATGAGCGCGGGCTGCACAGCCATCGCGTTCACGATATCAATGGTCTGGGTCAGGGTACCGTTGACGTCCGGGTTGGCCTCTTTGTTGAAGCCGATATGGGTGTCGCTGATCTGTACGAAAAGCGGCCTGCCCAGCCGCGCGATCCCCGGTTTTTCATCGGCGGCTGTGGCCAGGTCCACCGGCGTAAAGACGCCGCCCGCCAGGACGAATAGTGTGCCGGCCCCGCCATAGGCCATGCATTTGAGCGCATTGCGACGCGATTGCAGCAGTTTATCGTCCGGCACGGACCTCTCCTGAGTAGATTGTTCAGGAGAGAAGACTTCCGATCGGACGTTTTTATTCCCGCCTTCGGTTCAATCATTTGAATCGCGCGCGTCGGGCGTGCTAAAGACCCTGCAACAGACGCACCAGTCCGAGCAATTCGTCCGGGGCGGTATCCGACACGGCGCAATACTCCAGGTCCCCGGACTTCCAGAAGATGAGGTGATAACCGTTGCGAGTCGCGTTCGCCGGCAGGCCGCGTTGACTGTCGGCCCAGCTGAAGACGTTGATGACGTGCGGCCCATGCTGGTAGACGACCACCGCTGCGCGTTGGTGATCCAGGTAGTCTGCCCGACCGCCAACGAGCCGATAACCCTGAGGCTCGAAGTCGGCGACCACCGGCGAGACGTCCGTATGGCCAGCAAACCAGGGTTTTACGGTGTGCTTGTCGGTGGACACCACGTCGATCAGGTGATCCGCCATCAGCGAGCGCAGGTGCGCGCCCACCAGATCGTCCACCAGTGGATTGCTGAGCCGTGGCGCCCAGATTACGAATGCGAGAATGGCTACGGCCGCCGTGGCGACGCCGCCGCTGAAGGTACCCGCCCAGAACGGCTGCAGCGGCATTCGCAATCGAGGCCAGGTGAAGCGCTTTGAACTCCTCGCCGTAGTCTCCTGATCAAGCGCCCGGCTGAGACGTGCGCGCAGCGCAGCAGGCGCGTGCACGCGCGGCAGTTCCTGCTGCATCGCCGCCCGCAGCTCTCCCAGGTCCTGCAGCAGTGCACGGCATTCGGCGCAGTGCTCCATGTGCTGCTCAATGCCGGTCGCGGTTACCGAGTCCACCTCATCGTCGAAATAGGCCTGGACGCGCAGGGATTCAGCGCACTGCACGAGGCACCCCGTCGTTGTGTCGCAACCATTGTTTCTTCAGCGCCGAGCGGGCGCGTGCCAGCCGTGACATCACGGTACCCAGCGGCACGTTGGTCACAGCGGCGATCTCACGATAGTCCATGTCCTCGATTTCCCTCAGGATTAAAACCTCACGATGATCATCCGGCAGCCCCGATATGAGACGTTCGAGCGTGCGCTGCTCATCCCGCTGTATCGACGCGCTTTCCGGATCGGGCGTGCTCGCGATCAGGACGCGCCCATCCTGCGCATCGTGCTCTTCGGGCAACGGCACAAGACCCCGTCGCTGCTCCTGCTTGAGCGCGGTCAAATGACAGTTCCTGAGGATCGTCAACAGCCAGGCCTTCACATCGGAGCCCCGCAGAGCGTCAAATCCACGAAATGCACGCAGGATCGCCTCCTGCACCAGGTCGTCCGCGTCATCCGGTGAACGCGCCAGCCACCGGGCAAACCGATAGGCGGCATCCAGATGCGGCATGACCTGCGCATCAAAGCGACGGCGCCTGTCATCCATGGATAGGAGCGGACACTACATTCACGGCGTTCACCCAGCTTCGCTTGAGGTATTAGACTCGCGAAGGGTTCGATTTATTCCCAGCGCAAGCCTGGCAGGGCAATCCGGACCTGTCCAATGTTCGCCCATCGCGGCGAACCGACGGACAGACCGAAAGAAGCGAGGCGCTACAAGAATCCGGTAGCGCCTTTAATTGCCGTGCACGGACCTCAACCGGCGCCGGCGATGCCCAACTCAACGTCCTGCTGTTCATGCGCCTTGTCACGCATCTTCACGACCGGCCGGGTACGCTGGACGTGCTCGATATAAGGCAGCGTTTGGGCTTCCGGCGACTTGTAAAGAAGCGCCGCTTCGCCGGTTTGCCGCGCCAATTCGGGCACATCCGTCGGCGGCGCGACGATAAGATCGTTGGGGGGCGTGGCGGAAGCCGCGGAGGCCGCGGAGGCCGCGGAGGCCGCGGGAGCCGCGGGAGCCGCGGGAGCGGCGGGAGCCGCAACGCTGCCAGTGACAACAATCGCGATCGCCGCGATGCGAAGGCCCTTCGAAAGCTCACGGTCTACATTCCATTTCATCGCAGCGTCTCCTTGAAAATTGTATTGAATCATCGAAGCCTGGCGCCGATGGTCGTGCCCGCCGCGCCTCGTCCTTCTGTAAGACTGCTGAACCATGTCTTTTATTCCCGCGCTTCGGGCAGCGAGGTCCCGCGCACCATCGGGGACATCCTGCAACCGAGCAAGAAATGCGTTTGCGGCAACGAAGTGGTACTCCGCATGGCGTGCGGATCGACGAATAGCAAGTGGGTTTGCCGTGGAGCCTTCAGCCTAGTATCGAGATCAGCTTCTGGGCAGCGGCGGGAGCGCGTTCTTTCGCCCCATTGATGAAATAGATGAACACATCCCGCGGTTGCGCCGTTGTCCTGGGCTTGGGCGCAATTCTCGGCAGGTCTGCGGGCTCCTTGCCTTGTGCCCACGCTGTTGCACGGCGAGACCATTGCTTCAGGGCGGGGAGTGTATATCCCGTCGCGACCGAGGCGGCGCTGCGTCTCAGGCGCGCGTAAACAAACGTGGATGTCAGATCCGCAAGTGCTGGATGCATGGCGTCATCCTCGAATACCACCGCGACCTGGTGTTTGCGGGCGATCTCGAGGAATTCCCGATTCATGAAGCTCGCATGACGAACTTCGAGCGCGTGTCGCAGTGGCTGGCTGCCTACCTTTGCCGGCAGCATGGTTAGAAACGCCTCCAATTCCTTCGCAGCGAACTCTTTCGTCGCCGCCAATTGCCAGAGCAAGGGTCCAAGCTTGGATTTGAGTTTGGTGATTCCGCTCGATAGGAATCGCTCCAGGGCCGGTGCAGCAGTCGCCAGATCCCGGCGCTGGACGATGAAACGCGGCGCTTTGAGCGAGAACATGAACGCGTCGGGCGTGGCGTCGTGCCACTTGGCAAACACGGCAGGCTTCTGCAGCCGATAGAACGTACCATTGATCTCGATGGTCGTGACCTGACGGCTCGCATAGTCGAGTTCCTGACTCTGGACTGTGCCGGGGGGATAGAAGGTTGCGCGCCAGGGCTCGTAATTCCAGCCGCCGATGCCGACTCGAATATGCCCCGCCCTTATTTTGACATTCATGTCTAGCGATCACGCTGCTCACTGCAGGTGCGGATCTTCGCATGAGGCAGCGCCGCTGGCCTAGTCGACGATCACTTCAAAGCGCACTCGCATGTTGGCACGCGCGGCGGCCGATTCCTCATCGTTCGGTGAAACTTCGTATTCCTCTGGCCTGGAGTCACCGTATCCAACGATCGTGAGCCTGGCGGGGTCAATTCGTCCCTGTTCTATAAGGTATCGCTCGACAGCCTTTGCCCTACGCTCGCTCAGCTTGCGATTGTATTCGTCCGTGCCATGAGCCGACGCATAGCCTGCCAGCCGCACATGGGCGGCCGGATTGTCGTGCAGTATGCGGATGCTGCGCTTGAGAATCGCTCGCGAGTCATCGGTGAGATCGGACTTGTTGAATTGGAAATGCAGCTCCTCGAATACAAGCACGATATCCTTGCGCGGCGCCATTACCGGCTGCACGACCGGTTGCAATTCGACCGTCCTCGGCGGCGAAACCCATTCCGGCGGAGGCGCCGTCATCGCCGTTCGAGCCGGTGCAGGCGCTGCCTTGGCGCCAAAGCGATACAGCACGCCGAGCGATAGCATGTCAACATCCCCGCGGTTGCCGACGGCGTCGTTGATCCGGTAGCGTTCCGCCTCGATGCGTGCGCCAAGCCGCTCGGTAAAGTCATATTCCAGTCCGAAGCCGAATTTATCGCTGGTGCTGCTTCTGTCGCGGCTCGGATCGAGCACAGCCACTGCTCCGCTGCCCCCAAAGTGATCCCGGGCCTGAGCATAGTTGGCGCCGAAGCGACCGAAGGCCGAGAAGCTGTCGGTGAACGGCAGTATCCCGACCGCGTCGATATTCGCGCCCTGCAGCCTGATGCTGCCGGCCAACGTGCCGTCCGGGACAGTGGTCGCAGTGAATCCGAATTTCCCCAGATTGAAATAGCCACCTTCCAACGCAAAGTAGCGACAGAAGCGGTAGCCACCGAAGAGCTTGAACCCTGCGTCGCGCTCGTTGTCGCTGATAGCGGGGGTCGCAAGCCCTGAATTCGCCAGTTCCGCCCTGATCTTCCGGTCATCGATGGTGGCAGCCGACAGGCCGCCGTTGCCGCCGATATAGAACCCCGAATCCTGCGCCCATGCTACCGGACAGGCCAGGGCGCCGAGGGCCAACAGAACCACGCCCGCAGGAGCCCTTACGAGAATCATGCATTTCTCCATGATCGCGCGTTTGCGGCTCGATCGTTACGGACCGGGAACATTGATGACCGTGTTGACGATAGTCACTGAAGCTCCCAGTGATATCACCCTGCCGTTGATCGTCGCGACGTTCATGTTGCCGGCTGTCGAAACCACTACACCCGCCTGGGAAATGACGGTCCCGGAGAAGATTCCGCCGCCAGCGGCATTAATGACCGCGGCAGTACCGACCTGCCAGAAGACGTTTTTTGCCTGCGCACCATTGATCAGCAGCACACTCTGGGGAAATGCGACTCCCGCCCCGCCCACCGTGAGCGAGGTTGACATCTGGAATATCCACACCGCATTCGCATTTCCTTGTGCGTCGAGCGTCAGGTCGCCGCCCTGGATCTTGAACGTACCCGCCGCGGCCGTATAAACGCCGGGGACCAGCACAAGGCCCGCCAGATTGCCGGCACCAGGATCCGGCCCCGCGGGCTGCGCTACCAACGCGTTATAAGCGACCAGCGCTGCTGCTCCGGCTTGCGATGCCACGAGCAACGTCTGCGCCGTACCTTCAGTGGGACAGCCCACCGTCGGCGGCGGTGGGGCCGTATAAATCTCTCCGTTCACGGTGCCGATATTGGAACCGGTTTCGGTATAGATGCATTGCGGCGTGGTGTCGTGGAAGCCCGTGACGGCGGTTGAGACAGCGGTAGTGGCGATGTTGCCGTTGACCACCGTGAGCGTCCCCTGGTTGGTCATCCCGGCGCTTCCGCCAAAGTCGCCAAATGTCGCCGCGGCTCCCAGCGCTGGGGCCTGCAGGCATTGGCCGGTGGCAGCGGACACGGTAAAGCTCCAGCTATAGTCGGCAGCCATGGTGTTTGCCGGCACTGCCAGATCCTTGACCCCGTTGACACCACCCCGCACGAGCGCCGTATAGGTCACGCCGACGGTCAGCGCATTCGTTGGGGTAAAGGTCGCGATGCGTCCGGTGGCGTTGTCGAGCACAACCGATGAGGCGACCACGGGCGTGAAGGCGGGCCCCGGCCCGGTGACCGTGAAGTTAGCGCTGGTTACCGAGCTGGAATCCATGCGCAAGCCGGACGGTACCCTGAACGTGGCATTGACCGTGGCACTCGGACATACCATCACCGCGCCGGCGGCAGGATTGGTGGACTGTACGCTGACGTGGGCGCTCGGCACTGCGGCCGCGGCGGTAAATGTCCAGACATAGTTGCTGGCGGCAGGTAACGCGGCCTGGTTGCCCGCGAGTGCGTTGCCCGCGACATCCGTGGCAGCAGTCGTGATCGTCGCCGTGTAGGTCGCGCCGGCCGTCAGCGCTGCTGCCGGTGTGAACTGTGCGGTCCGGGTTCCGATCGCATAGCTGACAGTACCGGTGGGCGAGACGCAAGGCCCGGGACAAGTCAGGGTAAAGCTGGTCGCGGTAATCGTGGAAGGATTCATATCCTCGGTAAACACCGCACTGACGGCACTGTTGGCGGGTACGCCGGTGGTCGGACCGGGAGTCGTGGTGGCCGGCTCGGTCAGCATCACTTCGGGTCGCGTGGTGTCCGCGGTCGCGCCGGTGGTGAAGCGCCATACATAAGGGTTCGCCAATGCTAATCCGGTGGTGAGGCTCCTGGCTCCGGTAACCGTGGCCGTATAGAGGGTCAGCGGCGCGAGGTTAGTGGCCTCGGGCAACGTCAACAGCGCAATTGTCTTGGTGGCATCGAGAGCCACCGTCCCGGTGGGATTGGTGCAAGGCGTCGCGCAGGTGAGCGTAAGGCTTGCCGCGCCGCTGAATGGCGCCACGGTCTCACTGAAGGCAGCGGACACGGTCTTCAAATTGATCGCGACGCCGGTAGCGAGATCGGGCGGGTCTACCGCCGTAACCGTTGGTCCGGCAGCGGTGGTAAAGCTCCATGTGTAGGGTGCCTGCAGTGCCAGACCGGTGGTTAGACTGGTAGCCCCGCTGACCGTGGCGGTGTAGAGCGTCAGCGGCGCAAGTGCCGCGCCGGGGCTGAGCGCAAAAGTAGCCACCGTAGCGCTGGCATCAAGCGACACTGTCCCGGTGGGATTGACGCAAGGTGCAGCGCAGCTGAGCGTGAAGCTCGCCGCGCCACCGATCGGGGCCATGGCCTCGCTGAACGTCGCCGTTATGTCCGGGTCACCGAAAACGCCCGTCGCATGGTTGATCGGAGTCGACGCCGTCACTGTCGGCGGCAGCCGTGCGTCGGCGCCTACGCCCAGGATTTCGCCCCGGCCACCGCCGCATCCCGCCAGCCAGGCGCATAACAGTCCCATCGCAAGCGGCATCGCATGTGTGCCGAAGCTGCCGACCGCTTTCATTGACGCTTCCCTATCAAGGTTACCGCGAAACTTTGTGAGCGCGACTCATTCGCGCGGACCCCGGGCGATGAATCACTAGCTGGCCGCATGCTTGTCGATTGGCGAGACTCTGTCTGTGCGGCATCGAACATAGCGACTTGTCCTACAATGCCTGAATCTGTCGCGGCCACGGACACATACGGCTGCGGGTTCGTGCCGAGTGCCGCTGCCAGTAATGGCGGCCGCAGGTCGGGGTGGTGATCGCGCTGCGAGATATGGGTGGCGGCAAGAGCCGCGTGATCCTGGACGATGTGCAATCTGGTCTGCCGTAAGGCGATGCACCGGTCACGGCATCAGGAGTGCCGGACCCAATTCAAGATAGCTGAACAATTCCACCACTTGGCCAGGGACTTCCATTGCATTTGCCGCACGAAGCATGCTCAGGCGTAACGGGTGCCCGCCATTGCGGCTTTTGTGCCAACGGTTCCCTTATCAACAATAGTGAGAAAAGCGGCGTTCGCTTTCTTTGAATTTCGTTTCTGTCGAAAGGTCCGATGACCCTGGATGAACGCCTCGGTCCACGTCGCCAGGAGCAGACCGGCCGCGAGCTGAGCGTCAGGATCGGCAGGTTCTCGGCCAACGCATTCGGATAGCGCCACCGCGATGACTTGCGCGATCTCATCACGTATCTGCCTGGCCCGAGACTTGAGGGATTCGCTGCCCTCGATCGTCTCGATAAAGCTTTGGCTCCTGGCAGAAAACTCGAGGAGCGGGCTCTGTTCCTCCGCGAGCCGATGCGCGAGCAGGCGTAACGTCTCGATGGGAGCGACGCGGGGATCGCGCTGCCGCAAAGCTTCGCGAAAGATCTCGCGAACCTCCTCGTCGCGGTCAAAGAACATGTCCTCCTTGCGGGGAAAGTGATTAAACACCGTCATCCGTCCGACGTTGGCGGCCGCCGCAATCTCATCCACCGTCACATGATCGAAGCCCCGCTCGATAAAAAGGAGCGTGGCGGCGTTGGAGATGGCCTGTCGCGTGGCTAGACGCCTACGGGATCGGCCGTCGGATGGTTTTGACAGGTACATTTCGACAGTATATATACTTAGTACATATACTCAGTATATATACATGGCACATACCGAGGAAGCAACATGAGCAGGTTTGCGGGAATAGTTGCGCTGGTTACAGGGCGGCCTGCCGGCCCCGGCCAGCCAACCAAGGCTGGATCGTGTTCGCCATCATGCCGATCTTCGCCCTCGGCGGCATCGGCACACCCGCGTTTCAGGCCCTGGCCACGCGGCAGGTTGATCCGGGCCGCCAAGGCCAGCTTCAAGGTGTGCTGGCATCGGCTGTAAGCCTGGCCTCCATCATCGCGCCGCTCGCTTTCTCAACATTCTACTTCGTGGTCCAGAAGGAGTGGCCCGGAGCCATCTGGCTCTCCGTAGTCGTCATCTCTGCAATTGCGGTTCCACTGGTTTTTCTCAGCACTGAACTCTCGGACAAGTCAATCCTTCCAAGCGGCGTCGGACCAGCGGTAGCAATGGGGCAAGGGACGCCCGGAGGCGCCGGGAGTGGGCACACGATAGCGGATTGAAGTCCGTTCGCTCTGTGCGTCCCCGTACGCTGGCGCATGGACCCATGCGATCATGCGAGCTCTTCCCCTCTTCCGGGAGTTCTCACATGACGAGCGAACTGCGAATCCTGGGATGGTCTACGTTCCTGGGCCTCGGCTATGTATTGATCGCTGCGGGATTAGCGACTGCGCAGCGAGGACTGCTCTGGAATGCCAGCAACCGTGACGGGGAGCCGAAGCCCTTGACGGGTGCGGCGGCGCGGGCCGTGCGCGCGAACCACAATTTCCTCGAGACCTTTCCATTCTTTGCGGGCGCCGCGATCGCCGTCGTGGTTGCAGGGCACAATACGGCTCACACTGCCCTTGGCGCAGAGCTCTACTTCTGGGCCCGCCTTGCCTACCTTCCGATCTACATCGTGGGCATCCCCTACCTGCGCACTCTGGTATGGGCCGTGTCCCTCTGGGGACTGCTGCAAGTGCTCGAGGGGTTGTTCTGACGACGAGCCGTGGTATTAACCAGTAACCGAGGGTTCAGAATTTGAAGACCGTGCCGGAGTTGGACTGACCGCCGGCAGATGTGGTGGCGTAGAAATTCCCGTCGGTGCCCTGGATCAATCCCCCGTAAGGATATCCACCGTCGTTAGCACCGTTGCTGCCGAACGAATAGACCACCGTCTCAACACCGCCCGGCGTGATCTTGAAGATCACGCCTACATTGTTCGCACCGCCTAAACTCGTGGTTCCGTAGAAATTCCCATCGGCGGCCTGGATCAAGCTGTCGTAAGGATTGCTCCCGTCGCCAGCCACACCACCGAATGAGTACAGCAGTGTCTCGGCTCCGGCCGGTGTGACGGTGTAGACCGTGCCGACACTGTCTGCACCGCCATTTTGCGTAGTTCCGTAGAAATTCCCGTCGGCGCCTTGGACCAAGGCCGCGTAAGGATTCGTACCGTCGCCAGAGCTGGCGAACGAATAGAGCACTGTCTCGGCCCCGGCTGGCGTGACCTTGAAGACCGTGCCAACGCTGTTTACGCCGCCATTTTGCGTGGTTCCGTAGAAATTCCCGTCGCTGGCCAGGATCAATCCGGCTTCCGGATTTGTGCCATCGGTACCGCTGCCGAACGACCAGAGCACCGTCTCGACCCCGGCTGGCGTGACCTTGAAGACCGTGCCCACGGTGTTTGCACCGCCCGTTAGCGTAGTGCCATAGAAATTCCCGTCAACGCCTTGGAGCAAGCCCGCGTATGGATGCGTACCGTCGGTACCGCCGCCGAACGACCAGAGCACCGTCTCGCTCCCGCCCGGCGTGATCTTGAACACCGTGCCGGCGTTGCTGTGCGTACCACCGGACACTGTGGTGCCGTAGAAATTCCCATCGGTGCCCTGGATCAAGGCCCCCCAAGGATGCGCGCCGTCACTAGCGCTGCTACCGAACGAATAGAGCAGCGTCTCGACCCCGGCTGGCGTGACCTTGAAGACCGTGCCATCGCTGTACACGCCGCCGTAAGAAGTGGTGCCGTAGAAGTTTCCATCGGTGGCCTGAATCAATCCATCTTCTGGGGTTTGACCGTCGTTACCGCTGCCGAATGAATGCAGCACCGATTCGACCTGGCCCGTAACGGTCAAGGTGACCGGCGCTGACTGCACAGAGCCTTGGATTGCGGT
>Ga0116229_10009249_pt1 | contig 15089 bp, 10 predicted proteins | sample S1TSphgellanicum_3_FD_87313 | JGI IMG/M metagenome (GOLD analysis project Ga0116229, IMG submission 87313) | Host-associated microbial communities from peat moss isolated from Minnesota, USA - S1T2_Fc - Sphagnum magellanicum MG | ecosystem: Host-associated > Plants > Peat moss > Unclassified... | reverse complement strand
GAACCCTGTCACGGCGGCCGCCGTGCCCATGCGGCTCGTGCAGGAGGCGGCCAGTATGTACGGATGCGCGGTCTGAAATTCCATCCGGCCTCAGTCCGTCCCCGACGCGGCCGCCTTGCCCCAACGATACGACAAGCGTACGCCGAAGACGCGCGGTTCGTTGACGGTGAGTCGCAGGTCGAAGTTGCCGGTATTGCTGAAGATGATCGCGTTCTTGTTCGCAAGATTGGTGACGTAGAATTCCGCAAACCACGACTCGCTGCCGCCGGGGTTGATTCCCAGGCGCAGGTTACTGATGATGTAAGAAGGCTGCAGAATGCGCGGCAGACCCGTGTTCTTGTCGTCCGGATTGAGGCCGTTGTACATGTCGCCCTTGTCGGCCATGTCGAACTGCACATAGCCCTGCAGGCTGTCGGTCACGGGCCTCTGGTAGCGTGCGTTCCAGCTCCAGCTGAAATAGGGCGCGAACGGCAGCCGCTCGTTGACGTAATTGTCGTAAGCCGCGGTGGATGCCGAAATGACTCGGGAGTCGGTATAGTTGAACGACGCCTGCAGCGACAAATGCTCGTCGACCTTGTAGTCGATGTTCGATTCCGCTCCATAGATGCGCGCACCGCCGACGTTGATGTTGTAGCTCGAGGTCGGGCACACCAAGGCGTCGTAGATGAGCGCCTGCAGCTCCTTCCAGTCCATGTAATAGAGCGCGCCGTTCCACAACAGCTTGCCCTGCAGGCTCGTCGTCTTCCAGCCGAGTTCGTAGTTATTGAGCGTGTCGGGATCATAGGTCTGGGTCACGCCATTGGCGTAGCACGATGACGGCAATCCGGAGTTGCTGCCGCCCGGCCGGAAGCCCTGCCCCCAATCGGCGTACGCGAGCACGTGATCCGTGACCTTGTAGCTCACGCCGGCCTTGCCGTCCCACTTGTGCGAGCTCTCGGTCACGAAACTCGGCGTGTTGGGAGCGTAGGCGAAGGCCAGCAAGGGCGTGGCATAGGCCCCATAGTATTCGTAGTGCACGACCCCCGCTTCCACGTTCAGCTTGTCGGTCACGTCGAAGTTGATGTTGGAGAATTCGCTGGTCTCGAGCTCGTGACTCGTTTCCGAATAGGCGTACCACTGACCGGCGGGCAGCGACGGCTGGGTGATGCCGTAATAACTGAATTCGCTCTGGAACGCGGCACCCTGGTATTGCATCCCCGGCATGTAGTAGACCTCGCCGGCGTTGTAATCGTTGGTCACCTGCCAGTACGCGCCCGCGAGCCAGTGGAAACGGCCACCGGCCTTCGACGAGAGGCGCAGCTCGTTCGACCAGCGCCTGGGATCGACGTTGTAGGAATAGAACTGAGTCGCCGGCTTACAGCCCGTGAAAGGGCCACCGCCGTAATACGGATCGTTGAGACAGGTAAACCCCTCCTGGGTACCGGGATAGCCGGTCGGGGGATTGTTGCCGGCGCCGGCATTGTAGTTCTGCTCGTACTGGGAATATTCGTTCCACTGGCGCCGCTCCTGGTTCCAGAACGCGCTCGCGAACACGAGGTCGCCGATGCCGACATCGCCGCTGATGTTAAGATCGACCATGTTGGTTTCGAACAGGTTCTGTTCCGGACCGAAGCGTTCCACCGTGAGCGGGGCAAGGGTCGGATCTTCGTCCCACGCGCCGTTGGTGTTCTGCTTCTGGAAACCATAGGTGAGCAGCGCGGTCCAGTCGTCGTTGAACTGCGCCTTCAGCGCGACGCGACCGCCCTTCACGTTCTCATGGTTGTAGTCGTGGCCTGCCCACGGACTATTGTTCGAGACCGCGCCGTTGACCCAGGTGCGCGTCGTCAACTTGTTGGTCACGAAGCCGCCGTTGGAGACGCTGAATCCCGATGCCCTGAGGCCGAGCACGCCGTCGATCAGCGGGACGTTGAGGAACGCCTCGTACGTCTGATTGGTGGAGGCCGACTGGATATGGCCGATGTCGGTGTCGGCCCCGGCACTGAAGTCGTGCAGGTCCGGCTTATTGGTGATGTAACGGATCGCGCCGGACATCGCGGCCGCGCCATAGGTCGTCCCCTGGGGACCGTTCAGCACCTCGATGCGCTCGATGTCGTACAGATGCAGATCGGGCTGCGAGCCACCGTAGTTCATCGACAGGTCATCGACGAAGAAGCCCGTCGCGGCCGTGTTCGCATAGTTCGGGTTGCTGCCGTCGGACACGCCGCGCATGACGAACAGTTGGGTCCCGGGTCCCGTGCTCATGTAGGAGATGGACGGCGTCTTCTGCAGGTAGTCGTCCATGCTCGCGATGCCGAGGTTCTTGATGTCCTTCGCCGTGAACACGTCGATGCTGATGGGGACGTCCTGCAGGTTCTCCGCGACCTTGCGCGCCGTGACGACGATCTCCGATAAGCCGGCGGACTCGGGCGGCGAGCCCGCGGAGTCGGCAAAACTCGGCGGGGCATGGGGAAGGGCGGCGCCGGCCAGCGCCGCGGCAACGGCAAACCGTACCCTAGACCCCGAGGCGCTACGACTTTGGCTTCCGCGCGATGCAATGACCGGGGTTACCGGTACCTGTGGCTTCGATCCCATGTGCTTCCCGAGTATTTTTGATGGTCAAACCGACGATCGCCACGGCGTGCGATCTCCCTGCCGGATCATCGTCGCAGTGACGGCCGTTAGTCAACGGTCGTTGCGCTGCGCACTCGCCGCCGGCTCCTCGAAGCGCGCCAGGCTGTCCCCGAGCGCGCGCCGCAGCGGCTCGAGCTCGCGCTCGAAATGGCGCCAATGGCCGACCGCAGAGCCGTATAGCGGCTGGCGCACCTGCTCGGCGCTCGCCGTGCGCACCGCACGGCGCGTCGCATGAAAGTTCAGGCAGGCGGGCTCGAAGGCGAGGCCACAGTGCGACAACAGGCGGCGGATGTTCGCCTCCGGCTCGCGCACGAGTTCCTCGTACTGGACTCGCAGCACCGTGCCCGGCAATACCGCGTCCCAATGATCCATGAGCGACAGATAACAGCGGTAATAGCGGCCGAGGTCGGTCAGGTCGTAGCTGAAGGTTTGCCCTTCGGCAAAGTTCTGCTTGAAGGTGCTGAAGCACGCATCCATCGGGTGGCGGCGCGCGTCGATGACCCTGGCGCGCGGCAGGATCACGGAGATCAGGCCGACGTGGCTGAAGTTATTCGGCAGCTTGTCCGTGAAGTGCGCGCGTCCCGTGCGCAGCGGCGCCGTCTCCTCGAGATAGCGGCGGCCGAGCGCGGCGAGCTGCGCAAAGCTTGCCCGGCCGACCGTCTCCGGATAGCCATCCCGGCCGGGCGCCAGGTCGTCAAACTGCGCCACCAGGTTCAAGATATTCGGCAACTCCATGGTGCCTTCCACCTGCGAGTGGCTGGCGAGGATCTGCTCGAGCAGCGTCGAGCCAGAGCGCGGCAGGCCGACGATGAAAATCGGCGCGGGACTCACGTCGCCGCTGCCACGGTGGGACTTGATGAAGCCTGAGTCGAAGAACGCCCGAATGCGTGCACAGCGACGTTCGAACGCCTCGATGTCGAACGGTTCGTCCAGACGGCGCAGCGCATTGCCCGCGGCGTAGTGCGCGAAGGCCTCGGCGTACGCCGCACGCTGCTCGAACGCCTTGCCGAGCGCAAACCGCAGGTGGGCCTCGTTGGAGCGTGGCTGCTGGCCGCTCGCGAGCAGCCGTTGCATCGCGTCGATCTCCGCGTCGTCGAAGGCATAGTTCTTGAGGTCGGCCAGGCTCCACCAGGCCTCGGCGCGGGCCGGATCGAGCGCGAGCGCCGCCTTGTAGGACGCCTCGCTCTGCGCGCGCCGGCCCAGCGTTTTCTGCAGGTGCCCGGCGGAGATCCGCAGCCCCGCGTCATCGGGCTTGAGCCGCGCCGCCCGCTCGTAGGCGGCGAGCGCCTCCTCCTGCCTCAGCATTCGCGTGGCGACGGAGCCTATCCCCACCCAGGTCTGAGGGCTGTCAGGCTCGATCTTCTCGAGATAACGCACGGCCGCCTCGGCCTCCTTCAGGCGCCCGAGCCGCACCAGCGCAGGCCCAAGCCCGCGGTAGGCCAGCGGGACGTAGGCCGATTGCCGCAACGCGTGGCGCAGGAGTCGCTCGGCCTCGACGGGACGGTCGGCGCTCAATGCGAGCGCCGCCAGTCCGCACAGCGCCGCGACGTGAGTCGGATCCTGCGTGAGGATCTCGCGAAACAGCTCCTCGGGTCGGCGCCGCTCGTCCGCGAGCAGTGCCGCCGTTGCCGCCTCGACCCGCGTCCGCTCGGGATCGGTCAGTCGCGCGCGCTCGAAGGCCACGAGTGCCGCCGGATACTGTTCGAGCGCGACGAGCACGTCGCCGTAGGCGAGCCACGCGCGGTGATGGTGCGGGGCGGCCTCGAGCACGCGACGCACCTCCTCGCGCGCACGCGCGGGCTCACCGGCGTGGCGGTAAGCCCGTGCGAGGTCGACGCGCGCATCGGCGAAATCCGGCTGCGCGAGCACGACTCGCTCGAGTGTTTCGACGGCCGAGGCGGCCTTGTCTTGATCGAGGAGCGCGACGCCGAGCAGGTGCAGGCTGTCGACATCGCCGGGCAAGGCGACCTGAATGGCGCGCAGCTGCCGCTCGGCGGTCGCGGCGCGCCCCATGCGCAGCGCCGACCGCGCGTCGGCATAGGCGGCTCGCAGGTTTGCCGGTGACTGATCTTTCATGGATTGCGGGGTCGTGCCATGGATTGCGGGGTCGTGCCATGGATCGCGGGGGTCGTGCCTAGGGCGCCGGTAGCGCCGCGACGACCGCCACCCCCCCTAAGGAGCCGTCGATCCACGCCGTCGGTTCCGGGTCTTCCTCGGCCCACCGGATCGTGAGGCGGCCGGTCTGTCCGTCCGGGCCGGCGACCTGCAGGCGCGCGCTCACGGCGCCGCGTGGCGTGCGCTCGAGCGCACCGGACACCACGAGATCCTCGGTCCAGCGCACCTGGTACAGGCTCACGTGCAGGTTCGGCCCGTGCAAGACACAGAGGAAGCCGCCGCCGCGCAAGCCCTTGCCGGTACCGCTCGAATTCTGCTCCGCGCGGCTCAGCACGTCGCCAACCGTCGCGACGGCGGCCGCGGCGATCTTGAGCTGCTCGCCATCCGCTCGATTCCCGGCGCGCGGGCGCGCGCCGCCGAGCGCGTCCGCATGGCGCGCAAATTGCGCCACGAGGCGCAGCGGCGGAACCCGCGTCGCACAGCGCGTGTCACCCACGGCCAGAGAGTCGATGAACCGGCGCGCGATGTCGGCGGCGCAGCGGCTGCGCGCCCGGGGCAGGGCGTTGACGTGGAAGCTGTTCGCGATCACGACCTGGGTGCCGCGCGCGAACGCATGCGCGACGGCCGCGCCGTCGGCCACCGTCGTGATGTCGTCGAGTTCCCCGGAAATGACCAGTGCCGGCACGTCCGGATAGACGGCATCGTCGGGTATCACATGACCGGCCGGGTGCGCCTTAGGCGCCACGGGCCAGGCGACGCATTCATCGAGAAAACTGTAGTCGAGCGGCATCCCGCGAAACTCGTCGATCGTGAACGGCGCGTAGGTCTCGGGAAAGGTGTCGTTGCGCAGGGCGATCGCGCGATCGCGATCCGCGGCACGCTGCTCGGGCGGCAGCCGCATGTCGTAGATCTGCGGCGGATCGTGACACAGGACGGCGGCCGCGAGTCCGGCGCTCCATTTCTTAGGGTTCGAGGTCGGATCGCGCGAATCGACGCCGGTCAGGGTTTCCGCCATGAGCCGCAGCAGCGGCAGGCGGTCTCCGCCGTCGAAGGCGCGCGCCGCCGCGTCCACCTCGCGCACCGTTGCGAACGCCGGTGCACTCGCAAACATGACGATCGCGAGGGCGGAGGGGGTTGCATCGACCGAGCGGTCCCGACCGTCGGCGTCCCACGCCGTGGCCGTGAACGGCGAGGTGCGCAGACCGGCGAGCGCCGGCAGCACGTGCTCGATCGACGTGCCGGGCGCTTGCGCGCAGGCCGCGGAGCGTGCGCACGCGAGATTGAATTTGGCGCGCATCGCCGGTGCATAGGTCGGATACCAGGCGTAGTCGGGGCCGCGCAGCGGGTAGGCCCCGTCGAGCACGAGCGAGCGCAGCCGATGCGGATGGCGTACCGCGAACACCTGCTCGAAATAGGTGCCGTACGAGTCGCCGTACAGATCGATGCGATCGATGTCGAGCGCGCCGAGCAGCGCCGCGAGATCGTCGGCCGCAGACGCCGTACCGTAGAGGGCCGCGGCCGGTCCCAGCGCCTCGCCGCAGGCGCCGACCAGGGCCACCGTCCAGGCGGGCGCCGTTTGCAGGCCGGGACAATCGAGTGCGCCCGACTGGCCCGTGCCGCGATTGTCCATGATCAGCACGTCGCGGTGGGCGCGCAGGGGGGCGAACAGAGACAGATAATCCGTGCGCGACAGGGTGGCGGGGTAGCCCGGGCCGCCCTCGGTGGCGACCAGCGTGCCCGCGGCCGGTCCCGGCGCGGTATGCGGATAGAACTCGAAGTAGATCGGCACGTGTCCGGCCAGCGACGCCGTCGGATCGAGCGGACGCTCCCAGTGTCCGCAATAGGCGGTCGCCTCGCGGCAGGCCGCGAGCCGCAGCCCACCGACCGTGCGAAAGGGCGGCAGCAACGCGGCCGGCTGGGCCACGGCGGCCGCCATGCCGAGCCCTTGGATGCAAAGACCCACACTGAAGGCGGCGGCGAGAAAGCGGGTCATGGGGCGGAAAGTCTCGCGGAATCGGCGCCGGCACGCAATTCGGGCGGTGCCCAGGCGGTGCCCCGGGGGGCTCGAGGCACCGGGGCTGCGCACCCCGGGGGAGGTCGTTTATGGCGCATAACACGTCGCGTCGTGGCAACGTGCGATCGAGCGGATGTTGGTATCGTGCGCCCATGCCCGTCTGCCGTTGAGGAACCGATTATGAATGCTCGCGAAGCGATGTTGGACCGTCTGCGCCGTCGTCGACCCGAGACCCCGCTGGAACGGGATTTCTACTGCAGCCCGGCCGACTATCAAGTCGACCTGGAACTGATCTGGTACCGCGACTGGCTGTTCGTCGGGCATGACTGTGAAGTGCTGACCACGGGCAGCTATTTCACCTTTCAAGTGGGCGAATATCCCGTGATCGTCGTGCGCGACCGCGACGGCAGCTTGAGAGCCTTCCACAATAGCTGCCGCCATCGCGGTTCGCGCATCTGCTCGGCGGAACGCGGCACGGCCGCCCGGCTGGTGTGTCCCTATCATTCCTGGACCTACCAGCTCGACGGACGTCTGTTCTCGGCGCGCGACATGGGTCCCCATTTCGACAAGAGCCAGCACGGCTTGAAACCCGTGCACTGTCAGAGCGTGGGCGGCTACATCTGGATCTCCCTCGCCGCGACGCCGCCGGATTTCGAGCCCATCCGCCGCCAGATCGAGCCGTATTTCAAGCCGCACAAGCTCGAGGAAACCAAGATCGCATTCGAATCCAAGATCATCGAAAAGGCGAACTGGAAGCTCGTCTGGGAAAACAACCGCGAGTGCTATCACTGCGCGGGCAATCATCCGGAATTGATCCGCACCTTCCCGGAGGATCCGACCGTCACGGGCGTCGATGGGGCGGCCGCAAATCCCTACATTGCGCAAAAATGGGCGCACTGGGAGTCGATCGGCTTGCCGAGCCGGTTCGAACTCGCGCCGAACGGTCAGTACCGGACCGCGCGCATGCCGCTCATCGAGGGAAAAGTCAGCTATACGATGGAGGGCAACGCCGCCGTCCGCATCCCGCTCGCGGATACCGTGACGGAGAAGGACACCGGCACGCTGCTGCTGTTCCACTACCCCTCCACCTGGAACCACGTGCTCGCGGATCATGCAATTTCGTTCCGCATGCTGCCGATCAGTGCGACGGAAACTGAGCTCACCACCAAGTGGCTCGTGCACCGCGACGCGGTCGAAGGGGTCGATTATGACCTCAAGGAGATGACCGAGGTGTGGCTCGCCACCAACGACGCGGATCGGCGCATCTGCCAGGAAAACCAGATCGGCGTGACCTCGCCGGCGTACGAGCCGGCGGCGTATTCACCGATTCACGAAGGCGGCGTCACGCAGTTCGTGGACTGGTATTGCGCGCATCTCGAGGGCAGACTCCTCGACGATGCGAAGTAACACACGGCGCCTCGGGCGCGGCCGGCGCGGCGCGAGATGATCGGCGCACGGTGACAGGACCTGAGAGGAGGGTGACGATGAGCCGATTGTTCAAGCGCGCCGGCGGCCTGTGGCCGACCCTCGCCGTGTTGGCCTATACCTTGATCGGTTGGCCCACGGGCATTTATCTGTTGACTCGGTCCGAGATCGGCCTCGATCTGCTCGGCGTCTGTCTCGTCGCACACACGCTCGTGATCTCCGCGTATCTGATCCACGATTGCGCGCATCACGCGATCTTCGCGGGCGGCCGCGCCAACGACCGCCTGGGGCAGATCATGGGCTGGCTCAACGGCGCCTGTCTCGCCGATTACTTCGCGCTGAAGAAGAAGCATCTGCGCCACCACGCCGACCGTCTCGACGTCGTGACCTTCGACTATCGGGCGACATTGCTCGGTATGCCCGCGGCGCTGCGCCGCCTGGTCCTGCTGCTCGAATGGGCCTACGTCCCGGCGGTCGAACTCGTGATGCGCGGCCTGGTCATTCGGACGCCGTTCATCGACGGCACGCGCCGCGAGCGCGCGCGGGTCCTGCTGTTCATCGCCGTGCGCGCCGCGGGATTCCTGGCCCTCGCCTGGGTGTCGGTGAAGGCCGTGTTGCTATACGCGCTCGCCTACCTGATTTTCGTCGACGTGCTGCGGTTCATGGATGCGTTTCAGCACACCTACGAAGTGTTCGTCTCGCGCACGCTCGACGCGGCTCCGGCCGATCCGCGCCGCGACCTGCGCTACGAATACGAAAACACGTTCTCGAATCTGATTGCCGAACGCGCCGGGTGGCTCAATCTCCTGGTCCTGAACTTCTCGTACCACAATGCCCATCACGTGCGCCCGGGAGAGCCCTGGTACCGCTTGCCGGCGCTGCACCGGTCGCTGTACGGCGCGAACCGCGACGCTCAGGTCATCCCCTGCGCGCAGCTGCTCGCCAGCTTCCATCGCTACCGCGTGCAGCGCGTGTTCGCCGCGGATTATGGGACCGTGGCGCCGAGCGGCGCGCGCGCCGAGCGCTTCATGGGCGCGATCGGCGTGTCGTTCCTGACGGCGGTATGAGCCCATGCCGAAAGCCTACTGGATAAGCTGTTATCGGAGCATCTCGGACCCCGCCAAGGTGGCCGCCTATGCGCGGCTCGCGGGTCCGGCCATCGAAGCCGGCGGCGGGCGATTTCTCGCGCGCGGCATGCCGGCCAAACTGTACGAGCAAGGCGTGGCCGAACGCACCGTGTTGATCGAATTCGACTCGGTGGAGCGCGCGGTCGCCACGCACGACAGTCCGGACTATCAAGCCGCGCTGGCGGCGCTCGGCGACGGCGCCGTGCGGGATCTGCGCATCGTGGCGGGGGTTTGAGGCCTCAGGTCGCGAGCGATTCCCACTCTGCGTCACGTCGATAGCGGTGCGTCACCGCGCCCGCGTCGTCGAGCGCAAACAGGTGCACCCAGCGGTGATCGACCAGATGACGCACCGTTTCGTGCTTGGCGATGACGCCGTTGATCGCCTCGAGCGGGGCGGCGATGAACACGTTGAGGCGCAGCGGCTCGTGCACGAGCCGCGCTCCGTCGGAGACCGACTGCCACGGCAGGCCGACCTTCAGATCACCGGCATTGCCCTCGAGCACGCCGATCGTGCCGGTCACGTTGTGCAACACCTTGTTGCCCGAGCCGAAGGCCCGATTGTTGACGGTCGAGCCATAGTATTGAAGGTTGATCCAGCTCGCGACCACCATCGGCGCGGTCATGATCAGTTCGAGCACCGTGAATCCCGTGTCGATGTGCCAGTCATAGTCGTGCAGGAACGCGCGGCCGCCCAAATCGATGCCGCGGGTGAAGCGGCGCGGCCCGGCGAAGAAGGCGGCATTGCCCGCAAGCCCCCATTCCGGCCGGATCTGCGCCCAGTCGCGGCTGCGCGCGCGGATGCTGTCGGCAATGTTCGCCCGCGCCGGGATGCCGAGCTTGGCGGCGCGTTCGACGCGGGCCCGCGTGCTCGCCTCGGCAAGCCAGGCCCGCACCCGCTGCAGCGCCTCGGCATGCCCGGCCGGAACCGTGTCGGCCTCGAAGATCTCGATCTCGTCGGTGGTCGTGTCGTGCAGGCATCCTAAGAACCACGAATCCTCGGGAATGTCGATGCCGCGCTCACGCAGTCCGATCCGCACGCCCGGATCATTCAAGATCGTGGCGGCCACGCGGGCGTTCGCCTCGCCCGTGTAGCCGCCGCAGGCCCCGCAATCGAAGCTCGAGGCATGCGGGTTGTTCGCGGTCGTGCTGCCGTGACCGACCAGCAGGACGAGCTCGGCAAATCCCGCGGTCAGCGACATCGCACGCAGCACGGCCTCGGCCTGGGTGATGCGTTGGACCGGGTCGAAACCGGTCTGTCGGCCGCCGATGGTGCGTGGCTCGATCCGTGGTCCCACGCGGCCGATCAGGTCCGGATCCAGACCGTCGGTGTTCGGGTCCTTGACCGGCCGGGTCAGGCCGGCGCTGTCGCTCACGATCTTGCTCGCGAACAACAAGCCCGCGGTCTCGACGTAGATGAACGAGGACACGGCCGACAGCTTGAAGGATTTCCAGGCCTTGGTGGCGCGCCGACGCAGCTGGCGCAACCCCAGGATCATGGTTTCCTCCTCCGGCGTCGCGTTGCCGACGGCTTCGCAGACCACGAATGTCGGGGTCAGCAGCACCGGACACTGCGCACCGCCCGTCAGATGGCCGATCTGCACGTATTCGATCGGATAACCGAAGAAGCCCGCGAAGCCGATGGTCTCGACGTCGGGACACACGCTCTCGAGCGCACGTCGATACACCTCGGAACGCACGTCGATGCAGAACGCGGCCTGAACCCGCTTGCGCGTCGGCCCGGGAGCCGGTGCCGATTCGAGCGCGGCCGGCGCGTCGGTGCGGCGCTGCGCGAGCTGTTCGAGCAGGCGCCGCTGATACGCTCCCTCATAGGCGATTTGCAGCAACAGATCGATCGCGATGTCGGGGTCGTCGCCGGCCTTGTCGTCTTGCGGCTGGGTTGCGGCGGCTTGCATTGCGCGACGCCACGCGTCGCGAAAGCCCGCATCCCGATGCTGCAGAAACAGCGTGTAGCCCCAGACGACACGCACCGCCAGCAGCTGTACGAGCGTGTCGTCCTCGCGGCCATGCAGCTGTTCCTTCCACACGAGGTAGCGCGCATAGGCGGCCCAGCCGCCGATGTCGCACAAGGCCTGATGCAGGTAATCGGCCGCCGCACGCCGCGGCACGCCGAGCGCATCGATGACGGCGAGAATCGCCTCGACGGGATGCTCGGGCAGCGCGGCCACGGCGGCGCGAAAGCCGGCGATGCCCATCATCTCCGGGTTGCGGTCGTGCCGCATCGAGAGGCGCCAGGCCGCGTAGATGGGCGTCCCGCGCACCGGCAGCCGCCAGACCGACTGGCCCTCGTCGAAGTAAGCGGCGCACCATTTGGAGATTTCGTCGATCATGAACGCGGTACGCGAGACCTGGCGGTCGCCTTCGGCACGCGTGTCGAGCAGCTCCGCCACGGTCGCGACGACGGCGCTGCGCCCCATGCGAATCGGTACGTCCTCGCGCAGCGCGACGATCAGAGCATTCACCGACTCCGGAACGCGCCAGTTGCTGGGCGCCCGGGCGAGCGCGGCCTCGACGTCGCGCTCCTCGATGGTGCCGGCGGCGAGCGCCTGGCGATAGAAAGCGCGCGGCATCAACAGATCGATGCGCGCGACCCGGCGCATCTGGGTGCACGTGGCATGGAAGGTCTGCGCGGCGAAGCCGAGGAAAGGATTCACGGCGACGAAGTTCTTGAGCGGCCATAGCGGCGCGATCCGCCCGCAAGCCGCTTCGATGGCCTGTTCGACGTCGGCGCGGCTGCAGCGCTCCGCTGTCGCCTCCTCACCCGGCGGCTGCGCGATCTGACCGGCAGGCGCCGCGCTCACGATCTGTTCCTCGGCATGAGATTGAGCGGATACGGCTGCAGCGCATTGCCCTGGGGCGGCGTCGGCCAGAACTTCAGCACCCAGCGGTTGGCGAGCGTGTTCAGGTAAAAGCCGTTCAAGACGTGAGCATACAGCGCCTGCCAGCGGTTCATGCGCGCCTGGCGCGGAAGGATGCTCTGGAACAGGGTGACGGCGCCGAACGATATCATCGTCATGAGCACGATCCCGAGTTCGAACGGCCCGCGCAGAATCTGGGTCCGGGGCAGGCACCCCAGGGTCAACCGCTCCATGAGCCACTGCAGGCTGTAATAGGACACGGCAACGAGCAGGGCGAGCGCAACGGTACGCCCAATCACGTAGCCATTCGGCCGCTCGTCGATACCGTTGGCGATCAGATGGATCAGGCCGAGCAAGACGACGAAACCGAGTGCGAACAAACCGGGTTTTTCCGTCAGGCTCGCGCCGAACAGAGGACTGACGGCAATCGTGACGAGGGCCACCGCCACGATCGAGATGGCCATGCGGGCCGGGTGCGGCTGACCGCCGGGACTCGGCGTCCAGGAGGCGCGCGCAATGTCGATCACGCTGCCCGAGGCCAGGAAGGCATGCGCCTTGTAGAGCGAATGGGCGAGGATGTGCAGCAGGGCGGCCGAGAACGCCCCGAGTCCGCACTCGAGCATCATGAAACCCATCTGTGCGATGGTCGAGTAGGCGAGCGACACCTTGATCGACGTCTGCGGCAGCAACACGATCGAGCCGAACAGCGCGGTGAGACCGCCGATGACGGCGAGCGTGTCGAGCGCCGGAATGGAGGCGGCGACGATGGGGGCGAACCTCAGGATCAGAAATCCGCCGGCGTTCACGATCCCGGCATGCAGCAGGGCGGAGACCGGGGTCGGCGTTTCCATGACCTCGAGGATCCAGCCGTGCAGCGGTAGCTGCGCCGACTTGAGCAGGGCGGTGACGACCAGCAGCAGGGCCGCCGCCTGCATCGGGCCCGCATGCACGGCGCCTGTGATCAGTCCATTCGGTCCCCCCGCCGCGACGAACAGGTCGCCGTAGTCGAGCGTGCCGAAGCGCCGGAAGATGATCGCCATCGCAACGAGCAGGCACGCCTCCCCGATCCGACTGGCCAGGTATTTCTTGCGCGCGGCGAGCACGGCGGCCTGGCGATCGGGATAGAACACGAGCAGGCGGTGCAGTGCCACGCTGGTCGCGATCCAGGCACCCGCGAACAGGGCGAGATTGCCCGCGATGATCACGAACAGCACGGCCGCGAGCGTCATGCACAAGCGGCGTACGAAATGAATCTGCCCGGGTTCCCCGTCGAGATATTGGTGGCTGAAGATGACGACGATCAAACCGATGAAGGACACGAGACAGAACATCGTCGCGCTCAGTGCATCGAGATAGAGACTGATCCCGATACCCTGGACGCCGTAACAGACGGTGCGCAGTGCGCCCGACAGCGCCACGGCGAGCGCCGCACCGAGCGCCGTCACCACGGTGCAGCCGGCGGCGGCGCGCGCGAGCAGGCTCCGGGCGCGCGCGGCCGCGGCCGTGCGCCGCGCCGGCAGAAGCGCAGTGAGGATCAGCAGCACGGGTCCCACGGCGACCGACCAGAGAATCTGCGACACGATCGGCGTCACCGCCTCGCCCGTGCTCATGGTGCAAACGCCACGCCGACCGCCCCCGCCGCCCTGGCCGCGGCCACGGCCTCGGCGCGCATGCCGCCCTGCGCATAGACGGGGATCGGCGCCTGCCGCGCGAGCGTCGCGAGACCGTCCCAACCGAGCGGTTGCCGGTCCGGATGCGCCGTGCTCGGCAACACCGGGGACAGGACGGCCGCGTCCGCCCCGCAGGCGACGGCGTGCGCGAGATCCAGAGCGTCGTGACAGGAGGCGATCCACAGCCGAACGTCCGGCCGGGCCGTGACGCGCCGCAGCTCGGCGGCCGTGGACTGCGCACCGAAGACGCCTGCGCGCCGCACGTCGAGCGCCGATCCCGTCAGCATGACGCGCGCGCCGAAGGGGGCCGCGAGTGCCGCGATCCGACGCGCGAAGAGCACCCGCTGATCGGCCGTCAACTCCGCGACCCGCAGTTGAATCAAGCGTGCGCCGCGTTCGAGCGCGGCACGGATACGACCCGTGTCGGCGCCTTGCGCACTCGACACGGCATACCAGGCCGGCAGACCGAGTCCGAGCAACACGCGGTCGTTGGACGGCAAAATCGGACCCACATCGATGTTGCCCGGGTCCACCCAGGCGATACGCTGGCCCTCGCGTCCGCGGGCATCACCGCTCCAGCGCTCGGCACGGAAGAACTCAAGGTGCAGGCTGCGCGTGCGAAACACGTGGTTGTAGCGGATCCAGGGCCTGAGCTCCGTGGCGCGGATGCCGACCTCCTCCTCGAGCTCGCGTGCCGCAGCCGCGGCGGCACTTTCTCCCGGATCGATCTTGCCGCCGGGCAGTTCCCAGAATCCGGCACCGATCTGCCGCGCCGAGCGCTGCGCGAGCAGCACGCGGCCGTCGGCCCGGGTGACGATCGTCGCAGCGACCTTGACGGCGGCCGGGTGCACGACGACTCTCTCAGCCGGGAAAGGCGAGGGCGGCCGCCCGGATCGCGAACTCCACCTCGTCGTTTCCTGGCGCGCTGCCGCCCGCGCCATAGATAGTCACATTGACGTGGGTCGTGCTGAAGCCGAGATCCGGATAGATCCCGGTCTCCTGCGAGAGCGCGGCGAGTCGGTCGAGAAACGCCCGGGTGTCGCCATAGGCGGCGAACTGGAAGCGACGGAACAGCGACGGCGGCCGCTCCACCGACTTCCAACCCTCCGGCAACCCCAACGATGCGAACATCTTAGCCCCCATGATGCCGTCCCCCACGGATCCCCGACCCTAGGGCGATCAGCTCTGGGCGAGCAGATTGCCCTCGTTCGGCGACGGCAGAATCTGTTCCACTTCCGAGTGCGGACGCGCG
>Ga0116229_10009248_pt1 | contig 15090 bp, 11 predicted proteins | sample S1TSphgellanicum_3_FD_87313 | JGI IMG/M metagenome (GOLD analysis project Ga0116229, IMG submission 87313) | Host-associated microbial communities from peat moss isolated from Minnesota, USA - S1T2_Fc - Sphagnum magellanicum MG | ecosystem: Host-associated > Plants > Peat moss > Unclassified... | reverse complement strand
TTTCTGCATCTGGATCACACTGCTTATTATTGTCTCTCTCTCGCACACCTATTTTTCCAACTTCTCTGCGTCTTGTCCAGCCAGGAAAAAACTTCCAAAAAATTAGTGAAATTCCGAACTATAACTGTAGAATTCGAAGTTCCAAACTGCCTCATCTACATCCGCTCACATCAGTAATCTCTTCCTCTGCACTCAAACCTCCCCCTACGTTATGCGCATAACGTTGTCGAGCTTTTCTCCAGGCCTCTTTCCGTCCAGAAGTCCTCAATCAAGAAAATCAGACGAAAAAAGTGTTAAAAATTTTCCGAATTTTTTTCTTTTTGTAACACAGGAGATCTCTGCAACTTTCTCCACCGTCTGACACTCACGTCGAAAAGTGGATCCAAAATAACAAACAAAAACCTTCGCGATATCTGCGTAAAAGAAATTGTGCACTCTGCAGCAGAAGACGCATGGGAAGCGATCTGGGAGAGACGAGCCGGGCGGCCCGCCGAGGCCCGCGATCTAACGGCTTGTTTTCCGCCGGGTCGTGCTCGGGCGACCCGAATGTTCGGAGTTTTGGCGGGTATCCTATTTCGCCCGACATCGTGGTGCCGGGTCACCCGCTGAATTTAAGTACCCACTCTACCTTTCTAAAATCATCCATTGGCTGGTTAATATAAAGACCCCTTTCAATGACATTGCATGCAACTTGAATTGAATTTAAGTTTTTATATTTAATTCAAATCTAATTTAATTTATGCTGAAGTTGCCCAATTAAATGTTGATTTGATTTTTTTAATTTTAATTTTATTTATTTATTTATTCCTTTTGTAAAAAATTCATCCCCATGTGTAATCTTTCAAATCTAATGTCCAATATTAATTTGGATTTACAAAACATCTGTAAATATTTTGTGAAAACCATAAGAACAAAATTTGTATCAAATGGGAAAATACAAACATGATATATGATTTAAATGATTTGAATTCAATAATAAAAAAAAACATGAAAAACACATGCATATAACTTTATAATAATTCTTATAATGGCATATGTTGGTAAATTCATCTTATTATTTTCATTCTATTTTATTCAAATCCATTTTATGATCTTTCAAAGTTTGTGTTTATTGAATATTGAATTGTTTCCATGGGCCTTTGTTTTTTTTCCTTGGTCTAGGTCACTTGCCTTTTTCAAACAATTTTAATCAATTCAAATATTCATTCGCCTCAAAATGATTTTAAAAAAAATAGTATAATAGGTACTAACAAGTTTGGGAATATATGAAGAAAATATTGTCCTTAGAATTTGCTTTGGTTGAAGAATTGTTCACATGTCATTTTTGGTAGATATTTTCAATTTTCATTCCCTTCATATATGGACTTTAAAAACACATTAAGTGGTGATCAAAGGTCATTGTGTCATTTGATCATCAAATACCAAACATGTAGTTATTGAAAATCATGATATTCATAAATCAAGGTTTTTTAGCAAATGAATAAATATGTAATGTACACACATGTTCACACGTCCAATTTGAATTCAAGGTGTTGAATTTTGTTTAACATTTTTGTTGCACTCAAAATGTTATCACATTTGTCTAAAGAACTTCTTCAACTCCACACATGGCATTAAAAAGGAAATTAAAAATTAAAACAATACAAAAACATTGAATTGTCAAATTGAATTCAAATGTATTGAATTCAAATACATTGATTAAAATTAGAATTCAATTACATTCAATTGAAAATATATGAGATTCAAATTGGTGCAAAAGATATTGAAAATTTGCTTGTCATTAGAGTGTTGGAAAAAATAATTAACAAAGATAAATCCAAAAAGACACCTTTCCATGCCTCTTTACTTGGGATTTTGGGTTGGAATTTGGTAGGATGAAACACTATCGAAATCTATAGTTGTTCTACTTAAAGCAATTCCAATGAATCATCATAATTAAAATTTTGTTAATGTTGAAATTTTTAAAATTTGATTTTGTGAAAGAAAATATTGAATTATAAAAAAAATTATGTGTCAAAATTAAAATTTTTTAAAAAATTAATTAATTGACAAACATTTGTCAAAATTACCAGGTAACATTGTATGAACTTAATTGCAAAAAACAAAGAATTTGAATGTGTTAAATGAAAAAGACTTGATATAATAGTTTGAATGACAATATTTGAATGAAAAAAACATTATGCGATATAAGAGGTTTATAATAATTTAGGTATTGAATAATCTTATGATCTTTTTGTGGCTAGATTGGTGATCATCTATAAATTGTTTTAGTCAAATTTGGTTATTAACATAGTATGGTAAGAAAATTTAAACATCCTTGTATATTTTTGTCTACCTACATGAACTTCATGTAAGATTTGATGATTTAAAAAAATCAATGAATAAAATGAAAATTTTGGTGACTATAAACCCCCTCAACAAAATTCACAAGTTTGAAAATTTGGTAAAATCCCCTTCCCCTTCCCCCAAAAAAAATGTGCTGATGATGCACTTGTTTACTTGAGACATTTGTCCATTATGATAAATAATGTACCTTTTTTTTTTTTGTTGTTAAAGTATAAACTTGATGATTCATCATAAACTTCTCATGCAAAAATTATTTTTTCATGGGTTTGTGTTTTTTGCACAAAAATCTCATGCATTTAAAACACGTATGATGCATGAAATATTTTCGTTTTTCATGGAATAATGAATTTTGTGTGAATTTTGAATTAGCTGATGAAGCTAGTAAGTTTATGATGATAAAGTTGAATGTGATTTTAAATTCTAAATATTGTTGTTGTTAAGTGTAGGATAAAGCCCTAGTACCAATGCTTTATCAAAATAAATGGCAAGATGTTAAATACCCCTCATTGAATTTTGTTCAGCATGTAAAATAGGCAATGACATTGTGACATATGCATGGTTATTCTACGTAGTTTTCTTTTTGCTAAAAGCGAAAATAAAATTTTAAAAAACATTGTTGTTCTAAAATTTGGAAACTAGGTTAATGGTGGGGTTTTCCAATGGTTTCCTTGGAATCCTTAATCCTAGTGAAGTGGTAGCAAAACATTTACAACATCATCAATGTTTTGTCAAACAAGTTTTAACTTTGAAGGGAAGAGAAGGTGCGCTACACAAACAACAAATATCCATGTTTTTTCAAAAATATGTTCACTCTACATGCTAGACAAAGTTTGATGAAGGATGTTTAATGCATGTGGGCTTTAACTAACATTTGAAGATTGTGACACAAAATGTAACCTCCTACACAAAAATGGGAAATATCACTCAAAAATGGAAAATCTCATCACAAAAAAATAGAACATTTTATTTGAAAATGAAATTCTTTCCCAATTTTTCATTGGGATTTGATTTTGTAAAGCTTGTCAATTTAATATCACAAATTCCCAATCAATTATTTATGAATCTTGAAATGCATCACTTGAGTGGGTAATTATGTCCATGTTGAAATCACCTAAAACAATTGTGGGACATGAAGGTAGTGCTATGATGATTAATCTATGTGATATTACCCAAACCTTTTTGCAAGGGAGATTGAAAAGAATTAATATAAATAAGTAACATATAATTATTTTCTTGTGTGAAAATTAAAAATAATACAATAGAATTTCATCTAACTTATGTCACTATCATATGAATGAAGAGTTATTTCTATACATATTCAAAACAATGTGTTCACAAGAAGAAAAAAAATGTGATTATATATGTTTTTTTTTTGGTCAAGGTGACATGTTTCTTCAATATTTTAATGCAAAAAAATTCACAAACATAGTAATTATAGTTTCGTCTATTTGAAATGAGGGTTTTTTTTTTATCAAATTAATAAAACTTGAGAATAATATAATATTTGAAATGGAGACCATTTTATGCTACTTCATACATGATTGCACTTTGATCTTTACATTTGTTGTGTTTTGATTAAAATTTTATATTTGACGTCATGAAATGAATTTATATATTCATATGTTGTTTGTTTTGTTTGTTTGAATGTGAGAGCGCTATTACCAATATTGATGTGTTATATAATGTTGTGTCAAACATGAATTGAAGCGTGTATCTTGGTATGTCAAACCCCTACCAACATTGTATAAGATTTTGTCATACTTTGGAGATATCATGGTTCTTTGCCAATATGTTCACTTAAATTAACAATTGTACATGTTTATACGAATGTTGGGGCAATTATTATAAGAGTTTAGAAGAAATGGCTCAATTCTTGAACAATTGTGTTTTTCCAAATTTTTATACATGCCATCATTTTCAAAATTTCCCTAGAAAAAGAACCACTAGTTTTCAAGTAAGGCCAATTTTCACCTATTTAAAATTTGAACCCGAGATTCGTTAGAGGGAGATTAATGTCTTAACCCCAAGGTCACAACTTTTCACATGAATCAATAATAGTTGTTTTTATTTTAGATTTCATTTATACCAATGGTTTTAAAGTTAAAGTCATTGGCATGTGTAAAGTTTAAATCAAAAGGTTCTTGTCCTTATAAATTAAAGATTATGGCCTAATGGTAAAAACATTTGACTTGAGATTGAAAAGGTCTTGAGTTCAAATCTTACTACTACCATAAACACCTACTTTTTAGGTAGCTATTTTATATTTAACTTGAAAACTAGACCCAAGGTCCATTTGTAACCTCATTGGGTGTAAATTTAAGTCCATATGATACCTTGGAAATTTTAAGGGAGGTGGTTTGCACCTAAAATGAAAATTGATTTGAATATCAGCTCTTTATGTCACACTACCCAACATTGATTTATACCTACATTTTTTTCTTAGAAATGATCTATTTATAGGCTACAAATATTGTCGTTCATTTCTTGATTTCAAAAGGAACCTTTGGGTCCTAGTTTTAATTTTTTTGTTTTTGATGAGACCTTTGGTTTGGTCTTGAGACCGATTCTTTGGATTTTGACAACCTTCAATTCCAATCATTTTCACGAAGAATTTGGAGCTAGTATGGTTTAACATAGGGCTTGGTTCCATTCCCATTACACATAATTAAACCAATTATTTTTTTTGAAATATTAGTTTATTCAACTAGTACACTGTTCAAGATAAAAAATTATGTAATATTAATAATGTATAACCAATTAACTGTAATAACTTGCTTAAAATGTAAGGCCCAATTTACAAATTTTTAATGAAGTTGTACTTATGTACCTAAAGAACTTGAACTTAATTAAAATGGGACATCACCCCTAGTTCAAGTTTTAATTCAATTTTGTAAAAAGGTTAGTTCCATGATCAAGTTCCAATGGCAATTCCAAGATAGTTTAAAATGTTTGATTTAGAGACCCTAGACATTATCCTATAACTTGGACCTTAACCCCTCAAAATCCAAGAATATGCCAACATTGGTTATAATAACTATCATTTGTGTTTGAATATGCATAGGTAAGTTTGATTCTTATGAGTTGGAATGGAAGGCTTGAGTGTGAAATGTTGTGTGTAAAAGTGGCACATCTTCAAAATGCCTAATGAGTTATTTCATGTTTGCGAAGGGTTAAATTAATTACAAAAGTTGTTATGGATTTCTTTTAAAAACATTTATGCCTCACTATTTTTTGAGTTTGGATGTTAAATGTGAGGTAATAAATGGACCAATGGTTTGGTGTCTTACCTACACATATGTGTCATGAACCAAATCATTATGGTTTTATTAACAATGTTATGTACTTGGTAAAGTTATGGTGATATAATCAAAATCGAAGTTGTAATTTGAAAAAATGTTTTAACAACTTTTGAACCTACCTAGATACATACATTTAATTAATTGGTATGTTAGTGTTTCAATGTTCATGTTCATACACATGATTTGTAGAACATTTTGACAATTGTTGACATTGGCCCAACATATGAAAATGAAATTAATCTAGATACCCATACCAAACTAGCATGTAAAAGTTTAAAAAATCCTAATACCAATATTATGTTCAAATGGACATACCCACCCAACACTAGTTGCCCACCCTTTCCAACTATGCCACCTTTGCTTTACTTTTGTAGTGTACTAAATGGTTAAATATATGTATGTGGGTTCAAGAGCCATAATTGAATTCTCGATTATGTAATGTGCATGTTTTTGGTTTCAATGTTTTGAAACAAATGAAGCAAAAGTTAGTCATTTAAAGTAATTTTTGTATGTGTAAAATAATTAAAAATTTAACTAACTATATAATATAAGAAATTGATTTCCAAAAAAACTTTGAAGTTAAGCCCATTTTGATTGAAATAGCATTGGGATGAATGACTTTACAAGAGGTTTAATATACTTGGGCCAATGACCCAATGACTCATTAGTTGTCATGAAAATCAAAGCAATTAGCATGGTTCATGCATCATATATGTAATGTGATTGATTACCAAGATGATTACATTTGGGGTCAATGGAATTTAATTCATAATAGGTGAATCCATTTCAAGTGTACATATCTTGTGATATTGAAGTGTAATCTTATATATATATATATGTATGTATTGAAAACACTATTGTAGTAGACCCCAACATATTGATCATATCGATGGCCATAACACACCTTTTGAAAAGGATTTTCCCAATTGTCAGAATGTAATCTTGACAATGTGTCTTATTATGCTCATTTTTGAGAGGTGACTATGATTGATATAATAATTTTGAACATCAAAACAAATTGCTAATAACCAATCCCAAGTGATCTATCTACATTAGCTTTGCAACATGTAACTTTATATTAACATTGATGAATTAATCTTACATATTTGAATGATAATGTTGCTTGATAATGAACTTGAAGAATTTAAAATGACTTGGATTCATACATGATAGTTGAACTTGAAGGAGTTGAAAAAAAAGGAGTTGAAGGATTTTAGAACTTCAATTGGAAAAAAACTTACAAGACTTGAAAAGCTTATGGATAAATCCATCATAAACTATTTCAATATTATTTTTTTGAACAACTTGAACCAATTAGAAAAAAAATAAGAAGGATATTAATTAGATCATAATAAAAGTAAGAAAACAAATAAAACATGTGGCCACCGTTAAAACAAGGTTCTAAGTTCAATTGCATGAAAGTTGTGGACGATTGAATAGTAATGATAACAACTTAATGAAGTGTAACCAAATCTAGTCTAGAACCTAATGTCTATGCCTAGCCCAAGTTAGAAACATTTCAATTACTACATGTATGATGCATCCTATGATATATATGTTTACAAGGACCATGCAACAAGCTCTAGGGTCCAAAGGTAGAAATAAACCCTTTGCTTTTTAAAAGTAATGTTGTCCAATTTTGAGGCCTTTATGGAAGTGACTAGACATTTTTGGTTTTCTCTTGGACCTTTTCACTAGGGGCTAATATGTTTTGAACCTCGTAATTTTTTTTGTTTGTTTGGACATCTTTGTATAACATGCTTAAATTCTTCACAATATAAATAAAATTCTAAATGTTGTGGACTATGTTTCTTTTCATGTATAAAAGGTTTGAATTACACAACGTCAATTTGCACAAAATTATTACCTATTGTCAAGTTGTGGGCTATAGGTAGTGGATTGGAAAATGTATCCATGGATGGCATGTGAACAATTTCAGCCTTTTTTCTTATTGGTTTTCAAATAATGTATTATCACATGTGATGGTTTCAATGATAATTCATTTATAATGTTCACTTTTGGCATTGTGAGCATTAGGTTTTTCATGTCATTTCATAAACTTCAACAAAATTAACTAATGTAATTTTAAAAATCCCAATTGACGTTGCATGTGCATTGTCAAAATTTTGTAATGTAAATAGATGTGAGAAAAATCCTTATAATAGGGTCCAAATTTTGTGTTTGTAACCTTCTCACCATGTTCACTAAATGTTACAATGATTTTTACATAGAAAATATCAAAATTATAAATAATGATTTTTTCTCAAGCAATGGCACAAACCATAACAAGACCATTGGTAAAAGCAAATCCTAACCAATCCCACTTATGAAACATTATTGAGTATGCTCAAGTTACAAATGAATGAGGAGTTGAACTTGTTAAATAAAATGTTAAAATTTTGATCTTGTTCCATTGAACTTATCAAACATGTCGATTTCAAGTTATTTTGCACATTGATATGGAGGTTAGGTAACACTTGAAGTCACATTGGCTTCATGAAACTCTTGGACTTATAGAATTAAGGATATAGCTTGAGATTGATCAATTTGGAATTGAACATTCATTTCACAAAGGTTTTGAATTTGTCATTGGAAATTATGTAATATTACAATAATAGTGACAATGGACTCTTCCATCGTGATTCATCAAGATGCATGACCATTTGATTGATAAATCTTTAAAAAATAAAACAAACACTCAAGAAAATGAATATGTAGACTTGGTAAGCTTAAATATTGAGGCAATGAATAACAAATAAGGGTTTTATTGATAGACAAGACATGACACAATATTCAATTTTGAAGCATAGGAACATTACACAAATCACAAATTGCATTAATGAGATTTAGGGTTGATACCTTCAAGACCTCTCTTTAATACTATTCCAAAATAACAATTCATCAAATTTCTAAAACCTTCACAAATTTGGCCTTGGAAATCCTTTCGTCAACTTAATTTTTAAAACCTTTTGCCAATTTGATGTATCTAAATATTTCGAAACCTTCTACTAACTTGGTGTTTTAAAACATTATACTATTTCTACAATAAAACAAACATCTAGAATCTTGAGAGCGTGTCCACAAATGATCTTTTCTAGTAACTTTTATAAAATCTTAATGATTTTGAAAGGTTTTCAAAGTTCGGGAATAATGTTGAAGTTTCTATGTTGTGAAATCATTGTAAGGTTTCAAATTGTGAAATCATAACAAAAGTTTTTGAGATGGGAAATCATCCCAAGGGTTTTCAAGTTTTTGATTCCAAGGGTTAACACAATTGTGGTAATCAATGTCATGCTCAATTGCAAGGATTTTGTTTCTTTGGTTGAACTTCATTGGATAATTTTGAGGCGTTGTCAACACCTTCTCACAAGTTTAATGTACCCACAGGGAGTCGAATGAAATTTACAAGAAAATTAGTTTTGGAAGTCAAACCAAGCTACAAACCTGCATAACACATGGTGTTTACTTATTACCAATAATTGACCATCACTCTTAATGTATAGCTAAAAAGTACTCATAGGCAAATTTCAGTTCTTCCCCTAGACTTTTAACAATTTGTCAAGAATTTCAAGCATCCCTAGATAGTACCATTCATGAAGTTGAATGTCCAGAAGTAGTAGCTTCTGCATATGCAGTATTATCCCATATTACTTGTTGCCACACTTTTTTGTTTAGCTTTCTAATTTACATGTACAAGCATTGATTTACATTAACTACAAAACAATACAAGAATCAGTGCCAATTGGATTTGGCTGTTATGGAAAAACTACAAACCAGGAAGAATTAAAATACAAAAAGGTTTCCATGAAGTTCACAAAAAATGAATTCACAGTTCCCAGCAACACCTGCTGAACATTCCTCAAAATGTGAGACCAAATGAAAACTACATTACACTCTCTCTCTCAGGGAGAGCCCATAGTAGAATCTCATCAAGCTGTTAAATCAAATAATCTGCCACCAATGGCTTATTTTACCACAATAATCTACACCCCTAACTTTTGTTTGAATAGGGCAAGCATTAGCTTTGCACAATTTTTCTGCAAGACAGAACCAAGCTTTTCATCATGTTATAACTCAATTACCACAATGTGTATCTAGCTCATCATATCAAATCAAATTCCACTTCCAAGAAGCAAACAGGCACTCCTATTTATTACACTTCTCATGTAGATTCAAACAGGAACCAGAGTGGTGACAAGTACGCCAGCTGCAGTGATTCTACCTGGACTATTAATTTGGGAGTAAGCAGGTATTCCTTTTCACAAGACTGGGTAAATAACACAATCTGTTTTTTGGCAAAGATTTGGAAATTGTGTCATGTTCATGCCGTGTTGAAAGCTCCACAGTAAGAAAGAATTGTTTCCATTGTAAACTTTTCAGCACAGATTAGAGCTTCAGGAACAATAATACAGCACACGGCAGAGAAGACATTTTACTTCCAATGTGGGGGAGGGGAGTCACATGAGTGAGCTAGTCTTACCAAAAGCTACTACACAAAAATTAATTTAAAATGGGTTAGAAACACACCAAGATCTAGTCAATTCGCTTGGGTCTCTGAGTCTTTCGTTTATTTACAACTCCTTTCTTTGACAACTTTTTTTGCCGCTGCCGGAACATATGGAGATAGAGCACCAACCATAGACAAGGATACAAAATCATCAGCACCTGCAATCAACAAAGCAACACTTAGCACCTCATCGTTGGAAACAGACCTTTAGATAGAAACAAAATTTTGTTGCAGCATTAGAGAGTCTGGCCATTGTGCTATTTAAGGGTAACGGACCATGTAAAATGAGAAGGCAAACTGGGAAACCATTTGTTTACTTATCAAAGAACTAAACAGATTGTTACAGGACAACTGATTTGAGGATGAGGAGGTGAAGATTAAGATTCAGTGAGGAAAATATGCTTACAACAATAAATGAGTGATAATTGAAGGGAAGCCATTTAAATATGCTGCTGTATACATTTCGCCGTTTGACGGGATCCAGCGATTGATACATCACCAGCACTGCACTTTACCCCAATCAACCAATGTCTTAATACCTATATAGGAGCACATCTAAGATATACATCAGATATAATGAAACATCCAACTCTGTGTTGAATCTGAATAAGAAGACTGTTTGCTCCTTTTCTTGGTAAATGGCCTGCAGACACTGCAACATCCTGTTATGCACTGGACAAGAAGCCATGGGTCTCATATTGTAACCAACAGTTCCTTCAGAGGTATGTCCAATTATGGGACTTTATTCTTCTTCAATTGCTTCAGGTGAGGGGCTTTCATACAACTTATTATATTCAGCAAGACTCAGGGATCATCTACAGTTAACAATAACTTACTCTCTCCATAAAGAGCCCCAACTGGATAGAGCACAATAAAAGCTGTATACCTGCAAACAAACATTATAATTTTAGTACCGGTCCCTGAAATTATAATTTAGGGTACTTCTGTATTCTGCATAACAAAGTACTTCCACAAACATTATAAATTTAGGAAGGAGGAAGGTCCAAGTGACATTGACAAAGAGAACAGAATTAAAACTGAAACCGGAAAAAGCAGAATCTACTAACACAAAATTAATCTTCAAGGTAAGCTGCAAAGAGATTTATGGGACCAACGACAGAACATGGCAAGAGAAAATACCGCAGCCAGGTCAACCAGCGTGGGCACATACCCATCAGGGTGAGCGCATAGTATGGACACCGTATAACCTGCCCCACATACCATCAATAACCATCATAGCTCAGGAATGAGATCAGAATCATAAACCACTTCAAAATCTGTATCTTAATGTGTACTGGGTACTTCTCCATGATTTCAATTTAAGTCAACCTGAAAAGAAGGGAGAGATGACCCAATAACAAGGTTATTGGTATTTCGCATCTAACAAAATAAGAGCAATGAAGCATGAAACGAGGGAACCCAACCCTAAAGAAACTTGTATTAAGGACAGTGCATGCCCAGAGTTCATAAGAAATACTGGTAAGAATCTTAACAATCATATCAACCCTATAAAGTGCTTGAGCATCATACAGCCTTGGAACTTACTCCCATAATGGTCATCTGAACTGCGGCTAAAAACTTAAACACACCTGAAGTAACCAAAAAATTGGAATTCTCTGAGTACAAGGCTTGGTACAAATACAGTGGTGAGAATGTAAAAAGGACCTCTGATAGAGCCCAGGCTGAAAATGTGATCAAGATTGGTGGTTGCTCTTGCACCTGCACATAAGTATGTTTCAACCTTAAATACAGGAAATACTCACTGTCATTACACAACTTGTTCCAAATTTCCCCTGTCAATGTCATGTTCTCACAATTTTTCCTGGAAATACCTCAGGAATTTGAGCAATGATTGCAAATAAGACATGAGAGCGGCCAAGCCATTGAAGGAAGTTGTAGAGTGTTGAACTGTGCACCAGCCCTATTGTACACCAACCAAACTGATTGTTAGCATCAAAACCACTGGAGTCAATGGTACTTTACTCAAGAAAGCCCCAAAAAGAACCAATCCCAAAGCCAACAGAAAGGCTCCTTCTAGAGGTGTGGAGCTGGAACCTTAGATGGCCCCAATCTCCCAAAAGAAACTATTGAAGGTCACATGGGGTTCTCATCCCACTTTTTGCATTTGTTGTAACTACTCAGCTAGCAGTATCTTTAGAGCTCCCCCTCCTCCTTGGGCAGTTTATCTTCATGTTCATTTCCAGGTTGATGATAAACCCATCCAGTTCCCACATCCTTCTCATCTTGCTCAGAAAAGCTATTATAAAAGTCTACTAAACCTAAATTTCCATGCACTATTAGCCTTGAATTTTGTCTAAATCTAAAGGATGGGCCACAAACCAAGAGCAGAATGGAGAACTTCTAGAAATGCTGTGAGCTGAAGCAATCCTGTCACATATTCAGCACAACCCACCTCAGAATCTGAGATTGTTAACCCCACCAAGTCCATCGGGCAAACTGAACTGATGAGTTCCTGACCGTAATGCCATGTTCTTCATATAAGAGGCTAACCAGAGGATGGAGCATGCAACAAATCATGAAGCTGGCCAAAGTTGAAGAGACCATATTGATTATGTTTGAATGCTTGTTCCTAGGAAATTTTACTGGGATCTGGTAAAGAACACTCTGGTGGACAATATGCAATGAAGAATAACAGATGAAGCTTGATCTATGACTGCAAGGCCAAGTTGTTGCCTTGTGGATGGATGAAGATCTGCTGGTTTTAACATTGCACATGTGACCCATTGGCACATGAGAGCTAATCGTCATATCTAGGAGGAAAGTCATTTAGTTTGACAATCTCAGACCTAAAAGGTACATGATCTTTGAACAAGTGAAAGAAGCCCTGAGTGTGCTTCTTAGAGAAACACAGTAATTGAATGTGTGGCAAGCAGAAAAAAAAAGAAACAAGTGTGAAAGGAAGGGCACATACGTACAAGGTAACCGGCTGCTGCATATGCACCCATCAATGACCTACTCTGCAAACCATGATGGATTACCCTTGCCAGCACCAAAGCCCTAATTGCACCACCAGGACAAACCCCAAAAAAGGACAGCCTCTCAAAATACACATCTCTTCAATTCATTCAGAGTCACATATGTAAAGATATTGGAATCGGGGAGTATCCTGCATGAACCCCGATCTAGGGCAAAAACCCCTAATCCCAACTTCATCCCCTAGAGTCTCCAATTTGCTCTCCAACAGGTGAGCACACAACATAGCTCACATAGGTATACATGAGAGAGAGAGAGAGAGAGAGAGAGAGAGAGAGAGAGAGAGGTGTGGGGAGGGTCTTACCAGCCAAGGGATTGAGCTGAATTGTATAATGTCAAATACATGCTTGTGATCTGGTTCCCTGTCATTTCTGGTTTCCTGCTAAACCTTGTCAAGAAGATGGAAGCGATTGAAGCAGCTTGTGTATGTACCTGTGTAATGACATGGTGGTGATAATGCAGAGAATGCTCAGCAGCAGAGAGACAAAAGACTTCACAACATGCTTACAGATAAAAATTCAACAACGAAGTTGCTCTTGAAAGACAATTTTTTGAAAGAAACATTCAAATTCCCAAAAGGGAAGACAAAGGTTTGAAACACAAACCCAAGGTATATGAGAGGGTTCAGGGAAGGATTTACTTTTCTGCAGCATTATTATTCCAGCACAAAGAAGTGAATGGTGGAAAAAAGCTCAGAACTGGAGCTGCTCTATGCAAGCGAGAGTTTGGGAAATCCGAGAAAGAAGAAAAAACGCATCTCAAACAATAAACAGGGGTGGGAAAACACGATCCAAACACTTCCCGGATGTCACAAACAGAACAATGAAAGAATGTGCAAACACATCGTAGCCACTCACAAAATAAGCGAAGATACAACAAGGTTTCCACACATCTCAACAAGAATGACAGATCCGGGTGATGGCGATACAAGAAAAGATACAGAAACAACAACGACAACAAAAACAAAAAGCGATTTTATTTTTCCAGCAGAGGATCTTCAGATAGAGAAAAGGAAACAAAGAGCAGAGAGAAAAGAAACCGTTCTTAGTTCTCCTCCTCTACATCCCCGAAGGCAAAACATAACAAAATACAAGGTGTTGGTGACAAATCTCTTGACAACGAGAAGCTCGAAATCATCTTGAACGAGAAATAGAAGAGAACAGAAAGCGCGGGGAAAGCAAGAAACAGAAAAGAAACTACCAGCAGGAAGACAAAGAAGCTTACGCACCTTCTTCTTCTTCTTCGTCGTCGTCGTCTGTGCACGCACATCTGAGATGTAGCAGCAACGAGATCAGATGGGAGAAACAAGGGTTTGGCGTTTGGTGAAGAGCAACAAAATAGGTCACACAGTTTAGCAGAGTCTTGAGTCTTCTCTCTTCTTCGTGTTCTTTCTCCGCCTTCCTTGCTGCCGCTCTTTGAACGCCGCCGTCACCACAACAGCCGATGTTCGATGCTTCGTTGCCGTTCCGTCGAACGGGTTCAAATTTTCCTTCCTCTTGTACTGGTACTACGACTCTCCGTGTGTCTGTCCACCAAGACAACGATCAAAGCTAGCTGAGAGCATAGTTGCAGTGAGAAAGAAAACAGCAAACAAATGGCGGAGGTAATTGCTAGCTAGGAAACACAACACAAAGCTTCATCGGATTGTAAGAAGGAAGATAGAGAGAAAACAAAACAAGCAACAACAACAACACATGCGTTTGCGTGTGATATAGTAATTTCTCTGCGAGCACGGTCGAGAATCATCATCATCATCATCATCATTGATAGAGTTTCTTGTGAGTTTCAGATCGGAATGGTGTTTCGTGTTGCTGTGTTGTTTGGATGCTACAACAAACACTACGACAGCTATTTGAGGGCTTGAGTCTGCATGAGCAACTATAACAAGAACAACAACAACACCACTTTGCAATTGTGGAAAACACAAACACACACACACACACA
>Ga0116229_10009247_pt1 | contig 15093 bp, 7 predicted proteins | sample S1TSphgellanicum_3_FD_87313 | JGI IMG/M metagenome (GOLD analysis project Ga0116229, IMG submission 87313) | Host-associated microbial communities from peat moss isolated from Minnesota, USA - S1T2_Fc - Sphagnum magellanicum MG | ecosystem: Host-associated > Plants > Peat moss > Unclassified... | reverse complement strand
TGGGGAGAACAGAGTGGGTGATTTGAAAAAAAACGACAAAAAACAAAAAACAAAAAAATAAAAAAAAAAAAACCACCACCCCCCCCCCCCCCCACACCTTCCCCAAAAGAAAAAAAAAGGGATAAAAGTGAAGTGCTATTGGAAACATCTTGGGAACTTGAAAAACATGTTGGGAATTCATTGGGAACATAATGGGAACACATTATGAACAATAAAAATCCAAAAAAGTCAAGACCTCACCCCCAACTTGCCTCAAAGATTGATATGGGATAAAAGTGAAGTGTGATTGGGAACATCTTGAAAACTTAATAAACGCATTGGAAATTCATTGGGATCATGGTGGGAACACATTGTGAACAATAATCCAAGACCCCCACCTTCCCCAAATAAAACAATGTGGGATAGGAGTTAAGCATTATTGGAACATCTTGGGAACTTGGGAATCATGTTGAAAATTCATTGAGAACATGGTGGGAACAAAAAAATCCCAAAAATCCAAGACCCAACCCCCAATTTCCTGCAAACAATTTAGGAACCTCTTACATGAATATTGGATCATCACATTGCTAGAACATAATTTATATTTCTAATATACACTCAAAACCCCCATACTTAAGAACAATCCCTTGGGAAAGGGGAAGAAATTAAATATCGAATCCTAAGAAAATGAGAAAAACAAAACAAACAATCAGACTTGTGACTTTGAGCAACCCCCTTTTCAAATCTTTCAACTTGTTGGTTTTGTGCAATGTTGGGCAATTATCTCAAACATGAATGGACTTCAAGGGCCTATCATGGCAATTTTTAGGGTTTGTAACTACGGTTAAGTCAATTAACCAATTTTGATACGTAACCATGATTCTCATAAATGTTTAAAAAATCAAATGACATGCCCTATTCTTTCATGAAATCAGATTTTTTTTGATATTTTTAAACTAACCAAAATTGGTGATTACTAGTAATCAAATTTTGTCCCACTATTGGTTTTATCTTTTATTGTGCTTGAAGAAATATTTCGGTTTTTCCACTACCCCTCTCCTCCCCCCCCCCAACAAGTGTAATTCTTAAAAATGTGGGGGGGGCGGAGGGTTTAGAATTTCATCATAATCCATGCCTTTCAATTCATTTGGCCCTAGATTTGTTCTTGGCTCTCTTTTCCTTCAAGTAAAATCTTGTTTCAGAATCGAAACCCCAAATCTCTTGCAATATCTTGCGTTTTGTGCTGCGGATGTCTTTCAATTGGTTCAAAAGAGCTTTTGCTTGTTGTGCCATTTTTGAAATCTTAGTTGTTCTTGCTTTTGTGGAATCTACCTCCTCTTGAACTTGTGCTTTGAAGAGTTTAATGTCTGATTCATTTGATTTGGTTCTTTTTTCCCCTGACTGTATGGAGAATATGAGAGAGCACAATTACGAACTCAAACCATCCATCCTTTGCAATAATAGTATTTTGTAGGCTCATAAAAAATTCATCAACATTTTGTCATACATGTCACATAATGTTATTCTCCCCCAATAATTAAAACAAATAACTCTTGAGTTATGTGCCAAAATCCCCATTGTTAGTAGGAGGAAGAGGAGGAGGCTGCAAGGTCAAAATTGTATACAAAAATGTTAGGGTTTGTGCACCTCTCACTAAAATTAAAGTATCATGTGTTAAGAATTCCAAAATTCTTTGTGAAAGGATCCTTCAATTTGCATTTCTTTTGCATGGGATACATGCAAAAGACATGCAACATTTGAGAATTAATTCATTAATAAGGCAACCCACAACAATTATATGCAACAAATTTGAGCAACTTGATCAATGTACATAATACAGATAGGGTTACAAGGAGGTTAAAAGGGGATACACTTACAAGAATGAATTCATTGTTGTCCTCAATTGATTTCTCGAGTCCAGGAATGATGTTATTTTTTAGCTCTAAGTATCTCATGTTGTGGGCTTTCATTAGTTTTGACAATTTTTTGTATTTACGCACCAATTTTTGTTGCCTCAACACTTCACCCCCAAAAATTTGTCGCTCTATTAAAACTTCCTACAATCATTAAAAAAAAAAGGTTGATTTATTAAGAAAACCTTTCATAATTATAAGTTGATAAGTAGAAGAGTATTATCACCCAATGACCAAAAGGTCAATGAAATAACCTTACATTTGTGCAACAAACTTGGAATTTAGCTTTCAACTCCCTTAATTCTTGCATTTGGCTAACATTAATTGCCTCCAATTCTTGAATTTGTGCTTGCATCCCTACACAAGAATTTGAATTGTCAATGACAAGGTTGATTACAAAATTTCATTCCATTTAGTGAGTGTTTTGCTTAACAACTCTACATGCTTGGAAAGCCATCAAAGAATATTCTTAATATATTTGGAGGCCAACTTATGTCAATAAATATCCCTCCTAGAAAGACTTTAGGCCAATTCCTTAGAAGTGGGAAGAAATGTATTCCTCCTATAAAAGAGGAGGGATCTATCATCTTACAACTATTTTTTAAAGGTGGGAGGGATCATATTCCTCTTAGAAAAAAAGTTATGCTAACTCCTTAAAAATAAGAGGGAAACCTTAAAATCCTTACTCTTTTCTAAGAAAAGTATGAATATATGAACAACCTTCTTCCCCGTGCCTCATGATCTAATTATGTTTAGGTTCATAATAATGTTTGTCTCATGCTTTAGGATGCATAAAGCTCATGGATGAGGGACATTTCCAAAATAAGGGGCTTAGAGAAATGAGGCCTAGGTCCTTGCTTCTATGAATGGCCCCCCACCATTCATAGGCTTTACTTTACACAAATGCATTAAACATGTTTGTTTTGTAAAACACATTTGCAATAAATAAATCTGCAAAGTCACCCTGTATTCACCCTGTCTCTAGGCCTCCTTTCAACCCCTAAACCCTTATTTAATGGTATTTGTAAAGTAAGGAAATTTTATGAAATCTCAGTATGAAATGCTGAAATTTAGTGCGAAATGTTGAAACTCAGCATTTAATGCACAAGGTTCGAAAGGAATTATAGTAGTTGTATAGGTAGGCTTATTTATTTGAAAGGTATCTCTAATGTCCAAAGAGGATGAATTTATCATTATTACGATTTGATACCCAAATGAATATTTAATGAGGAATTATAATTTCATTTACTATAAGTTGGTCAATGGTGATTATCACACAACAATTTTGTTTATGAGTGTAGTGGAGAAACAAGCCTGCTATTTTAGTGTTCAAACGAGCTTCACCCCCTGTTCGAGGAGCTTCATAGCCATTTAGTTCTTCCAAGTTTGCAATCCTTTTCTCCAAATCTCTACCAATGCAAAAGTTGATTTCAAAAGATTTGCCCATAACACTTCTTTCAAGTCCTAACTACCAAACTAAAAGTTGTGTGCAACCTTTCCCTCAATGAATCAAAGTTTTCCATTTGAAAATTGCATTCATTAAGCAATGTTGAATCCTTTGTGTTTTGTTATCATGTTTTGGCAAATTGGGCTTGAACCCAATGCAAATATGTGATTTATAAATACAATGTTGAATGAACATTGTGTTTTTTTAATCATGTATTTAACAGATTAGGCATACACCCAATGCCAATATGTGATTCATGAAATTAAATGTTTTTAAACAAAGTTTTTTTTGGTATTTTATTATTGTAGCCAAAGTGGTAATGATCCACAAGAAGATAGCCAAATTTGGCTACAAGACAAATATGAAAGTAAAAATTTAAAACATTATTCTATATTTTCAACTACATCTTTAACCATGAATGGTGATTTAGGGTTTATTTAGGGTAAACCCTAAACCATTTTCATCTACATTGGTAGAATTTTGGTTATTGAAATTATTTTTTTAATCATTTTTAATTTTTAATATAGCATTTTCAACAAATAGCAAATAAAGAAAATAATTTTTTTATTAACAAATTGGATACCAAATGCAAATATGTGATCCATAAAAGCAATGAAAAAAGGAAGATGGAAAAGAAAGATATACTCTTGTTTCGCTTGGAGAGAAATGAGATGGACTTTATGAAGTTTGGAGTGATAACATTGATTTGCCAATGCAATCCTCAAGTTCATAAGTTCTTCTAATTGTTGTTCTTTATCAGGTGTAGTCTTGGAAATTTGCAATTGACATAATGTTTTTTCTTCAATTGCTACTCCTCTTTGCCTTACATTTGCAGCACAAATTACTACCTTGTCCATGTTCTTGGACACATGTGGTCCTTCACCTATCACATTTGTTGGAGGTGCAAAAACTAGACAACCTTTGTCTGCAATTTTTTGCCCATGAGGTGATGATTTTGCAAATGTTTTTGTTGGTTCAATATGATATGCAATTTTGGGTTTCTTTTCATGGGATTCACCTTCTCGTTTTGTCATCATGAATCCTTTTGTTTCTTTAATGCTTTTGGTGGTATTCCCTTGGTGTAGGGAAAAACTTTTTGCTTTGATTTCTTCTTCACTTGTTTCGTTAATCCCTTGCTCCAAGGAATAATAATAATATGATTTTTCAAATTTTTCACTTGTCTTTTTTCCTTCTAAAGAAAATCCTTCTTTTTCTATTTCTTCACTAGTCTTGAAAATATTCCTTTCCTCTAAGGAAAGTTCTACTTCATCAAAAGAAAAATCTTCATCTAAAGAACTTGCTTCACTTCTTGTTTGAAACCATGAATTCTGCCATAGCACCAAAAGCAACAAAAGCTTATGAATCAATCATCTGTTGCCAATTTTCAAAAAAATAGTCACAATTTTTTGCCAAACATGTTCATTTCTTAGAATATTTTAATTTAATCTATTTCTACTTTGGTCATTCTTTCACAAATATTGTGGAATTTGTTTAGGACTGAAATAGTGTTGAAATATTATGGATTATTTTAGGATTGAAACACACTTGAGATATGTGAATTTATTTCAAAGGATTGAAATGGTTTTGAAATATTGTTGGCTTATAAACATTTTTTCACAAATTACTTACTTCCACAGGGCTATTTGGGGTGGTTGTGGGAGGAGTTGATGACGATGGGTCTTCTTTTTTTTTTGTCTTCCATTGATGCATACATGACTTTGCTTGTCCCATTTAGAGTTCTTACTTTTTCTTCTCCTTCCAAAGTACATCAATTGAATTTGTGTTTGAGGTGTTGTTGGATTCCATGAGTTGAAGAGGATGGTGGATGTTTGTGTGAAGTAATGCATGAAGCAATCCATTTTGTAAACAAGTGATAAAAAATTTCAATCGCTAGGTTGAACAAGAATACACCATCTTGTTTAGCTACAGCTGATGTTCCATTTAACATCATTTTTTCAAGAAAAAGAAAAAGTTTCATAAAAACAACATGTTGTTGATTATTGTCCATAATATTTCATGAAATTCCTATGCATTAAGTTTCCTACCTACCCTCGACCTTTTCCCCCTCCCCCACCGAAGGTTGTGGATTTTCATGTGTTACCATTTTTTCACATCCCCCAACAGTCACATATCCTAAAATGGTTCCCATGTTTTGCCCAAAAGTGTTTACAAATAGTGACACCCACCCCACCCCACCCCTTCATTTGTCATCCATGACCTACCCAATTGGATATTTCAATTTCATAATTGATCTTCTAGTTGGTTTTATGATGCACTTTGTGTATTGATATGGTATGGTATTGGCCTTTGTGCATACCAATTGGGTCTTCTTGGTATTGGTTTTTATAGGGTAAAACCTTAAGGTGAGGACATTCCTAGATTAAAGGCTTATAAAGGTGAAGCAATAATTGTGTTTAATTTTACATTTCCAAAATGTCCCTCACACGTGGATTTTATCCATCATAAAATTTCTAATGAACATTATGATGAACCTATACATACATAGAATTTCACAAAACATAGGAAAGGGTACCAAGTTGATCATGTATATTAGCTTGGTAGGTTTTTGATACCATATTGAGTATACCAATTGCTTACATTGGGGCATTCCCTATGCATGATACAATATCACTAATAAGAACAAGATTGATAAGAACTTTAATGTTTGCATATATTAAATGACGATACACACCTACCATATGGGTATAAACCATGGTATATGATATTATATGGACACTTCCAAAATACAATTAAATACCAATATAACTCATGTATGAACTTGGAAAAAAGGGTACATATACATCTTCAAAGTGTGTCTTACCCTTCAATCTCACATTCACACCCTAATGATACTCAAGTATCTTTCTTTATGGGCTACGAATGGGTTAATGTTTATATTTAAACTCATTTCCTTTTAATTTTCACATGCAAACAAATGTATGTACACAAATCTGACCTTTCTCCTATACAAAAGGAGGTTAAATTAGTTTGTCACTCATAAACATTTTTTGGTATGTCATTGAACCCACTACCATTGAGAACAAGATGAAGGTCATAATTCAAAAAACTTGCACAAGCCCCATCCTCCCCCTCCTCCCATATGATTCAAAATGAGGATGCAAAGGAAAAGAAAATTCAAAAAAAATAGTAGAAAGAAGATAAAGAACTTGAAGCACAATCTTTGGAGACTCAAATAATGAGAAACTTGCTTACGAAATTTGAGTAGATCTCTTTCAATTCCTAAAGTACACCATTCAACCATGCATATTGGTTGCATATCAATGACTTTGTGACTAAGTGAAGGCCACAAGATGGCTCATCAACTCCATGCCAAGATTTGCATTGTTGATGATAATGACCAACATTAGAGAATTCCACCTCCTCCTTGCACCATTTTCCACATACAATCCATTAGCATTGGATAATGGTTGTGTGGACGTTATTACTACCAAAGGTTCAAATTTTGTTCACATGTGCCTTTTTAATGATATGATCATGGACAATTGAATCCAATCCATGTTGTACAAGCATTTCAAATTTGTGCTTAATGAGAGAATATTGGAGCTTTTAGGCTTGCAACTTAGATGTTTGAGAAGGCAATAACATTCTCACAAAAATGATTTAAATTACTCATGTTTTCATTAAAAATTAAATGTCATAATTAAAGCATATTCAGAACAAATGGACACCTTGTTGACATCATACATATATAATTCTTAACCAATTATAGGTGGTTCTCATTTTTTTTCACACCCTTGGATTTAGGTTTTAAGAACCATCCCAATTATATATATATATTTCAAGTTTTAAAAAATTGGCTAAGGTATGAAGCTTTTGAAACTTTTTTTGTTAAATTGTCTTTCAAAATGTTAATTTTCATAAACTAAAAAAAATTGGTTAGTTAAGCTATTTTTCACAACCTCATTATTGAAGTTCAATTTTCTATTTACTTAACAATGATGAGAATGAAACAACATGAAATTCTTTCCAAATTTTCATAATTTCACAATTCATTTTTGCTTAAAGCCACTTTTAATTTCTTTTAATATTTTGAACTAACTCCTTTGTCAAAGATAAAACACACATTTAACAAGATTTAGTTCTTAAATTCAATCAATGGAAAACTTCAACTATCATAAATTTGTGTTTTTTTGGGGCCCTTCTTGGAATTGCATTTCCACCATTTTGTCCTAACCCTAATAAATATAAGGTACATAATACCTAAACCAATTTTGGAACTAACTCCCATGAAATAGAATTATTCGTAGTCATAAACAATGGGTGATAAATATGGTTAAAATTGAAACTTTTAGTGAAAATTGAGGCAAAATAAATACACATGCATAAAATGGGGCTTAAAATTCATTTTATCATTAGTTTTCATGCTAAAAATATTTTTTTTCTTCAATTTTTAATTTACTATTTCTCCCGATGTGTTAATTAAGCATACATTGTGATTTCATTATCAATTTTTAATGGTCCTATGTCCTTTCACATCTTTTTTTTGCCCCAACCTTTATATCCTATAAGCTTCACCCACAATATTGACATTTTTTCCCAAAATTTTCCCACTTTACAAATACCCTTCATTTGGGGGTGAATTAAAAATAAAGGGTGAAATTTAGGTTAAAGATTGGGCACAACTTTATGGATAACTTTTATGTGTGTTTTCTTTTTGGCCCTTCATTAAATGACCTTTCCACCTTTATAGCCTAGCCTTAGTAAATATAAGGTATTTTTTACATTGGAATTTTTTGGGAAAAAAAATGATATTGAAAACTAAACCTAAGTAAACATGTCAATTACATTATTTGGGTACCAAGAATTTGAAAAATCTTGAATAAAATTGATTATTAGGGATTGATTATCAATTAATGTAAATTAACGATCTAATTAGTAAGCCATGTATCATTAAATCTAATACCCACCAATTTTTAATGAAAGAAATAACCTAAAAATTGGCTAGGTTTTCACCCCTCTTTGCCCAACATTGTTTTTAATTCAACCTTTGATTTATAGAAACATTGATAACTTTCAAAACAACATGGGCAATGGCCACAAAAATAAGATTAGAAAGACATAGCTTTTGCACAAATCCATTGCCCATTTGCCTACAAAAAGAAGTTCAATTCAAACAACAAAATTAATCGCAAATTTCAAAGTATTTTTTCCAATCTAACATTGACATCATTGTGGTAATCCATTATTGTTCTTTTAATACAATCATGCATGTGCCCAAATCTTCTCACACAACATCACTAGTTTTTGGTTTGAATTTGGCATTATACTCACAAGCTTAACATTTTTCTTTAAAGCCATGGTTTTTTTGTTATAAATGCAAAAAAATAAAAAATCATTAAAACTCTATTTGTTGTGCAATGAAAGGTCTTCAATTCCCATGGCTACATATCACATAAAATTATTCACTAGTTGCTCAATCAATCTTGTGTCACTCCACAATTTTTTCAAAACTAATCTATAGATCTAATAAACAATTTCCTTACATTTGTTCAAAATTGAGAAAATGGAAAAAATAAATTTAAATTCCTCTTGATGTTCTATCCTTATTAAAAAGCTTTGTTTGATCACATTTGCAAGATTTTTGCACATTCCAAATGCTTATCAAAATAACCCATGAACAAAAGTTTAAGTAGTCTAAAATGTGCAATATAAAACTCTTTTCTTAACTTCTATAATGCCAATGCATTATAACCAATACACACCAAATGTACAACACAACTATCAAAAGATGGAAACCATAAACATTTGTTACCTTTCAATGAAATGTAAGCTAGTTCCTTAAACTCCCAAATCCCATCACTAATTCAAAAATAAATAAATTTTGAGAAATATAATTCAAAGGATATAATAGAAACTAAAGTAATTAAAAAAGGATTCCAAATCCAAATAAGTTGAAATCTTCAAAGGTGCAAACAAGATAACATGAACCACACCTACCCCCTTGGGTGATTGTTCATTGGGTGTTTATTTTGGAATATTCTTGAAATATTTTGAACAAAAATATTTTTAAAAATCTTGAAATTTTTCATCACACTATTCAGTAATGGTTTACATAAAAAATTTGCTAAAAATATGCCATTTAAAAAAAAATCAAGTCCATTTTAAAGTCTTTTATTGTTTAAATCCATTGGTTACATTGTTTTCAAAGTGTTTTTGGGTATGTTTCATTTATTAGATTGACTTCAATATATATACTAATTTACATTGAAAATAACATTATGTAAAAAGGTGAAAACATGGTAAATGGAGGTAGGGGCACTAAGGTAAAAGTCATTTTCCAAGGACTACACATGACATAGTCATTTATGTGTTAGTTTATAACTTAAAATTTTATATTTTGGATATTGAGTTTAACATTACATGTTAGATACAAATATGTTTTGATTACAATTTGATATTATGTCATATATATTATGCATTCATGCCCTTTATCACATAAATATGAATAATTTTTTAGGGCCACATTTTCAAGGTCAAAAACATGTTTGAACAAAACTTGCTCAAATTGGTTATGAAAACAATTTCATCAATTACCCTTTTGCCCTTCTAATCATTAATGTTAAAATCCTCTTCAATTTTCAAAAGGAATGGTTCACATTTGGTAGAAAAAAAGGATATTGGAAATAAATAAATAAATAAATGTTCATTCTTGAAGTTTGAATGTTTTGAATATGCAAAAACATTTTTGATTCTATCAAGCTTTGAACATGTAAACTTTACAAAATTAATGAAAAACATTCAAAACTTTTATAAGAATTTAAACTATTATGTTTCCCTTGTGATCTTTCAAAAATACAAAAATGCAATTTCAAGGAGTTTCCATTCACTTGAGTGGCTCCTTTGACTATATTTTTACCCAAAAACAATTCCATTTGGAATTTATTTTATTTTATTCTAAAATGTTAGATACACAAAAGCAAACACTACTTACACTTGTTGTGGTACATGTTAGTGTTACTACACCTTCAAACATTCAAATTCCCAAGCATTTTGCTTATTGTGAAGCTTTTGTTATTTTTACAACAATCACCACCACAACAGTAGGAACAAAATTTGAAAAACTATAGTTTCAATAATATTATGAAAATAACACAAAAGATTTAGTTGTTACAACACTTGGCAATGTCTAGTTTACTTTTAATCATTTACAATTTTTTTTTTCAACCTCACAAGTTTCAATCACCACAAGCCAATGACATTAATCATAAAAGAAGACCATGTAGAAATCCTACATTTTTCACCTTTTTAAAGAAATTTTAATTAGTTAGGAAAATAATTGTAATTGTTAAAACAAAAAGCATGGTAATGAAACAACCACAATGAAGCTTACAAAACTCATAAAAATAATAAGATGTGTCACCATGAAAATTAACAATAAAAAAACATCCACGGTAGTTATACCCTATCCCCCACCCCCAATTTATTATTCAACTTTGCTCCCTTAAGCTATAGCATCATTATTACCTATTGCAACAACACCATTGCTACAATTCTAGTGTTCATTTTTCAATTTACCAATCTTTTGCATTTTTTATTTTTTTTTCATTTTTTTTTTATAGTGGCAATATGAAGTTTCATGTAGCTCCTATGAATCTACAAATGTTCATCAATCACAAAAAGAAGAACCAACATGCTTCTCATGCACACAAGTTTTGGGTAAATGCACATTACACTCACCCAAAAAGGGTGAATGAAAGTCCATTTTTACAGTCCAAATCTAGTGATTTTTCAAAAAAAAAACATTTAAATGATGTTGATATTCACATTTTTTTTCCATTTTCAAGTTCATACCACCATAATTATTATTTTTTAAAACCTTTAAAAATATGAGCCTTGAAAAAATCAATTTAGATATCAAAATGAACTTTATGAATTTGAAATTTTCATTTTAAATCTTAAATTTTTTTAGAGACTTTTTCTTGCTTGATTTTTCCATCTTAAGTGTTATGATACTTCAATGTGTGGTGGTAAAAAGTTATAGATTTAGTTTCCAACTCCACTAAAAGAAAGAAATCCATAATGATAATTTTCTTGGGGTAGTTTGGACTATGACATTAGATGTACCATCTTTTGTAAAGTCTACCTTGAATTGAACATTTATCTTGTTGGTAATTTATTTTTTTAGGTTTGAAAGATTAGAATGTGGGTTTCAAATTTTCATCTCACTTTTGCCAAGTTTTTTAAATATATTTGAATATAATGCAACAATATTTGATTCATTCAAAGAAAACAACCACTTTGACTTCCCAAAAAGTCCATTGTAAAGTGCTTTTACCCTTTTTGTAATCCTAAATTATTTTTTTGGTCTTTTAAAAGATAAATTCTTTTACAAACAAAAGTTATTTTTTAAAAAACCAATTGGTGATAGAGTTATAACATTAATAAATCATGATGATTAGCTACATGTTGGTGTTTTGACTATTTTTGAAGATGTTAAAGCCTATTATTTGTCATCTTGTGTTTACATTATAAGGTAATGCCCATGGTGGACAAAAATGTGAACCATATAAGGTGTGAAAATCAATATCATATATGTATACACAATATATACATATAGTTGGAGAACTTGTGTAATATTTTTTTTGATGAGGTACTTAAAACTATTAAACTTTGTGTTTGACACTCCCTCTTTTCTCTATGTTTAAGTATTATTATTGTTTAATTTCACAAGGCTACAACAAGTTATTTTATGTGTCATATTTGGTTTCATTTTCATTTGTGTTGTGTGTGTGTGTTTTTTTTTAATGTTTTGTTTGTGTATTTGGGTGTGATGATTGATAGATCTCCTTTGTTTATTTCGTTTCTTTATATATAATTTAATCTTATGAAACTCACATGATTATCTATCTATGGAGGAAGGTAGTTTGTTTTGTTTTGTAGTTTATGAGATCCACTCAACCAGGATGCTTCATATCATGTTCTTGGTGTCTTTGGAAAACTCTCAATGAGGAGGGGTGCATGGGCTTGGTTCCATGACGTTTGGACTCATGATGCAAAAGTTCTTGAATATTAAATGATTTTTTCATTGAAAACTAAATTAAATCGTAGCTGAAAATTTCAAGGAATTGGAATATGCCTTTGGTTTTCTTGGAAAAATCTTGATGAGCAAGATTTAATGGAATTTATTTGGTAAGATTTGGATTCAGAATGTGGGAGATATGGATTTTTAAATGATTTCTACTGCTACAAATTCAAATAAATTCCAAAAACTAGGTTTTGGAAGGAAAATCAGTTGAGGACGTGCTAACACTTAGGCCAACGACATAGGTCACACTAGTCTCTTATCTAATTTTGTGTTTCCATTGTTTTTCCTTTGGTCTTTGTATTGTATTGTATATGTTTTTGATGTCTCCTTGATTTATCATTTCTCTTAATTTCAATCTTGATTACTAGGCTTACCACACTTATTTGCACTTCCACATTTTTATGCAATGTCACCCTTCCATTTCTTAAAGGACAACATGTTTAAATAAAATATTTTAAAGTGCAAGAGGCCCAAAAACCATTGCCCCTTTTATGTAGACTTTCTCCATGGCTTAAATGTTCACTTATCAACAAAATGACCTTTCCAAGATTGTTGCATAACATGAATGAAACACCACAACTTTTTTCACCCATTATGTCACTTTGAGTGCAAGCCAATATTTAATTAATCCTTCCCATTAATTTTTTAAATGTGGCAAAAATTCATGTTACAAATGTTTATGTAGTCATTTGTCCTAATTTTTAAACATATGAATGTTATAGTCACACATGAAGGTAGGTGACAAAAATTAGGTGTATAAGAAGGTATATAAAAATGTGTTGTACCATGAGATTGTTCACGATTATGCTTTTGATGTAGTTCTTCCATGTGGTTTTGCAATTATAATTATTATTAAAAATATATTGGACAAAATAATGGCAACATACCTTACATAGAGTAGGAGTGGATTCAACCCATGACAATGACAAAATTTGATTTTATGGTCAATCATTATAAGATATCTTGTCCATTTCGATCCTATGTTTGGGATTAGTGTGTGATTTATGTCCAAATCAACTCATTTTGCGATTACACTTGGAGCAATCCTACATGTCACCATAATTACAAGTGTTGATGTTGTCATATATGTGATTAAATTATGACAAATCCAAATTTTAATCGTACATGCAACTACAATTTGTGACTATCACAAGTTTAAATGAAAGTATTAATAAAAAATGAACATATGTTATCCATTATTTATTGGTGGTGTCCATTAATGGTTGACAAGTGTATTAGAACAACTACATTTGTAACTATATATAAGTGATTAAATGACATGTGGCACCTAAATTGTTATTGCAATTTGAAATGTACAAGTTCATTTATTAGTTAGTAGCTAGGTTACAAAATCCTATTATTATCTAATAAGTACACTAGGTAGGCTTAGGTTCAATTTGTTTTGTAGTTTAAGTATATTAAGCTAGGTAAGGCATCTAGTAGCTTAAATAACCTAAGTAGGCCAAATAGGCTAGCTAAGTTATGGGGATAAGTTAGGTTATGAAGGTCAAAACACATTCAAAGGAACCACAAATGGCATTAGATATCAGATTTTATCCTAAGAAATTAAAGATTTTTTTTTTCATCTCCATTTGAAACCATAGTAATTATGGTACATTATTACTTTTTAACACACTGAATGTCAACAAATTGAAATGAAAAATCCATTTGATTCAATTTTAGGTTTTGGTTTAGTTAATGACTTTTGAAAGTGAGAATTTCTATCATTAAAAAGGGACATTTTTACAAAGGACTTTCAAAGGACTCATATAATAAAGGAAGTTGATGGTTAGAAATATGAAATTATAATAATGTATCAGGGACACTAAAAAAACAATCAATTTTTTTAAAATGTGGAATTTTAAAACTTTGAGGATTCAAAGTATGTACATTTAAAAATTTAGAATTTCAAAACTTGAAGAATGTTTTACCACATATAAAATGGGGTAAAATGTACATGAGGTAGAAATGCTCTTTGTCAAGAGGCGTTAAGAAGGGTGTCATGGAGGAGGAGGAATGTATGGCGATTTCTTTGAAGGCTCTAGAAGAAGCAGTAGCAGCAAGCGCAAACTGGGTTGTTTCGCACTTCCGCGTGGGTGTCAGAGGCGGAGTATTGGCAGGGTGAAAGCACCAAGACGACGAGCTCCAGAAACGTGTAAGTTGTTAGAGACTTCAATTGCAGTCTGCGTGATTTTCTGCTGCTGTTGTAGCCTGTTTAAAAGACTTTGTGTCTGCTTATACCTACACGGATTTGACAACAAGATGCACGAGTAGCAATGTTGGAGTAGCACGAGATACTTTCTGGAAGCGGGATCTCGGAAGTGACAAGAGAAACTTGGAGATTTGCAAGGTGCTGTTGTGGAGCACACGGTGCAGTAGCTCAGAGCAGCCCCTTGGGTGCTCAGCTCAACCCTTTTTTACACTAGAGCCTGAATGATGCGCTCCCAAGTCACGGGGTGAAACCCACTTGAGGGTTTCACAAAGTCAAGTTGCGGAAATTGTGACTTAGTAGCATGCTCCCGGCTTCCAACTCTAAAAAGGGGTAGAGGGTCGAGTTGGGAGCCCAGGGATTAGACTAGGAAGAGGGACTAGTTTAGCTTGTATGAATCTGCATCCAAAAACCAACCCGAAAAGGTTAGTTTAGCATTCGGGACACCTTTGGGTGTTGGGGACTTGCCACGGGCACTTGGACACACAAGACTCACCAC
>Ga0116229_10009245_pt1 | contig 15095 bp, 15 predicted proteins | sample S1TSphgellanicum_3_FD_87313 | JGI IMG/M metagenome (GOLD analysis project Ga0116229, IMG submission 87313) | Host-associated microbial communities from peat moss isolated from Minnesota, USA - S1T2_Fc - Sphagnum magellanicum MG | ecosystem: Host-associated > Plants > Peat moss > Unclassified... | reverse complement strand
TGGCTGTGTGCCGCTTCGGGTGAGTCAATCCGTGGGTGATGATGCAGGCAAGAATATTATTGGACGCAAGCGGTTTATGACCGTTGATACCGGGCGGGTTGGTGCTGCGGTGAAGGTACTGCTGCCAGTGTACCAGAGCGATCAGGCGGTAAACAAGTACAAAGAGCGCGTCAAAGAAATGGGCGACAAGGTTTCTCGCTTGACCACCATTTGGACTGATGGTGGTTTTGATGGTTCAGACTTCATGATGTGGGTCATGGATGTTTGCCGTTGGATTGTGCACCTTCGTGCTGCGACCAGAACACTCCCTTGGGCAACGCCAGTGCTCAAAAAACGCCCTTGTGGTGGAGCGCACTTACGAGAAAGTTTATGGGGTGTCGCCGATTGGTCAACAGACGTTGAACTTTTGCCGGAAACATCGGAGACGTTTATTTACCTTGCCATGATCCGGATCATGGTGCGGCGACTGGCATAAAATTTGACCCCTCAAAACTTTTCAAACACCCTCTAAGACCGTCGTTCCCGTCGCACTTCCTTTACCATGTCACTAATCTCTTGAAGAGTAGGTTGATTGGGATCAAAACCTAATTCCTCAATTCGCCGAAACCATTCATTGAGATCAAGCGGCTGCTGAATTTTTTTTAACACTATTGAGTCTTCCGTCACTGAAACCTTGTATTCATCACCAGGATGAAGTTGAGCTTGAATCTCAGATGGCAGTTCGATCTGACATAAAGGCGTTACCTTCACAAAAACTTCTGTATCCATGATTTATAACTCCCTTTTTTATAATTATCTTTCTCATGGAGCTTTGATTTTGATTTTCCCCTCAAAGTTGGTGTGCCGAACCACTAGTACAGCAGTGGTCGCGTATATAAAGATACTACAAATCGAGCGGCTGCTGAATTTTTGTGAAGTATCTACACCTGACTTCATGATGGTGTAGATACTTCAGGAGAAAATAGGCTATGGAGAAGCAAACAGCGATCACTTTTTTATCCTTAACATGAGGTGGATGAAATGGGGAGAAAATTAGTCATAGAGCTACCAAATGACCTAGAGAACCAATTAACTGCTCAAGCTGAAAGCTTGAATGTGTCCTTAGAAAACTTAATTCTGCAATCACTGGCTCAATTAGTAAACTCAGCAGAAAGTGCACAAGCTGATCCAATATTGCCCCTGATAGGTACTTTGAGGCTAGAAAATTCTGACCTTGGAGAAAACCATGACCAGTATCTAAGCCAAGCTTTACAACAGGAGTTGAACCTTGGTGAATAGCGTGTTTGTAGACACAGCTGGATGGGCTAACTTATTTATTGTAACTGAGCCTTACCATGAGCAGGCGAAGCAATGGTTTCACGCAAGCCGTCAGCAAGGTCAAGAAATTGTGACAACCAACTATGTTGTCATTGAACTAGTCGCTTTACTTAATACTCCTCTGCGCTTACCCCGTTCCCAATTATTCCAATACGTGGAAGCTATCAGAGATGCAACTTATATTAGATTAAATCCTTAAGTTTGCATAGGTTTTAAGTAGCGCCCAACTCAACTCCTGCAAAGAATTTTCGTTGAAAGCGCCCCACTGGCAGCGTACCACCTATTATAAATGGAAGAAACACCTACACTCCTGTAAGGGCGGAGAGAAGAGCGCCCCTGCCCAATGCCCAATGCCCAATGCCCAATGCCCAATGCCCAATGCCCAATGCCCAATGCCCGTGTTTCTTCGCCCCAGTTTGTTGGAGGCGATCGCCAAAGCCCGCCTGCTAGATACTCTCATAGCCATGGTATAAGGAAAGAAAAATGGCATATCCACAAGCACCTTGGACACTTAAAGGCTACGCTATTTTAACTTTGCACTTCATTAACATTGACCGAGTGCGGTCGCTTATCCCCTCAGAGTTAAAAATTATTCCTGTATGGCCTGGTAAAGCCCTCGGCGGTGTATATTTATCATATTACGGCACTGGGTCGGTGCTAGAGTACAGCGAGTTAATCGTAGTTCCTGCATTTGTGAGTTATCGAGGGAAAATTGGTGATTGGGTTTCCCATATTTACGTAGATAATCATGATTCGCTAGCTGGTGGTCGAGAAATTTGGGGACTCCCGAAAGAATTAGCTGAGTTTACCTGGGAAAACGGAGACCGTGTCACTGTCCGTCAGGAAAATAAAATCCTATGCAGCTTGAACTACAGGCAACAAACTCTTGCGTGGCGACAGTGGTTCGGTGGGTCTAGTTTCAGTACAATAAATTCTGATTTGCTGATATTCCCCGCTGAATTAGAGTCTCGCTTGGGTTTGATTGGTTCTAAGTTAGAAGTCCCCCCAGAAAGTTCTTTTTCTGAGATAGCTTTAGGTCAGCCTTTCTTAACGGTTCGTTGTGAACAGATGAGCTTGAGGGTTCGTGCGCCAGAAGTCGTGGGACAAGGGATGTAGGGGGAAAATGTGTTTTTTCCATATGTTACGAGTGCGTAATTGCCCAAGCTAGAGGCTCAGATCTTGCACCATGGTCTTATTGCGAAAATCGAAGCTCAAAAAGCTTATTCTTTCGTAGGGTGGGCATTGCCCACCAGCCCTTATTGAGAAGGTGCAAGATCTGAGTTAGGGGCTGCTGAATTTTTTTCAACACAATTGAGTGTGAGATTACGCGCTTTATGAAATATACGGATGTGAAGAAAATATTGCTTCAAAGGACGCAGAAGTTTCATTCCACAGTTGAACAAGGATTCCGAAGTTACTAAAGAACCCTCGTGCAATATTCCTGAAACGCAAACAGGTACGGATAAACCTAAGACTCTAGAACCCAAAAGAAAACGCACTCCTTTGGGTCACTTCTGTGAGCGAATGTAGCGATTAATGTTGGTTGACTTCGGTTAACTACGTTTGTTGTGTATCCCTAATTAAGCCATACCCAGAAGTTTCCGTAACAACACTTGGTCTTCTAACTTTGCTTTTAAGCGACCATTTTCCAAATCACGAATCCAGCTTTGGCTTTTACCTGTCATCTTTGCCAATTCTCTTTGGGAAAGATTCAGATTTTTTCGCGCCTGTAAAATTTGCTCGCCTAGGAGATAACCTACTGTGGTTTTTGTCTTTATTTTGTTCTTCGCAGTTCGTTGCTGTTTTTCAGATTTAGAGACTTGCTGTTCCCAATCTGGCGGTAACTCAAACGATAAAATTCGGGCATTCATCAACAGATTCCACTTACCACGGGGACCTGTATCTGTCAAACGCGTATTGCCACCACCGTCCTTAATCCAAAATTCTATAGCCTCGTCTGGATCTTCGGGAATATCGACTAACTTCGCCCATAAAGGTTGAATTGCTAGTGGGTAAGTCACTGGGTCGAAAACTGGTTTCATCCCATAATGATTCAGGACTTCTAAATCATTTTCAAAGGTTCGCAGAAGTCGCTTACGTTCTTCTCTTTGTTTACAAGCAAGGGTAACTTTCTCCTCGCCGTAGGCAACACGCAGTAAGGTGGGAACTGTAATGCGTTGTTCTTTACCCATTTTGGTTTTAAACAGCAACCACAGCATCAGTCGCGCTGTTCCTTCATGTTGCTGCCAAATACTCATCACTGTGGTTAATAGGGTTTTGGGCAGATTGCCGTATTGATAGAATGCGGTTCGTTCCTTACAGCCTTGTTTGTTTAAAAAATACTGCGTCCAGTTTCCTGCTCTAATTTTAAAAGTTAGCCCGACAAGATATTTGCACCCAAGGTTATCTTCTTGAAAGTGATGCTGAATTTCCACTAAGTGCCACAAGCGGCTCTGTTGTACTGAAAATCCCCTAATTCTACCTTGTTGAGGCCAATTAATCGAAATCATCAGCGAGCAAGCTTGTTGCACCATGTTTTTCATTAAAGCTAGTTTGGCGGCTTTGCTAAGGTCTTTGCGTTTTTCCAGCCCCAAATATTTCTCAATTTGCCGATCATCAACGGCAAACTCCTGCTCCCAAGGCTGATCTATGGTTGTAGCATGAGCTGCGAAGATCAGATGGATACATGTGGCTCTGATGTCAAGTGCCTCTATTGCCCCTAACTCCCTTACCCGTTCGCTTCCATGGGGTGAACAGGTGAGATGAAAAGCGATCGCCCCTCGCCCTTGGTTAACTTGTCGGCGATAGCATAGGCGATCGGTTTCATCGCTTTCCCAAGGTAGTGATGTTCTCTGCGCCAGCACATTGCACGCTTCCCAAATGACGAGCGCTGAAGCAAATGGGTTGCTCTTGCCGTTAGAGAATAAATCCGGGCTGCTTTGATCTCTAGAATCAACTTTGCATCTCCCCCTTTTCGCTTGCAAGGGTATAGGGGAATGAGTAGCACAAGCTACTACACATTGGGGTTCAGGATGATAACCCTTGCAGTTGTTACAAAGACCAGGCTCAATCCAGTATTCATTGTTCTCTATTTTGATTGCACCTGTGGGACATTGGGGACGGCAATTGTCACATCCAACGCAACTGTTGTTAGGAATTGTATACGGCATAAGGCTCTTCCAACTTTACTCGTTGAGATGTTTGGCTCAAGTCTCCCCTGGATGTGTTCTCTGTACTCACTACTCTCCACCACATTATTTCTTCGGCAAAATAAATATTTCTTACCGTACTAATTACCCACATCCACATTTAGATCGTCCATCCAATTGGAAGCTATTCAAGGCTTTTAACCTGAGCCTAATTTTCAAGTTTTCTTATCTCTAACATTTCACAAATATTTCTTACAGTTTGTTCGTAATGAGCTAAGAAATATTTTTTGTTGAAAATAACAGGTTATGCTATAACATTTTGACTCTATTGATAATTATTTTAAAAAGTGTTACTGGCTAACCTCGAAACACAGTTACAGTAAGTTTTAAATTAATTATTAATAATATTAATGTTCAAAATAGCATGGCATCAAGTTAATAACTACTCATTTTTATTTGGCCTGCCAAAAGGAGTTAGAAGACAGAAGCGGAGCTAACACAGTTCGGATAAGCAGAGGAAGCACGGGAGGAATAATCTTCCTCGGTATCCCTCAAGAAATGCTTGCCTCAACAAATAACTTTCCCAGACTATAGGAATTTGTGCGGAAAAGCGTAGAAAATTTTAAGTAGGGTGGGCACTGCCCACCAAAACATGGATATGGTGGGCAGTGCCCACCCTACGTGGATTTCAAAAATCAAATAGGAATCCTATATACGAAAAGATTGCATTTAGAATATAAATTAAAAAATCTGTATAATTTGTTTCTAAGTCATTAAATTATGATTTAAAGAAAAATAGTTTGTTAACAGCAAAATTCGAGAATTAAGATTAAGTTAGGATGAGGGTAAGCAGATGGTCGGGAATAAACCCAAAATGGTTTGTTGCTGTTAAGAGCGAAGACAGCGCAACTACGAGCCAATTCCAGAGGTTTTACATTTCGTTACATAGTTGTAAATTTTCCTGCCCACCTACTTAGAAGCTCAACCTGATTTATTTATAGGCAAAATTGTAGAAGGTACACTCATGGCAACACTAACAGGCTTGACATTCGGTGGTAAGACTTGGACACCCAAATTCGTTCAAGAAATTGATCAAGACAAATGCATCGGTTGTGGCAGATGCTTTAAGATATGCGGACACAATGTGCTGCTATTAAAAGCAGTGAACGAAGAAGGGGAATTCGTAGAAAATGAGGAAGATGATGAAATAGAAAAGAAAGTAATGACAGTTGCCCACCCGGAAAACTGTGTCGGTTGTGAGGCTTGTGCAAGGATTTGCTCCAAGAACTGCTATACCCATGCTGCATTAAATAACTAGGTTTTTTAGGTTTGTTAAAGATTTATGTGCAGTGAATGGCACGCTTAGCAAGGTAACTAGAGGGGAAAAGTCAACATTTACTGAAACTACACAAAAAGTTCCCAGTAAACCAATCTGTAAATTGCAAATTGTCAGCTAATAACCAATTCAAACTTGCTACTAATATACCTTAGTTAATAGCTAGGACTAACAGCGATCGCCTGAAGTTAATCGCTTTTGTTGAAGCAAACGACTCCTCGTTAGGAGTTGAAAGATAGTTTTGAGGTAAGAATTCAGGAGTCGGAAGCCAGAATTTATCGGGTGCATCCCATTTTCGTAAATTTGTAGTGCGAGCCGGAAAGCTCGCTTGTAGTTCATGTGAGCAAGATGCTTACACTACTGATCGTTTTTTTGCAAAACTGGGATGCACCCAATTTATCAGGGTTTGGTATCTGTCTTCATGACGGGAAGTACTCCTCTTATCTCCTGATTTAACAATTCTGACTCCTGAATTCTTAAGTTTTTAGCTTTTTGGGGGAAAGACATTAAAACATCTTGATATTTCCCCCAAGTTCTCTGTTAACAATGTTATTAGTCAAAAGTCAACAGTCAAATATTTTTACTCTAGACTCTAGACTTTGAACTCCGCGAAGCGGCTGACTAATGACAAATGACAAACAACACACAAAGCAGGTATTTATGCAACAAATTCCTGTTTCACTATTAACCCTAGTTGCTGGAGTTGCGATCACAATTGTCAGCATTTGGGTTGGTCAAAATCACAATCTACTACCGGTACAGGCATCGCAACAAGCACCCTTGGTAGACGGATTTTTTAGCATAATGGTCTCCATTGCCACGGCTCTCTTTCTGGTGGTAGAAGGAACCATTCTGATTTTTTTGGTTCAGTTTCGTCGTCGTCGAGGAGATGATACGGATGGCGTGGATGTTGAAGGTAACTTTCCCTTAGAAATTTTTTGGACAGCAATACCATCACTGATCGTTCTCATCTTGGGAATCTACAGTGTTGATGTTTTTCAACAAATGGGAGGGTTTGAGCCAGGAAGCCATCCTCACTTGCCTCATACCCACTCAAAAGCTCATGCTGCCCAGATGTCGGGAAGTGCCATTGCTGCTACTTTGAGCGATGCCTCTGCGATTGAGTCGGAAAAGATAGCGCCAGCATCTCTCCCCGAAATTGGCATTGGTGCGAATCCTCAACAACTAGGCAAACCGGCAGATTTGGTCGTCAATGTCACAGGGATGCAGTTTGCTTGGTTATTTAACTACCCCGAGAGTGGTGTGAGTACTGGAGAATTACACGTTCCAGTCGGCGCGGACGTGCAACTCAACCTTTCTGCAACCGATGTAATTCACTCGTTCTGGGTACCGCAATTCCGGTTGAAGCAAGATGCGATTCCTGGGATACCTACTGAACTACGATTCGTAGCGACTAAACCAGGCACATATCCTGTAGTTTGTGCTGAATTGTGCGGCGGCTACCACGGCTCAATGAGGTCACAGGTAGTAGTCCAAACGCCGGAAGAGTTTAAAAATTGGCTCCAAGAAAACCTGATTGCGAATCAGCAAGAACTCAAGGAAGCTGTTGCAGTTAACCCCACAAACTTATCAACCTCCGAGTTTCTTGCTCCCTACACTCGTAATCTGGGAATTAATCCTGAAACTCTAAAGAAATTAGTCAAGAGTCGGTAGTTAGGAGTTAGGAGTTAGGAGTTAGGAGTTAGTAGTTCTTTTTAACAACTAATAACCAACAACTAACAACTAACAACCAACAAAGGAAAAAATATGACCCAAGTAGAACTTCCACGAAATACTCCCCCTGAAGACAATCGACCCGGAATTCAGGTGGCTGCTCACACTGCTCCAAAAGTGTGGAAATGGTACGACTACTTCACTTTTAATGTTGACCACAAGGTGATTGGCATTCAATACCTGGTGACGGCGTTTGTGTTTTATCTGATTGGTGGGCTTATGGCTGTTGCCATACGTGCTGAATTGGCCACACCAGATTCAGATTTGCTTGATCCCAACCTGTATAATGCTTTCATGACCAATCACGGGACGATCATGATCTTTCTGTGGATCGTTCCTAGTGCGATTGGTGGGTTTGGCAATTATTTGGTGCCATTGATGATTGGCGCTAGGGATATGGCTTTTCCGAAGCTGAACGCGATCGCCTTTTGGTTGAACCCACCCGCAGGGGCGCTGTTGTTAGGCAGTTTCTTCTTTGGTGGATCGCAATCTGGTTGGACAGCCTACCCACCTTTAAGCCTGGTTACGGCTAACACCGCACAAACCATGTGGATACTTGCGATCGTCCTAGTGGGAACTTCCTCAATTTTAGGCTCGGTGAATTTTGTGGTCACCATCTTAAAGATGAAAGTTCCTAGCATGAAATGGGATCAGCTTCCTTTGTTCTGCTGGGCGATGTTGGCAACCTCTGTTTTAGCACTTCTCTCCACACCAGTGTTAGCAGCAGGGTTGGTGCTGCTGTTGTTTGACCTCAACTTTGGGACGTCGTTCTTCAAACCAGACGCAGGCGGTAACGTCGTTATTTACCAGCACCTGTTTTGGTTCTATTCCCACCCAGCAGTTTATCTGATGATTCTGCCCATCTTCGGCATCATGTCAGAGGTCATTCCGGTTCACGCCCGCAAACCAATCTTTGGGTATAAGGCGATCGCTTATTCTAGTTTGGCAATTTGCGTTGTAGGTTTGTTCGTCTGGGTGCACCACATGTTTACCAGTGGTACACCTGGTTGGATGCGGATGTTCTTCACGATCTCTACCCTGATCGTTGCCGTTCCCACTGGCGTGAAAATTTTTGGTTGGGTTGCTACCCTCTGGGGTGGAAAAATCCGCTTTACCAGTGCCATGCTCTTTGCCATTGGCTTGTTGTCGATGTTTGTCATGGGTGGCTTGAGCGGTGTGACGATGGGAACAGCCCCTTTTGATGTTCATGTCCACGATACCTACTATGTCGTGGGGCACTTCCACTACGTCTTGTTTGGTGGTTCCGTATTTGGCATCTACGCGGGAATTTATCACTGGTTCCCCAAAGTCACAGGGCGGATGCTGAATGAAACCTGGGGTCGCGTTCATTTTATTCTCACCTTCATCGGCACGAATCTAACCTTCCTGCCGATGCATGAGTTGGGTTTGCAAGGCATGCCCCGACGCGTTGCAATGTATGACCCACAATTTATCACCCTCAATCAGATTTGTACCTTTGGTGCTTATCTTTTAGGGATATCAGTGATTCCCTTCACCATCAACATAATCTGGAGTTGGGTTGCTGGACAGAAAGCAGGTGATAATCCTTGGCGAGCTCTGACCTTGGAATGGACTACCAGTTCACCTCCTACGATTGAAAATTGGGAAGTGTTGCCCGTTGTCACTCATGGTCCCTACGACTATGGCAAGAATGGTCACAGTACTGTCCTGGAAACAGGCGAAACGGCTATTCCTGTAAATTAGTTAGTTGTTAGTGATTAGTGGTTAGTGGTTAGTAGTTCTTTTTAACAACTAACCACTAACAACCAACAACTAACCACTAACTCAAAGATTTATTCAAGGTTGAACAATGGACGCAGCAGATCATATTGTTAACAATCCTGTTTCCACAAGTACGACGAGTGCGGAACATCACGAAGAACATCCAGATTTACGAATTTGGGGACTGTTAACGTTTCTCGCCTCTGAATCTTTAATGTTTGGGGGATTTTTTGCCACCTATTTGTTCTTTCGAGGCATTACTGATGTCTGGCCTCCAGAAGGAACAGATGTAGAGCTATTCTTGCCTACAATTAACACGATCATTCTAGTTTCTAGTAGTTTCGTCATTCACTTTGGTGATACGGCGATTAAAAAGAATGATATCGAAGGAATGCGGCGGTGGTACAAGATCACTGCTATCATGGGCGCAATTTTCCTACTTGGTCAGGCTTATGAGTACATGACTTTGGGATATGGTCTGAGAAAAAACGTATTTGCTAACTGTTTTTACTTGATGACTGGGTTCCACGGTCTACACGTTTTTGTGGGACTGCTCTTGATTTTGGGTGTGTTGTGGCGATCGCGTCGTCCCGGTCACTATTCTTCTACCAAACACACTGGCATCGAAATGGCAGAAATTTACTGGCACTTCGTAGACATCATTTGGATTATTCTGTTCTCTCTGTTATATATACTCACCCTGTTTTAAAGGGGAGTGGGGAATGGGGAGTGTGGGGAGATAAGAGGGTACTTTCTCACCTTCCTCACCTCCCAGACCTCACACACCTTCCACACTCTCCCCATACTCCCCACACTCCCCACTCCCCACTGTTTTTATGCAAGTTCATGCAGAAATATTCTCTTGGTTCCAAGTTCCAGAGGATGTCAAAGAGTTATTGATCGTGGCATCTCACAATTGGGAAAATCCCTTAAAAGCAGAAAATTGTATTAACCAAGCTTTAGCTAAAACAGGCGATAATATAGATGTTTTGGTGGCAGCATATCGATATTTTTATTACAAAAATAATTACCCAATGGCACTGCAAATAACAGTCAAAATTAGGGATATAATTAGAGAATCAGAAAAATTGCCTGATAATTGGGAACAACTTAAGTTAATATTGATTCTTCGGAAAGAAGAACCAAAAATCAGACTATTCTTAACCGCTTATGCTGCTTCGGGATTGGTATCAGCAAAGCTTGGAGAAATAGAGCAAGCAAAAGAGATTAGTACTCAAGTCAAGGAAATTGACGACAAAAATGAGTTTGGCTCAGCACTCTTGCTTGATATTCTGACACGCGAAAATGAATTATGAATTATGAGTTATGAAAGGTAGAGATTGGCTTGTAACTAGAGATGGGCAGTATGAGGCCTGTAAATCTGTTAGGGTCTGGGATTTATTGAGGGAGAATTATCGCCTTTATCGGTTTCTGACAGAGATGGAAGATGTTCTCAATAATGTTGAAGATGAAAGCAGCCGCCTTCCAGAAATCCGTATGCTTGTAAGGCGCTTGATTCTTAACTCTTATTGGGTGCAAAGTCAATATCTAGCGCCTCGTCCCACAACTGGAACCTCTGTTTTACTCCTGTATGATGAGTTAGGTTTTCCGTTTACTGTTCAAACAGTCACATTTTTACCAGGAACACAATCAACAATTCACAATCATGGAACTTGGGGTGTCGTAGCTGTGTTAAAAGGTGAGGAAAGAAACACATTTTGGAAGCGGAACCCCATCCCAGAATTTAATGACAAAATAGAACGCACGGGAGAGTTAACTCTATTTCCAGGGGATATTATCAGCTTTTCTGCTGATGCGATTCATACTGTGGAAGCATTGGGTGATGAGCCAACTGTGACTTTTAATGTTTATGGTGAAACTTGCCCACAAGAGCGATTTGAGTTTGACTCAGTTACCCATACTGCTAAGAATTTTTAATTTTTGTTGTTTGTTAAGCAATCAGCAACGATCCATTGACTAATTAGGAGATACTTCAATGGCAAGGGTGATTTTTTATGAGAAACCAGGCTGTAAGAATAATACTAAGCAAAAAACTTTGCTTGCAGCCGCAGGTCACGAGTTAGAAACTTACAATCTATTGAAAGAGGCTTGGACACCTGAGCGGTTGCGCTTGTTTTTTGGCGATCGCCCCATAGTCGAATGGTTTAACCGCACTGCCCCACGGATAAAATCTGGTGAGGTGATTCCAGAACAAATAGATGCTGAAACTGCCCTGTCACAAATGGTAGGCGATCCGATTTTGATTCGTCGTCCTCTGATCCAAGTGGGCGATCGTCGTGAGGTTGGTTTCGATGTCGAACTCGTTGACGTTTGGATTGGCTTAAAGCCTGTGGATGAGTCTTTGAGGGTAGTAACCGAAAATCTAATTCAACAGGATTTGCAAAACTGTTCTCACGATCATAAGCACAGCCCTGATCACAGTCATGAGCGAGGTTCTTGCAAGCATTAGCCATCGCTCAAAGTTGCCAGTTCTACCAAACCCGGTTTCGTAATGGTTACCGGGTTTCTCTGTTGATCAATACAGCAAACAAAACTTATCACTATAGTGATAAGTTAGTAAATGACAAATTCGGAAGACAAGCCGCTCGTTTGGCTCAGTGGGGAGGTAAAAACTCCACCTTTATTCAAAAATCAAATATGAGTCCTATATAACTAAATTAAAATACCAACAACTACCATCTCAAAACATCTGTTCAAGGAGGTCTTCTAGAGCTTCCTGGTTTCTCTGGCGCAGAATTTCTGGCCCATGGAGAAATTCTTTAATGGTCATTTTATGATCTCGAAAATCCCTCACAAAATCGCGGAGATCAGCAATAAGTTTAATCTCAGATTCAACTTGTTCCAACATCTGGGCAACGGGGTCAATTCCTTCTCGAACAACTTTTCGCAAATCGGAAACCATAACTCCTTCAGGAGTATTTTTGACTCCTGTAAGTTCCTGCTTCAAGGTTTTATATTGGGTTTTGAGGAATTGATTTTCCTGTTCTATGCGAGTACATTTTCGAGTCAAATCGTCCTCACTGTTGCTCTCGATAGATTTCCCCACCTGATGTTGCTGTTCAATTTCCAACAGTCGAGCCAGATCCCCCTCCTGGTAGGCTTTGTTGACTTCCTTCATAATCTCCGTATATTGCATCTGCGTTGATCTGTCTGCTACTTTATCAGGGTGAAAGATTTCCGCTAACCTAAGAAATGTCTGGCGGATCTTTCTCGATGCATCAGTTCTGGTGGCAGAAGGAGATTCTCGTTCCTGATGTTGATGGTGGTGTTCATGCGGTGGACGCGAGAAATCATCCTCTTGCTCATCGGTTTCAAACGGTTCGTCTGGGTCTGTATCTCCGTCTAACTTATCGAATTTTGGACTGATGATTCCTGCCAACTGGAGGGTACGGTAAATTCCTTCAATATTTTTCTTGGTCTTTTTCCCAAATGTTCTCGTGGTAAAGATTTCAGCGAATAAAGTATGGATTTCCCGATCAAGATCTACCTGTTTTCTGAAGCTGGGATTGCCTCTATGAAATATCTCTGTAGCTAAGGAACGTATCTGATCAACAAAATTATTCAGTTCAGTCCGTTTTCGCTTAATCTGTTTCAGCAGCCATTGGTGTTCTTTTTCTAGGGTTTTTAGACGGATATGGAGGGGTGAGAGGGTCGGTGATGTTATTAAGGTTGTGTGGGATGGAGATGAGGTAGATTGAGACATGGAGGATGTGAGTTGGATGATTATAGATAATAATACTCCTGATTGATTATCTGATGTTGCGGATATGGGTATAGAGCTTACTGTACCATTGGGTAGAGGACGATTTATTCCTCGGGACTGGTAAGAAGGCCAAATTCCCCATTTTTTAGCCCATCGATAGCCATTGAATAAGCTACATTTTGATCAAGATTACTAGTTACTGGTAACTGGTTGTGAGTAAATACTGAGAGATAGTCAATTATGCAAGTCTGTCTAGTTACAGGTGGTAACTCTGGTGTAGGTTTAATGACGGCTGTAGGTTTAGCCAAATTAGGCAATCATGTACTTATAGCATGTCGTTCGGCAGCTAAAGCAGTAAAAGCTATAGAATATATCCGGCACACTACTGGGAATCAAAATGTAGAATTTTTACCACTTGATCTAGCTTCTTTAGATTCAGTTCGTAACTGTGTTAAACTATTCAATGAAAAAAAATTACCTTTGCAGATATTGGTCAATAATGCAGGTATATTTAACCGCAGAGGTACAACAAGAGAAGGTTTTGAACTGATTTGGGGAACTAATTATTTAGGTCATTTTTTGCTCACTTATTTATTACTAGAAAAACTGCAACAATCCGCACCCAGTCGCATTATTATGGTATCGTCAGATTTAGCATTATATCCAAGTGGCATTAACTGGGACTTATTAGCAAAAAGAACACCGATAAACTTCATAAAATCATATGCCGTTTCTAAACTCTGTTTATTGCTATTAACAGAAGAACTTTCTCAACGATTAAATAATCTTCAAGTTACTGTTAACGCAATCCATCCAGGTTTTGTGCAATCAAATATTACTATATGGCATCACCTCAGTAAATATTTAGGTTTAGGTATTTCCCCAGAAGCCGGAGCATATAGCACCCTGGTTTGTACTACTTCCCCAGAGTATCAAAATATTAGTGGAAAATTTTTAGACAGTCAGACCCAAGAAATTCCCTTACCTAGAATAGCACAAAATCCAGAAATATTGCAGCAGTTGTGGGAACGTAGTTTATTATGGACTGGTTGCAATCAACAGCAGAATATGCAGAAAATTAATTATGATGGGACTGATAGCATTTGGGGACCACAGTCTCTCAATCTAAACAGCAATGAACTGGCTGATATTACCGAAACTATTTTAAATGAAGTTTTACCAAGATTGCCAAAAAGACTAATATTTACTCAGCTATTATTAGCATTGATGAAATTTGAGATTGGGTCATTTATCATCATACTACTTCAATTATTTAAAAAATCTTTTTACATGGAGAGACATTTAGATTCACCCGTAATTTTACAATTATGTCACAATAAAATTTTATTAGAAAAACTCACTGAACATTTAGGAAAAAATTTATTATTATGGCGGTCAGAACTGTGGGTAAATTATCCGGCTCACCAATTAATCCCTTTTTGGCATCAAGATTCTTATCCTAAATTGCTTAAAGGAGACGGTAAAACTATCCATGCTTATATAGCTTTGACAGAAGTTAATGAGTATAATGGTTTTGAGTATATACCTAATACTTACTTGAAAAATTGTCAGATAAAAGCAACTGATCCTTTTAGTGGTAATCACTTTTTTAATATACCTGATGAAGTTGCAAAAAAAGCTATTCCTGTAGTGTTACTCCCTGGTGAATTCGTGTTATTTACTGATAATCTTGTACATCGTTCTATGCGTAATCAGAGCGGTAAAGTACGACTTTCTTTAACACTGAGGTTGACTCAGCCTGGGGTAGAAATTTTACCTGGTTATACCTCTAATTATCACAAACCTGTGATTTTACAAAAGAAGGGAGCAGAGAGCAGGGAATAAAGAACCAGAAAAAATGCGCGTTGTGGGTCTAAAGCCCACTTAAAAAAAGATGTGTTGCGAGACGCGCTCTTCTATAGAAACACCTGACTTTTCACGGGATGTGGAAAGGGAGGAATGGTTCGCGAGTAGAAGGACTCTGTTGGCGAATTCATGTAGCGGCAATTTCTGGCGTGAGTGGCTACGGTATTTCAAGGGTTTTGGGATGGCGATGCCTGCGGCGGGCTGCGCCAACGCAATTCGCCAACAG
>Ga0116229_10009243_pt1 | contig 15099 bp, 13 predicted proteins | sample S1TSphgellanicum_3_FD_87313 | JGI IMG/M metagenome (GOLD analysis project Ga0116229, IMG submission 87313) | Host-associated microbial communities from peat moss isolated from Minnesota, USA - S1T2_Fc - Sphagnum magellanicum MG | ecosystem: Host-associated > Plants > Peat moss > Unclassified... | reverse complement strand
AGCATCGCTATTTGATGCAGGGTTTGCACAATGAGGAGCCGGTCGCGCCGGTCTGGAATGCTACCGTGCTGACAGAAAACGACTATTCCGCCGATGCGCTTCGGCGGATGGGGAAGCGATAGGGGCTTGCGACAACCAACGAAGTGGTTCTCTTTTGAAAAAGAGCACCAAAAACTCTTGCTCTCGTTAGGTTCTGTGCCAATCCGCGTCATTGTTTAATCGTGTTAATCACCTTAATCGTTGATAATACCTTCCTTACCGAATGCGGAAGCGTAAGAAAGGACATCATCAACGATTAAAGGGATTTAAGACGATTAAGAAAGTAGGATACCATTACTTTTGCAACGGGCAGTCCATCGCCTGCTCACAACAAATCATCAGTCAAAGTTTTTTGGTTCTGTTTTTTTAATAAAGGACTGCTTCCTCTTCTCGCTGCCTACCGTTAAGCCGCCGGCGCGAGCAACGCTAATCGGCACCACGCAACAGCGCCATCACTTCGTCCGTCGTCACGCCGGGGCCGGCGCTTCCGACGTTCCGCCGAACCGGCTCGCGGGCGCGCCCTCGCCGTGTTTCACCAGCACGACCCGCCCATCGGGCGCCAGATCGAAATCGACCCTGCTGCCAGGCTGAAGGCCCAGCCGGTCCCGTACCGCCTTGGGAATGGTCGCCCGGCCCTTCGTGGCGACCGTGTTGGTCATCCACGCCTCGGGAATCAGCTATTTGCCGTTGGTCATACCGGGCTGCCCTTTATTGTCCAACAATACCGGCCATCACCTCCACGGCTCGCCAGATATCCTGATAGCGCGTGTAGAGCGGCGTCAGCCCGAAGCGGAGCAGGTCGGGCGGCCGGAAATCGCCGATGACCCCGGCCGCGATCAGCGCGGCCATCGTTGCCTCGGCGGCTTCATGCTGGAACGCGATATGGCTCCCGCGCTGCCGTGCATGGGCCGGTGTCAGCAGGCGCAACGCGCGGCAGCGCGCCGCTACCCGCAAGGCGAACAGATCGAACAACCGCGCCGACTTCTCCCAGACCGCCGCCGCATCGGCCACCAGCATCAGATCCACGCCGCACTCCAGCGCCGCCAGGCCCAGCACGCCGGGCGTTCCCGCCAGAAACCGGACCACCCCGTCCGCCGGGGCGTAGAACTCAGAAAAGCCGAACGGGGCGGCGTGGCCGATCCAGCCTTGCAGCGGCGAGCGCGCGTGCGCCTGCAAATGGCGCGCGACGAAGAGAAAGGCGGGCGCGCCGGGCCCGCCATTGAGATATTTGTAGCCGCACCCCACCGCCATGTCCGCGCCCGCTGCGTGCAGGTCCACCGGCACCGCCCCCGCGCTATGGCTCAAATCCCATATTGCCAGCGCCCCGACCGCATGCGCGGCGCGGGTCAGGGCCGCCATGTCGTGCCGGGCGCCGGAGCGGTAATGAACGTCACATAGCAGCAGCACCGACGTGGCCGCATCCAGGGATTCTGCCAGGGCGGACGCTTCCACTGCGACGACCTCCAGATCGGGCAGCAAGGCTGCCAGGCCATCGGCGACGTGACGATCGGTGGGAAAGCCGCCCGCCTCGATCAGGATTTTCCTGCGGGCCTTGGGCCGCAGCCGTAACGCGGCCGCCAGCAGCTTGAACAAATTGACGCTGGTGCTGTCGGCAACCACCACCTCGTCCTCTGCCGCGCCGATCAGCCGCGCGATCTTCCCGCCGACCCGGCGCGGGGCGTCGATCCACCCGGCATCCTGCCAGCTTCGGATCAGCCCGTTGCCCCACTCTTGCCGCACCACCGCGTCGAGCCCGGACGGCGTGGCCCGTGGCAGGGGCCCCAGCGAATTGCCGTCCAGGTAGATAACGCCGGGTGGAAGCCGGAAAGCTGCGCGAAAATCGCGCAACGAATCCTGCTTGTCCCACCGCCGCGCTTCCGCCAGGGTAATGTTCGCCATGGCCCGCTGATGCGGCGTGTGCGGGCTGTCCGCAACCCCGCACGCCCCCAACTCCTACGTCCCCAACTCCTACGTCGCAGGTAACCGCCCTGTCACAGGCCGAATTCACCAACCTTCACAATCCGGCGGCCCAGTTGGAGGGCCGGCTCCTCGCTGCACGCGACCGCGGCCTGGTGCGGGGCATCGGCACCACCGCGCTGGCCGCCAATGTCGTCAATGGGGTGATCGGCGCGGGGATATTTACACTGCCGGCCGCGGTCGCCCTGGATGCGGGCGCCGCGGCGCCGATTGCCTACATCGTCTGTGCCGTGGTCATGGCGGGCGTTGTTGTCTGCTTTGCCGAGGCGGGCAGCCGGGTGCCGACCAGCGGCGGCGTCTATGGCACGGTGGAAGCCGCGTTCGGGCCCGCTGCCGGCTACGTCACCGGCATGTTTCTCCTGGTCTCAAGCATTTTGGCCAGCGGCGGGCTCGCCGCCGCCGTCGCCGACGCAATCGCGTTGCTGGCCCCCGGACTTGCCTCGCCCGCGGCGCGGCTCTGCGTGCTGGCCGCCCTGTTCGTGGGGGTGGCCGGCGTGAACCTGCGCGGCGTGCGCTGGGCGGCGCGGGTCATCACCGGCGCCACCGTGATAAAAATCCTTCCGCTGCTGCTGTTCCTGCTGCTGGGGCTGGCCTCGATCGGCATGAAAGCGCCGCCGGGCCCACCTCTACCCCCAGTCACCACGACGGGCTTCTGCCAGGGCCTCATCCTCACCTTGTTCGCCTTCAGCGGCATGGAAACCGCCATGTGCGCCAGCGGCGAAGTGCGCGATCCGGCGCGCACCGTGCCGCGGGCGCTCCTGCTCGCCATGCTGTTCATTCTGGTTCTGTATGTCGCCGTGCAACTCACCGCGCAACATCTGCTCGGCACGGCGCTGCCGCACGCCGCCGCGCCCCTCGCGCAAGGCGCCGCCCGTTTCGGACCTGTCGCAAGCAGCATTCTGTTCGCCGGCGCCCTCCTCTCCATGCTGGTCTGGCTCTGCAACGACACGCTTGGCACGCCGCGGATGCTGTTCGCGTTCGGACGCGACGGACAACTGCCGGCCTGGTTCGGCCGGCTGAATGGCAAGACCCACGTGCCGACCAACGCCATCGTCAGTTACGTTACCGCGGCGTTCTTCCTTGCTGCCAGCGGCACGTTTCTCAAACTGATCTCGCTGTCGGCGCTGGCAGTGGTGGGCATCTACGCGCCGGCTTGCGCGGCCGCCTTCGTGCTGCACCGGCGTCAGATCGCCCTGGCGGGAGCGCCGCTGAATTTTGCGGCGCTGCCGGCGGCGGCGGGACTCGGATTGCTTGGCATGCTGGGTATGCTGCTTTCGGCCGAATGGCGCGATTTGCTTGGGTTTGTGGCAGTGATGGGGGGGGCTTTGGTCCTTTATGGGGTTATGCGGGGACGGCGCAAAACATAAGGAAGGAAGCAGTTCTCTTTTGAAAAAAAGAACCAAGAAACTCTTGCCTTAAAAGAATCCGGGAACCTCGAAATCCGCGGGTTCCACTTGCCACAGCACGAGCGGGGTTGGGATTGCGGCGCTGTTGCGGGGTTGCATGGCATGGAAACATGCGGGTTTTGCCGTGATGCGATCCAATTTGCCGTTGTGCAGAATACCACCGCAGCTTGTTTTGAAGCCGTGCGCAGTGGCATTGAACTCGAGGGCGACAGGGGTGCCGCTTTGGGCGGCGGCGATAATGGCAGCAGGCGGAAGAGCGCCCTTCTCAGAGACCAGATCCCAGGATATGACGAACCTGTTGCCCCAGGTCTGCGTGGCCGCGGCAATTATCGGCCCGAGCACAGCTTGGGCGTTGTGCGGTTGCGGGAAGCTCCACTGGTCGTTGCCGGTGGTATTCTGAAGCACCGTCGCGCCTGCCGGAAGTGCCGGATCGGTGAGAATGGCTTGCAGAATCGAAATGTAGGTGGTGATTGCCTGTGAGCCGTCATATCCCGCCTTCACCCACAGGCGCACCTGCTGACCAGCCGACTGGTGGATCGACCCCGAGGAGCAACCCCGTGCCGGTATTTGCAACTCCGAACTGACCGCCTCGTAGGCACCGAGGTTGATGCCGGCCACACGATCCGCCAGCGTACCGCCGCTCGCAACCGGGATATTCGCCAACGCTACAAGCATGGCGTGAACAGCCGCGACATATTGTATGCCATAGACAGGATCGGACATCAGCGGCATGGTGTAATTCAAACAGGGGTCATGCGTTTTATTTTGAAATGAATACCGGATCGTTACGGTTTGTATGCCAAATATCGCCAGACAAGCCGGCGCATTACTGCCGCCGCCAATTCCAGGCCAGATCGTTTGGTCACGGCGCAAATTCGCCGCCAGGAATCCGAGGATCTGGTTGGCATCAGACGAAAAGTTAAAGGTATCGCAGGTTGGCTGAACGGTCGACCACGGCAGGGACAACACCATGCCCGCAGCCGATGGGTTAAGAATAGCCGCCGCATCAACTTTGCTGACATTGGTATTGGACAGAAAATTCCTGAATGCGTAATAAGGCGTTCCTGCATCCGCTGCGACCGGTGCGCCAATGCCGAGGCAAAGGCTCGCGGCAAGCATTGCGCTGCGCGTTGAGGTTACAGAACGAACTACCCGGCGAGGCGGTGCGCGCTTTGTGGACATAGCGGTTTCCTAATGGAGCGGTGTTTTCAGCGCCACGCGCAGGCAAACAGCAACCGCTCGCTCAACGAAACTAGGTTTCTGTTCATCAGTATTACTGGAATGGACGCGGGTTTCCTGGGCGACGCGGCCGGTATATTTGTTGGTTAAACCTTCAAGCGAGCCGAAGTTTCTTGGTGCTTCCTTTCAAGAGAGTACCTTGCGCTGGCTCCTTGGTAGTTCACCAGCTTGTCGCGCCCGAGATCCGGCTGTAACCGTCCAGTGCGGATGTGTCCATTGGCGAGGTCGCGATATCTTGCGTAAAAGTAAGAATGGACGTAATGGTTCGAGTTTCGGACTTATCGGCGTCTATTATCAGGGGGGAGCCAGAATCATGCGGATCAGCGCACTTGCCACAGCAGCAACGCTTTTCGTCGCCTTCGCTGCATGGGCGGGCGAGCCAAACATTCCCATCGCGGACGGGCCGCCGGTGCGCGTGCATGGGCCGGTGGCGGTCGCCAAACAGCTTATCGCCGCTGAGCAGGCGTTCGAAGTCGAATCCGTGGCGAAAGGTCCCGCCGTGGCCATGCGGGACAACTTCGATGCACAGGACGGGCTTATATTTGCCGGCGGCGAACCGGCGCGCGGGGCGGCTGCGATCTATGCCACGCATGGCGGCGACAAGCCGGGGGGCAAACTGACCTGGGTGCCGGCCGAAGTGTTCGCCGATCGCGGCGGCGATATGGGCGCCACTTGGGGTCACTTCCGGTTCGTGCCGCCCGGCGCGACGGGGCCGGCGGTCACCGGTAAATACGTTACCGTTTGGCGCAAGAACGCGGCTGGACAGTGGAAGGGACTAATTGATATCGGTAACCCCGATTAAGGGACCAAGGACGCAGTTCTTTCATACTTCGGCGGCGTCGAAAATGCGCGTTACGTCGCCGGCCCAGTCAGCGTGGTACAAGTTCAGCCATCGTTCCGCTTGCGTTGGGGCTCCCCGTACGATCTCCTCGAGCGGCGCCAGAAGGGTTTCCTCGCCGCGCGCACGCGCGCTGAGGCCGTCGCGCGCGATTGCTACGACATCGCGCGCCAGGCTGCGCACCAGGCCGCCGCCGAAAGGGGCGGACAATCCAAGGCGAGGGACTTCGCGGCGGAGCGCCACGAATTCACGCGCGGGCCAGCGTGAAACGAGGGCGGAAGCGGCTGATTGCGCCGCTGGATCGTACAGCAGGCCCACCCAAAGTGCTGATTGCGCCAGCATCATCTCGGGGCTTCCGGCATCCGCGCCGCGCATTTCGAGGAATCGTTTCAGCCGTACGTCGGGAAATACTGTTGTCAGGTGGTCGGCGAAATCGCCGAGCGTCGGCGTCAGCCCGGCCAGCTCGGGAACGCCACCGGCGAGGTAGCGGCGGAACGACGCGCCGGCGACGTCGATCAGGCGTCCCTCGCGCGCGACGAAATACATCGGCACATCGAGCACCCATTCGACATACCGCTCGAACGAGAAATCGGGCTCCAGCATAATTGCGGGAATGCCGGTGCGATCGGGGTCCGTATCGGTCCAGACATTGGCGCGGGCCGACAGGAACCCGTTCGGCTTGCCTTCGGTGAAGGGCGAATTGGCGAACAGGGCCGTCGCCACCGGCTGCAGCAGCAAGCCCACGCGCAATTTCTCGCGCATGTCGGCCTCGGACCCGAAATCCAGGTTCACCTGCACGGTACACGTGCGCAACATCATATCCAGGCCGAGCGTGCCGACGGTCGGCATGTAGCGCCGCATGATGGCGTAGCGGCTTTTCGGCATGAATGGCATGTCGCTGCGCCGCGCCGTGGGGTGAAAGCCCAGCGGTGCGAACCCCAGGCCAAGCGCCCCGCCGACCTCCCGCACCGCGGCGAAGTGGGCGTCCAGCTCGGCCTTGGTGTCGTGCAGGCTGGCCACCGGCGCGCCGGAGAGCTCAAATTGTCCGCCTGGTTCGAGGGAAATGCTTTCGCCATGCCGTTTCAGGCCGATCAGATTGCCCTGGTCGCGGATTTCTTCCCACCCTTGCGTGGCGATACCTTCCAGCATCGCGCGGATGCCGCCGGGTTCGTAGGGCGGCGGCGCGAACGGCACCGGTCCGTCACGAAAGAAGCCGAATTTTTCGTGTTCGGTGCCGATGCGCCAGGCCGCCCGCGGCTTGGCGCCGGCGACGAGGTATTCGGCCAGTTGGCGCGCCGACACGATCGGGGTCGCGTCTTCCTCACCGGGGTTTGACATAAGGCTCCGTGGCGCAAGCGTGGCGGGGTCGGCTGATCACCACGAACGCCGGGCCAGCAGCAGGGCCAGACCGGCAATGGCAGCCGTCTCGGCGCGCAGGATGCGCGGCCCGAGCGAGACGGCTTGTATGAAGGGGGCCGCGCGCAGCGCGTCAAGTTCTCCCGCCGAGAAGCCGCCCTCGGGGCCCACCAGCAAGCCGCCTTGCCCGTGCGGCGCGGCGGCTTCGGTGCGTTCGATGGCTGCGGCCAAGGTGCGGTCGGGTGGCCATTTCGCCAACAGCGCGGCCAGGGTCTGCGGCGCGTGCAGCACCGGAACGGTGAGGCGCTCGCTTTGTTCGGCGGCTTCGGTGGCGATGGCGCGCAGCCGGTCCAGGTTGGCGCTGACCGCGTTGGTGCGGTTGGATAGAATGGGCAGTATGGCGCTCACGGCGAGTTCGGTGGCTTTCTGGACAACGAGGTCGGTCGCATCACGTTTGAGCAGGCAGAAGGCGAGCCAGACGCCGGCTTCGGGCGCCTGGGGCCGGGTTTGGGTGGTGACGCGAAAGGTGACGGTGGTCTTGCGCAGATCGGCGATGTGGGCGGCGAATTCGCCGTCCTGTCCGTTGAAGAGGCAGACTGAGTCGCCTGGCGCGTGGCGCAGGACGTTCTTGAGGTAATGCGCCTGGTTGGCGCTACCGTTGACAGTTTGGCCGGCATGAAGGTCGGTGGAGACGAACAAACGTGGGATCATGCGTAAGGCCCCGCACTTAAAATTGCGCCGCGTGTGCCAGTAAGCAAAAGTTTTCTGGTTCTTTTTTTCAAAAAAGAACTGCTTCTTTTCCTGCCATTCGGAGATCTTGCACCCGTGTCCGTCGCCTTCACTGACATACAGACCGGCGGCTGGATCGCGCGTGCGCCCGCGGCATGGCGTCCGTATCTGATACTGGCGCGGCTGGATCGGCCGATCGGCATTTGGCTGCTGTTCCTGCCCGGTGCTTGGGGCATCCTGCTGGCAAGGGCGCCGTTTTCGGAGTCCGTGCGGTTGCTGGTGCTGTTCGCGGTGGGCAGCGTGGTGATGCGGGCGGCCGGGTGCGTTGTGAACGATTTGTGGGACCGCGACCTGGATCGGCTGGTGACGCGTACCGCCGGGCGTCCGCTGGCGCGTGGCGACGTGTCGGTGGGGCAGGCCTTGGTGTTTCTGGCGGGGTTGCTGCTGTGCGGGCTGCTGGTGCTGGTGCAGTTGCGACCGCTTTGCTGGGTGTTGGGGGTGGGATCACTGGTTCTGGTCGGGCTTTATCCGCTTGCCAAGCGGGTGACGTGGTGGCCGCAACTGGTGATGGGATTCACCTTCGGCTTTGGGGCGCCGATGGGTTATGAAGCCGCGGCAGGGCGGATCGATGGGTCGCTCGTGGCGATTTATGCCGCGGCGATCTTCTGGGATTTGGGATTCGATACGATTTACGGATTTCAGGATATCGAGGACGACGCGCTGATCGGGGTGAGGAGCACGTCGCGGCGCTTTGCGCATATGCCGCGGCGGTTCCTGGCGGCGAGTTACACAGCTTCGCTGGCGTGCCTGGCGTGCGCGGGATGGTTGTCCGGCGCGGAGGCGGGGTTCTGGCCGCTGCTGCTGCTGCCGGCGGGACTGATGGCATGGCAAGTGGCGCGGCTGGATAGTGCCGACCCGGTCGCCTGTCTGCGTCTGTTCAAGCTGAACCGCGAGGTTGGTCTGCTGCTGCTACCGGCGCTGCTGGCCGCGCGGTGGTGACAGGCGAGGTCGCGAACATCCGCGCCAATACCGTGCTGGCGCCGCCCTCCCTGGTGCCCGAGATCGTGTTGTATCTGGCCACCGAACTGACGACGATCTGGCAGGCGACGGAGGCGTGGCTCAAGGCGTATGACGTGGCCAATCCGCCATTCTGGGCGTTTGCCTGGCCGGGCGGCCAAGCGCTGGCGCGGCATATTCTGGATCATCCGGAGCAGGTGGCCGGGCGCCGCGTGCTGGATTTCGCGTCGGGGAGCGGCATTGCGGGGCTCGCGGCGGCGCTGGCGGGGGCCGCGTCGGTAGAGGCGAACGACATCGACCCGCTGGCGCTGACCGCGATCGGGCTGAACGCCGAAGCCAACGGTTTGGCGGTGCGCCCGCTGGAAGGCGACATTGTCGGCAGCCCGTGTCGATGGGACCTGATTCTATGCGGGGACGTGTGCTACGAGGGGCCGATGAGCCGTCATATCCTGCCTTGGCTGCACGAAATGGCGGCCGGGGCGGCGGTGTGGATCGCCGATCCGGGACGTGCCTATCTGCCTGCCAATGGCCTTGAGAGTTTTGCCGCCTACGATGTGCCGACAACATTGCAACTGGAGGATCGGACAACCCGCCGCGCCGTGCTTTACCGGCTGCTGCCTGATGCGACATGATCCATAATTTTCATCATCTGCTGCACGTTTACGGCTACCCGGTCATTACGGCGATCGTTGGGTTGGAGTGCGCCGGTATCATTCTGCCCGGCGAAACGATGCTGGTGGCGGCGGCGCTGGCGGCGTCGCATGGGCATTTGAAGATCGGGCTGGTGGTGGCGGCGGCGGCCACCGGCGCGGTGGCGGGTAATCTAATTGGTTATGGTGTCGGAAGATTCCTCGGCAATCAGGTGCTGGCGCGGCATGGATGGCGCGTGGGGCTGACGGGACGGCGGCTGGCGCTAGGGCGATATATGTATGCGCGGCACGGCGGCAAGATGGTGTTCTTCGCGCGCTTCGCGGCCGTGCTGCGGAGTTTTTCCGGCTTACTGGCCGGGGCGAATGCGATGCGGTGGCGGCCGTTTCTGTTGTGGAGCGTTGTTGGCGGCCTGGCGTGGACGTGCTCGATCGGCTTTGGTGCGTTTTGGCTTGGCAACAAGGCAAAGCAGCTTACTGGGAGCACAAGCGTGGCATTCGCTGTGATTACGGTGATGGTGATAGGTTTGGTGTTATATCTGGCGCGCCGGAATGAACACCGGTTGACGGAGCAGGCGCTGGCGTGGGAGCGGGCTTCCGTGCGGGAGCCCGTTTGAAAACGCGCCCTGACGGCCGTCTAGCCGCCCCTTGAAACGGGCTCAACCGGCAAAAGTCTTTTGGATCTTTCTTTCAAAAAAGAACTGCTTCCTTCCTTTTGTCTGTCCACCTACAGCAGTTCCGCCTGCATGCCGTACGACGCGAGTGCGGCCAGCGTGGCCTTTCGGGCAGCGTCCGGGGGGCGGCCGAGCAGGACGCTGAGGGGTTGGCCGAACAGGCCGGCGCCCAACGCAATCGTGATGCTGGCCAGGACGAGGTCCTCGATCACCGGGCGCGCCGGCGGGGCGGTCAGGCGGGAGATGACCATATCAACCACGTCGTCCACCGCCCGCTTGACGGCGGACAGGCGGGTGACTTCGCCGGTCATGGCCAGCCAGGCGGCGAGGCGGGCAGCGCCCTGCTCCTCGAATGCGTCGAACAGCGCGATGTCGGCCTCGGGACCGGCAACCTGATCCGGCGCGGCCGCCGCGGTTATGGCGATGACCCTGGCGGCGAGGCGGGTGACCATGCGCTCCATCAAGGCGGCCTGAACGCCGTCTATGGCGCCAAAATGATGCAGCACGGTGGCGGTGGCGACCCCCGCCTCGGCCGCGACCTCGGTGAGTTTCAAGTGCAGCGGGCCGCGGGCGGTGAGGATCGCTTCGGCGGCCATGAGGATGTTCTCGCGCGATGCCTCGGGTGAACGGCGGCGGCGAGGGGTCACGTTTTCGCGGGAACCATTTTTCTTATTGATATTTTTATCGGTAGGACTATATGTCATAACACCGTTAACCTGAGGGACGTATCATGAGTGATGTAACGATCGTCGACGGGGGCATCGTAAATACCGGCGTGAGACCGCAGGCCGTGAGGGCAACTGGGGTTCCCATTACGCCACGCAACATACGCTTCATGCAGTCGCTGCCCCAAGCGGCGACCTGGCTCGGTGGCGACATCGTCGCAACGGCCGTATACAACGCGCTGTCGCTGACGTTTCCGGATGGCGAGCGGCTGTTCATGGATTCGGTGCGGTTCTATAAGGACAAGCTTTCCGGCCAGCTTCTGCAGGACGCCAACGACTTCATTGCGCAGGAAGCCATCCATACCCGCGAGCATGTTTCCCTGAACAAGGTGCTGGACGGGGCGAATTACCCGCTGGAGAAAATTCGCGGGCACATCAAGAAGCAAATCGGCGTCGCCGAAAGCCTGGGCCCGTTGGTCATGCTGGGCGCGACCATTTCGCTCGAGCATTTTACCGCCATGCTGGGCGATTCGCTGCTGCGCAATCCCTCGCAACTGGATGGCGCGCCGGAAGATGTGAAACGCCTCTGGCTGTGGCACGCATTCGAGGAAACCGAACATAAGGCGGTTGCGTTCGACGTGTTCAACGCGGCGACGGCCAATATGGCGGACTGGCGGCGCTATCTGTTGCGAGTGCGCGCCATGGTGCTCACGACGATCGATTTCGTTGCACATATAACATACTACACGTCGCTGCTGCTGGCCGCCGACGGCATGGGCCGCGGCAAAGCCACGTTCAAGACGCTGTGGTTCCTGTTCGGCAAACCAGCCTTCTTCCGCCGCGGCATGCAAGGCTATTGGAGTTGGTACCGCCCCGGATTTCACCCGTGGCAGCACGATAACAGAAAGCTGCTGGACACCTGGCGCGCTGAGTTGTTCCCACAGTAAGAAGGAAGGCCGGGGCTCTGCCCCTGGACCCCGCTAAGGACAAGTCCTTAGAACCTGTTACTTAAGGGAGGTCCAGGGGAAAGGAGGGGGTACGCAGGCCGTCCTCACGTCACGTGTGCCACCCTCCTTTGCCCTGGCTTTTCTTGAACAAATGGGGTCTGGGGACTTGTCCCCAGCGGGGGTCCAGGGGGCAGAACCCCTGGCCTTCTTTCTTAATTGGGCCCGTAGCCGGGGCTGAATTGCTGGTTGGTGACTTCGGTGCCTGCTTTGCAGACATAGCTTGTTGCCAGTGTGGGGTTGCCGTTCTTTTTGGTGTCGTAACTGGCGTTCGCGGGATACAGGCACAGCGGGCGCTGGAAGGCGATGCCTTGGGCGGGATTGTCGTCGTTGTTGTATTTGGTGCCGATGATTTTCTTCGGCGCGACGCCTTTTTCGACCCATTTCCTCAGCGCCGCCAGCACGTCGTCGTGGGGGTCGCCGGGGACTGGGGGCAGAGCGTCGCCGAGATTGCCGAATGCATTGACGCCGGGGCCGCCGCCGCAATGCCACATGCCGGGGGCCAGGAACAGGCGCAGATAGTTGGCGACATTGCCGTCCTGTGCGGCGACGGCGTTGTAATAATCGATCGTGCTGGCGGACGGTATGAGCGGATCGGCGTAGCCGGCGTACATCAGCAATTTGTCGCCCTGGGCATTGAAAGTGGATAGGTCGGCGTTGTTGGCGTTCAGGACGCCGGCGAACGTATTGGAACCGACCGTGGTGTTGTCGGCCGCTTCGATTTGCGAAATGAGTTCGCCTTGTGGCGTGTCGGTGTTGGTGAACAGCGACTGCCAGGTCCAGTTCGGGCCGAACGCCCAGTATTCCAGGCTGTCGAACAGCGGTTCGGAGAGGCTTTCGGATTCGAGCAACACGCCGGCGGCTGGTTCTTCCGTTCCGCGTTCGTAACCGGGATACAGCGTGTTGCCGTCGTTATCGAGCGCGCCGGTCCAATCCGCGTTGGCCGCGATTGCCTGGTCGGGGGTGACGCAGGTGCAGGTTTGCGCGTTCGGCGTGCAGGGCACTTCGTTGGGCGATCCGTTGCATTGCAGCGCGGTGGCATTGAACGTGCAGATCGCAGGCTGGGTCAGGAAGTCGTCGGTGGCCAGACCGCCATCCTTGCCGGCGCATTGCGCGAGCACGCCCTGGTGCAGCAGTGTCAGCGCGGCCGATGTCAGCAGGGCGTCGGGTGCGAAATGGGTGATTTCGTAGATCGCGGCGCTGGATATGTGCAGATGGGTGCGGTCGTAGGCCGGCGAGCCGGCCAGGATGCCATTGTAGTCCGTGACGTAACGTTGCGCTTCCATGAGCGCTTGCTGGCCCCCGGTGGAGCAGCCGTCGAAGTAGCTGTATTTGGCGGCTTTGTTGTAATACGCTTTGGTGAGCTGTTGGCCGGCGAGCGTCATCAGGTGGGTGGCGCCGTAGCCGAAATCGGTGATCGCGGCGGCGTCGCCGTACAGGCCGCCGAGCGGAACACCCAGTTGAACGCCCTCCGCGCTGCCGCAAAACAACGTGTCACACAAGAACAAAATGCCGGTGCCGAGATCGGTGTTGGCGGTGGCGTAGCCTTCACCGATACCGAGCTGGAGCGACGCGGTGGAGATGGCGCCGGCGAAACCGCCGTTGCCGGTGCCGAGGAACCGCCCGTTCCAACCGGTTTCCGGCAACCACACCTCGATCGCGATTTGCGACTCGTTGGCGTTTCCGTTCGAGGATACGTCGGCGTTCACATCGCAATAGGCGGGCAGGCCGTTGCCGGCGGCGACATCCTGCGCGGTGAGCGAGACCGTCTGCGCCACACCGTCCAGCGTGAGTTTGATATTTGCGAGATCGGTGCACTGGCTGGCGGCGGCCGGGGCTATGTGGAACACGGCCGCGCTGGCCACCCCGATTGCTGCATTGCGGTAGAAGCCTTGAACAGCCTTTGATTTTTTCACGTTGCGTCCCCTCGTTCTTATCTGGCGAAAGGGCAGACTAGGAACTCCCGAACCAAGGAGGAAGGCTTCTTTTTGAAAAAGGAGGTAAAAACTTTTGCTGGGATAGGAGGCGCGCGCTTGACGCAACCCGCGGGGGATGCGTGCATTATGGCGAAACAAGAACAACGCAGGGGGAGGATGGGATGACGCATCAGTGGCGATATGTTGGCCTGGATCAGGCGGCGCTTGGGTCATTGGCACCGGTTGCGCCGACAGACTTCAATTGGGTTGGCGGCGCGGGTGGCGACGGGGATTGGAATTCGGCACAGGATTGGAACCCGCAAAGCGTGCCGGGCGGTGCGGATATTGCCATTTTCGCAACCGGAGATAGCGGCTACACCGTCACCGGTAACGCGACGATCGGTGCGATTCAGGTCAATGGCGATGAGCTGACATTTGCCGGCACGATTTCGGAAGGCACCGGCGGCCGCTCGCAATTTCTGACGGTGCAGGACGGTGGGCAGGTTACGATCGGCGCATCGGGCGCCGTTGCGGGTGACGATCTGGCGCTTGCGGCGGGCACATTGCTGGATGTGCAAGGTTCGCTGACCGATACCGGCGGGGTTGCCGACTTGGTGATTGTTGAAGGTGCCGGCGCCAGCATGGTGAATAGTGGCGCGCTGGTGGTCAACGCGCTCTACGTGCAGAGTGGCGCCAGCTTTTCGGGCCCGGTGACGTTGACGGACGGCGGCAACATCACAGTGGATAGCGACAGTTCTTTCAATCCCGGTTTCATGACGCTGGAAAATAGCGGGCTGATCTATGCCACCGCGGCGGACCAGAGCGGCGGCACGCTGACGATCGGCGGGTCGATCTTTCTGAGCAATGCGGGTGGCGTGCTGAACCTGGCGTCCGACCCCGGCGTGACGCTGGATATAAGCGGCGACATCTCGGGCGCCGGCACGCTGCTGGTGAGCGGCGGCACCGTCGAACTGAGCGGAACGAATAGTTACACGGGCTTTACCAGCGTGGTGGACGGCACGTTGCAAATTGCGACACCCGGTTCATTGCCGTCCAGCCTGGTGTTCCTGACGGATGCGGCGTTCGTAAACGAGGTTTCGTCCAGCGCCTATGCGGACACGGTGGTCGCCGGCGGCAGCTTCGATACGGTGAATGCTCTGGCCGGCGGCGTTGTGGTATTTGCCGGTGCCGCCGGCACCCTGAGCTTTTTGGGCGGTGCGACGACCAGCACAGTGCTCGGCGGTAGCGGCGTGCTGGACGCCACGGGAGGTGCTGCCGGAGATCTGATTTACGGCGGCACCAGCGGCCGCGACGTGATGTATACAGGTGCCGGCAATTCCACGCTGGTGGGCGGCGCCGGCGCCAGCCTGTTCGGCAATGGCGCCGGCAATTCCGTGCTGGTAGCAGGTGGCACGAACGTCCTGGCCGACGCGTCGCAGGATACCGGCAATGTCACGGTGTTCGGCGCCGCCGACGATGCGATCAGCGTGGCGGGCGGCGCGGGCACGCTCACCGCCGTGGTCAATGACAGCAACGCCACGATCTATGGTGGCCACGGCACGATGAACGTGTTCGGCGGCAGCGGTTCGCTT
>Ga0116229_10009242_pt1 | contig 15099 bp, 16 predicted proteins | sample S1TSphgellanicum_3_FD_87313 | JGI IMG/M metagenome (GOLD analysis project Ga0116229, IMG submission 87313) | Host-associated microbial communities from peat moss isolated from Minnesota, USA - S1T2_Fc - Sphagnum magellanicum MG | ecosystem: Host-associated > Plants > Peat moss > Unclassified... | reverse complement strand
TTTTGTTTTTTTTTTCTTTTTTTTCCCCCTTTTGGGTTTTCTCCTTTTTGTTTTTTTAGTTTTTTTTTTTTTTTTTTTGTTTTTTTTTTTTTTTTTTTTTTGTTTCTGTGTTGGGGGGGGGGGGGGGTGGGGTGGGGGGTGTTCTTAATTGCTGGTTGTGTACATGGGCAAAACATAAGTGACAAAACAAATGGATGCTAAAACAGAGCCAAATGCTTTCCTCACTTCACCCTCTTGGATGATGTAGTCCTCTTCAAAAATTTCGTACTCCTTGCTGTCGAAGCGTCTCTCAAAAATGGCTGTCAAATCATTTGCCAAAATGGTTTTGGCAACGTCCTCGCTTGCATGGCCAGAGTACTCAGCTGCATAGCCTCCGATGTGAAATTTGTCCTCTTTCCTCCGAATCTAACACATCTCACCCACCAATACACACATCAACATAATATTTGCATGAAACTTGCCCTTCTTCCTCCAAACCAGATTGTCAGAAATCTATCAACAAGAAGAAATCTCAAGAAGCAGAAGAAGGAAAAGTCTTTCCAAGATTGTCCGAAATCTCTCAAGGAGCAGAAGCAGAAGAAGAAATCTCTCAAATAATGTCAGACATCTCTCTCACAAGAACAAGAAGCAGAAGAGGAAGTATCAAAAAGATTGTCCGAAATCCCTCAAGAAGTAGAAGAAGCTTAATAAGAACAAGAAGGGGAGAAGGAAGAAGATGACCAAGAAGAATGTGAAATGACCTGCATCCGGCCTACTCCTGCAGTTATACGATCGCCCTTCACACCCTGCATTCTGGCCATGATAGATTCCATGACTGCCCCGTGCCTCAAGAAAGGTTTGGCCTCTTCCAATGTCACAGTTTCAGCCTCTGGTGGGATCACTGATGAGTACTGTGTTATGTTCAGGTCTTGAATTCCTGCTTCAAACAAATCTTCCCTTCATCATCATCATCATCATCATCATCATCTTCTTCTTGGTGATAGATACAAACATCAGCACTTCGTGAAAGGGAGTTTCATGTGAGCTTCAGAGTACACTTGAGAAGAGTCGCATTGGGGTTTAAGAAAATCGGAACAGTTACACATACCTGCATCTTCAAGAGCAAGATCATAGGAACCTGTCTCCCAAGGATCCGAGCCGTCTCCCTGATCCGTCTCTCCGAATCCTTTCACCAAGAAATAGTGTTTGGGAATGCGTGTCCCGAACACGATGCCATGCCCGCCAAGGACAAGCTCCGAGACGCTCGACTTCATATTGCTGCTATCGTCCGTCGGGTCTATATGCTTTAACCCCAGCCTGGACGGAAGCTTCGGGGCTGCGCCGTTCGGGTGATGCGCAACATGAGAAGAAGACTTCCGATTCTCTTTGGCGAGGTGGCTGGACTGATGACTACAGATGGTGACAAGAACATCGCTCCTCTTCTTCTTCTCCTTCAACAAATCCACTGGTCCCAGCTTCTTACGGACGGTGTTGGAAAATGCTGCTGCTACGGATGCAAGCTGTGTAGCAGCTGTTGTTCCTACCACACTGCAATTGCTTTGTGCAGGAGTGATCACAACAGAAGAAGCTACAGTAGCAGTAGTAGGAGCAGTAGGCTTTCCATGACTTCCAAAACGCAGAACGTCGCGGTGACCCGTAAACTGTCCCGCTGTCTGCATTGTGATGGTCGCCATTGATCGTCGAGGTGATGATCCAAGCAAGCTCGATTTTTTCCAAAACAAAAAAATCACTCCACTTCCAGCTGATATAAAAAACTAAAGCTTGGGACAAAAAAGAATTTCAAAGGGGCTAAAGTCGATTATGCACAAACCTACTTTAGAAGATCAAGGCAAGAAACTGAAAAACTTCGGGCTTGAGAATTTCAAAGGGGGTCTATTCTGCAAAAACGCACGTCAGATGATCGAGACAAAAGAAAAACTAAAGCTTGAAATTGAAGAATTTCAAAGGGTGGCGCTACTACGCCGATTCTGCAAAAACCTACATCGGACTATCGAGGCAAGAAGAAACTCCTGTCTTTTTTTTGCCAATAATTACGTACTCAATTCGTGCCTGCGACTTGTGGATTCAGAAGCTCACGATCTGTGTCTGTCTGTGTGAGTCATGTTCTGGATTTTGTAGTTTTTTCAGAAATAGGGGCTTTGTTTTGAGAAAGCAGCAACAGAACCACATTCTTCTTCCCCTCCTCGTCTGCACACAAGATTTAGTTGGACACATGGGTAACTAGAACTGGACCCCTCGTCTGCATAGAACAGAAACCGACGGGTGCTCGATGCGCTGTTACTTACATGCGCCATCGAGCTGCAGAATCGCACTATCTTGGTGGACTGGTAGTCAAAAGGGATGGCAAGTGCCACCAACACCTTACATGTGTCTGGGCACCAGTGTTTTTTTTTTTGTGGCAATTTTTTTGGAAGTGGTGATCATCCATCTGTGTTAAACTTTGAAGGGTGGGTCAACCTTTGTTATTGGCCTTGCCTAGCAAGGCAAGGATATTGTGTTTAGATTCATTATAGAGTATAGTAGCTTAAAGGATTTTCGCTCCTAGGTAGGTAATAGAGACATTTTTTATATGAGGAATTTTGAAAGATGATATATTTTGGCTTGTGTTGAAACTTGAGATTAGTTATAGAGTTATAATATCTTGAAGGATTTTGGTTTCTTTGTAGAGGAACTTCTTGAAGATTATATGTTTTTGCATGGTGAAATATTTGAATTTTCATAATTCTTCTTTTGCCTTAAGATACTTTGTAATGTAAATGGCAAGGCCACAGTGTGACATGCCCACCCCCTGTTAGTGAAGGTCTCTAATTTTTTTGCATCATGCTGAAGGATTGTCAAATTCATAGCCCTTCATCATTTTTTCTATGTCTGTGCAATGAACATATCTAGGATATTAAATCACAATCAATGAGGGAAAATATGTTGAAGATTAATATGCTCACAGCTTGGTCATTAGGGAGACCTAGATTAATTAGGATTAGTAGGAAGCTTATTAAAAAACTTCTTATATTATGCAAACAGTGGTTTTACGATGGTTTTAGTTCTGATCTAGAGTTCTGATCTAAACTCCAATTAGTTTGTGTCTATTTTTATTGTTGCTAATGAGCCTTATATTCTCTTTTGCTTTTTTTTTTCTTTGAACTGTTTTTATTCCCAACAGTGATTTCTATGAGATCCCTTTTTATCATGGTATCAGAGTAGTAACAGCCTGACATGGTTTTTCTTTTCTTTTCTCGTATCTGGTGATTGCCAGACAGGAAGAAGACCAAGCTTATATTTTTTTGCATTGATTGTTGGTTAAAATAATTTTTCTTTAGTTGTGTTGACGAGATGTTTGAAGAAAATCAGGAGGTTGAAAGTTCGTCTAGTTTTACTAGTTCTCAAACCACTCAAGGTGGTATAGCATGGATGGGTATAGTTGGTAGGATAGTAGGAACCTCACAAAATGTTGTTATCAAGTTGACAAAGAAAGACAACCAACATTCCAGAAATTTACCACCTGAAGGGTGCCTCAAATTATGAAGTGTGGGCACATCTTGTCAAACACATGCTCTCAAAGGATGGCTTATTTACTTATTATGTGATGCCTCCTTTTGCCCCCATGACTACAATAGAAGCAACTACAAGGTTTAGAGTTTTGAATTATTTTCACAACAATTCTAAGAGTCATATCTTGAAGTTGTTGAATCAATATTCTAATCCGCATATGTTTTGGACAACACTAAAGTGCCATTTTGAAGATGATAGTGGTCCTAGACCTACTTATTTCATTTGAGTTCTTTAATTTCAGAAAGATTGAGAATATACCCATGGATGCCTACCTCATTGAAGTAAAGAATGTAGCTAACAAGATGGAAGAGGTTAAAGTTGGATTGTTAGAGGACATCATGGTTTACTACATTATCAAAAATTTGTAGAAGGAATATGATGTGTTTCGTGAAATGCAGGAGGACAAACAACAACTTCCCACTTATGAGGAGCTGGAGTCAAAGCTGTCGTAGGAATTAAGTCTCAATTCCAAGGATATTGAAAATCAAGGAGGAGAACCTTCGGCTGTGGAAGGAAGGAGAAACTTTTATGACCAAGGCCAATCTTATCCTTCTTGGCCTAACTTTAACCAATCATTTGGTGGGTCACGTTATGGACATCAGGGAGGTCCAAGTAACACATTTGGTCGGTCTTCCAACTATGGGAGGCTTTCTCACCAACCACCAGATTACAATGGTGGGACACCTTAGGGGTGCTCCAACCACAAGGTATGAAGTAGCCAAGGCCAAAGAATTGCAATTTACTGCGGAAGTGAAGGTCATCTAGAATGTGAATGCAATATCAAGGCAATGATTGACCGCATGAAAGACCTTGAGTTTTGATTTTAGGAGAAGAAAAAAAAAGTTCTAAAATAAGTTCATGCAATCAACGAAACAATTGTAGATGAGCCACCCAAAGGGGAGGAGGAATACGTAGACTTGGATTGTAATGTTGAAACATGCATGTTATAAGCCAATAGATGTTCCCTCAATGAAAATGATTATCAATAGGGGGAATGCACAACAGTACTAGTCAAGGTATAACTTTCATTTGATTCAACCTTAGTAGTTGAATTCAACTTGGTGGAATCACCAACATGGTAGTAGATAACTTGGTACCTTGATTTGAGTGCCACTCACCACATGAGTGACAATCCAACAATTTTCACTTTGTTTCATTAAATGAGCAATAATAATTTATGTTTAGTTGGCGGGCAAAGGCATACCGTCACCAACATTGGGAATGTTGACTTCCGATTTCTTGATGGAGCCATCAAGAATATTTTGTTACTTTTGTGGATGATTATTTACATAGGATATGGGTTAACATGATGAAAAGGAAATATGAAGATTTGGTGAAATTCAAAATTTTCAAAAATGAAGTTGAAACATGTGGATAACACATCTTGATGTTAAAATTAGATAACAGTGGAAAATATACCAATGCTACTTTCACTGATTTTTGCCAAGCCCATGACATTTGACATCAATTCATTGCGCCCTACACACTTTAACACAATGGTGTTGCAAAAAGACATAATCCATCACTAATGGACATCACTTGTTACTTATTGTTCGATAAGCATTTGCCACAATTTTTATGGGGGGAAATTGTATGTGTGGCTTGTATCATCTTGAATCTTCGATCCACTAAGTGGACCCTTGACAAAATTCCCAAAAAACTTTTCTTTTGAAAGAAGCCATGTGATGTTGATTTGCGAATATTTGGTTTAATAATTTATGTTCATCCAAACAAACCAAACCCCAACAAACTTACATCACATTTAGAAATTTTCATTTTACTAAATCAAGACACCCATGTGAATGAATATTGGTGCTACCAGCCTTCTACTCATTACATAATCATCTCCCACAATGTTTAAATCACCAAGACAAATGGTGTGATTCTTGATGATGAACCTAAATCAACACCACTTGGCCTTATTGGTGGACCTCCCATGCCACAAGTTTTTTCACATGTAACTCTAACACTGTTTCTTACATTTGCATTGATCGTCTCACCGCTCCCTACATCTTTGCCGATCGTCTCATCACTAGATTCTATGCCAATAAAACCAATCGAGCTAGAAAACTTGCTTCCTACACTATCACCTTCACCATTGGCTCACACCCATGATGTTGTGGTTCCCATTGAACCATTATCTCTTCGTTAGTTAGGTTGAGTGTGGCACTATCTAGTTCATTTGGAAGATTACGTTGCAAGTTGTGAGTTGTCCCTAGAATCTTTTATGGGGTCACTTGATGATGTTGATGATGAAAATCTCATTTACATCGATGTTTGCCACAATCCTCATTGGCATTTTGCAATGGAATTGGAGATTAATTCCATTAAAACTAACCAAACTTAGGTATTTATTGACCCCACACATAACAAACGTCGCATTTGAACGAAATGGGTATTTAAACACAAACCAGGCTTTAAAAAGGAGGGCATATGCTTCAAAGTTCATTTGGTTGCTTGTGGGTTCAAATAATGTGTAGGCTTGGATTACCACAAGACCATTGTGCTTGTCATTAAATCGGAGACATTGCGCTTAATTGTAGGGATTGCAACTCACAAATGCTAGCCTATTTTTCATCTTGATGTCCAAACAAACGTTTTAAATGGCTTTCTCTTGGAAGAAGTTCACATAGAATAACCAATTGGATTCATGGAACTTGGAGCTAAACATAAGGTTTGGATTTTCAAACGGTCCTTACATGGCTTGAAATAGAGCCCTCGTGCTTGGTACAACCGCATCATTCAATTCTTGTGTTGTGGCAATCTCTAGCAAAGCATTGAGGATTACAATTTGTATTATTCTCTTCAAGGTATTAATATTGTCATACTGTTAAATTGCATGTCGATGATTTACTTTTGGCTTGTAGTAATTCCTTGCTAATCAATTAACTCAAGGCACAACTTTAATTTGAGTTTGCTATGATTAACATTAGTTTAATCACTCACTGCCTTGGTGTACAATTGCATTGTACATCTCATGGTCTACTTTTACACCAAACTATGTATACTCATAACATCTTGGCATTAGCCAACATGGAAGATTCCCAACCAACTCTTGTGCCATACTAGGATGGCATCATTCTCCGTCATTTCATGGGCTCCCCGTTGGTTAACACCATATTATACTAATGACTATTGGGCAAGCTTCTTTATCTCACTCACATTTGTCTTAATCTTGCTCATATCATTAGCCAATACATGCAAGCACTTGAGGAGTCACATATGGCTAGGCCATAAAGGCCATTATGCGCTATTTGCATCATTACCTATTGACGAGTCTCTACTTTGTTGAGGGGGGAGGAAAGTAATCTCTTGAATCTTGTAGACACTCATTTCACACATGATCCTAATGATCAAATTTCCATTGGTGCCTATGCATTTGTTCTAAGCACAACACCAATCTTGTGGAGTTCCAAGAAACAAACCACTATAACTTGTTCTAGTTGTGAGGCCGAGTATTAGGCACTTTCAAATTGCACTTGTGACCATTTGGTTTTAGAAGCTACTAATAGAGATCATTTTGCTCTAGTAGTCCCATGGTTCTTCATTGTGATAACCAAAGTGCAATCAAATTATCAAAGAATCTTGTGTTCCATGATAACAACAAACATTTTGAGAAAGATTGGCACTTTGTTTAGCAAATGGTTGAAGTAAGCAAGGTTAAACTTAAATATATTATTTCAAATGAAAATCCTACCAATATGTTGACCAAGGCGCTAAGGAGGATCAAGTTTGAGCAAGGACGAACTTGACTAAACATGAGTCTAAAGGAAGCTAAGAAAATTTATTAATTTTTATACAGGAAAATAGTGTCAAGGATAGTACACTTCCATTGTGCTCAATGTTAAATGCAATAGGAAAGTTGAGAGCAAGAGGGGATGTTGAAGATTAATATGCCCACAACTTGGTCATTAAGGAGACGTATCTTAATTAGGATTAGTAGGAAGCTTACTAAGAAACTTTTTATATTTTGCACATAGTGATTTTATAGTGGTTTTAGTTTTGATTTAAGGTCCAATTAGTTAGTGTCTACCCATGAGCCTTATATTCTCTTTTGGTGTTTTTTTTCTTCGAACTATTCTTCTCCCAACAGTGATTTATGTGATATCTTTTTTATTAAAAAAACCATCAATTTCAAAATACATGGAACAAAATTTGATTGAAATAAAATACATCGTTAAAAACATGATGAAAATTTCAAACATCAATATGAGTCTTGAATGAATTCAATTACTTTTTAATGCTTCATGTAACTCCAAAATTCAAAAGATATGAGGTCAATCCATATATCTTCCACCTCCTTTCCATATAAAGACATCTTCAAAAGTGCATCCAAAGTTTTGAGCTTCAATCTATTCCTTCAATCACTTTTCATTCAATTGTACTTTGAGAAAAACCTTTTTCACAAGTAGGTATAGTTGCGCTTATGGAATTACCATCACCCTTTGCCAAAGACTAACAGTTTTTTTAATTTATTGTCACATTTGAATGCATGTGATTTTTAAATAGTTTAAAGACAAAAGCCTTACAAAAATTTGTAAAATCAACAAAGGCACAGAGCTTTTTTAAAAAATCCCAAATTTACTTGGGAGTTTCACAAGTTATATAAAGATTTGTCCTAGTGTAATTTTGTCATTTACTCTACCTTTGTATCTATGCCTTTCTCTATGCATATATTTTTTTGACTTTATGCCTCTTTTAGTTTCCATCTCTCATTGCCTTTGTATTTCTTTATTTCACATTTGTCATTACTTTTTTTGAAATCCTATCTTTCTTTATATTGTTTTTTCTCTATCTTTCATTCTTTTTCTTGGGCTCACTTTCCTTTCCTTGTTGGGTTTTTTTTAAACGTTTTTTCTATAAATGTTGTTAAGAATGCTAATTGCACTTGAATAATCAAGATCCTCCTCAAAGGGAGACACCAAATACCTTCCATTAAATTTTGTCCAACATTCATTTGAATACATTATGTGGGACCACATGTTTTGCCCAAGCATAAAATGATCATCAAGTTTTGATGCCATGTGTTTACCACAGGGCCTGCCCCACACAAATTCCTTAAAAAAAATGTTGGGAAGGGGTGAATATATTTATATTTTTGACAGTTCATGAAGTAACTTTCAAAGGTAAGACTAGATGATGAATTACATTGATACATAATGGCATGATGTTTTCATTATGTCTTGCATCATGATACCAATGCCTCAATTAATGGTTTTAAACAAAATTAACATTTTTTTTACCTTATTTATAAACTTGGAAATGTGGCAACCTTTTGTCCATTTATTTTTAAAAATTCTCGTTCTTTTTATGTTTAGAGGGGTTGAAAAAGTCTTAATGTATCAAAAGATCATCAATGTATCAACACATCATTAATGTGTTTATAAATTTTTTGTGTATCAGTGACATATGGTTAATAATAATTAGTTATTATTGAAAAATGAATCAATGTATTCTAAGTGTCAAATTTTCATATGTAAGGTTTATTTCTCCAATGTGAAAATATGTTTATGATGCATTCAATGTATTGCTCACATCACATCTTGATAGTAGATTAATGGTTTTTAATGAAATTAATAGTTGTTTTACCTTACTATTAAACTTGGAAATGTGGCAACCTTTTGTCCATCTATTTTGATTTTTGATTTTTTTTAATGTTTAGAGGGGTTGAAAAAGCCTTAATGTATCAAAAGATCATTAATGTATCAATACATCATTAATGTATCAAAAACAATTTAGTGTATTAGTGACATATGGTTAATAATAATTGAAAAATGAGTAAATGTATACTAAGTGTCAAATTTTTATATGTAAGGTTTATTTTTCAAGTTTGAAAATATGTTTATGATACATTCAATGTATTGCCCACATCACATCTTGATAGTAAATTATGAGTTTTTTACTAAATTAACATGTTTTACCTAACCTATAAACTTGAAAATTTGGCCACCTCTTGTCCATCTATTTTGAAAATTTTCTTGCTCTTTCTATGTTTAGATGGGTTGAAAAATCTTTGACGTATCAACAAATCCTTAATGTATCAATAAATCCTTGGTGTATAAAAAACATATGGTAAATTATAATTAGTTATGATAAAAAAGTGGTGTTAAATGTATGTCGGGTTTCAAGTTTTCATATGTAACCATTTATTTCTCAAGTGTGAAATATTAGTAATAAATTCAATGTATTGTTCACACATGTGTCAACAAAAAATTGGTGGTTTGATACTAAATTAACAATTACTTTACCTTACCCATAAACTTGAAAATATGATAATATCTTATTCATGTATTTTCAAATTTTAATGTACTAATAGTTTTTGATAAATTAACAATTATAGTATAGTAAAGTAAACAAACATTTAGATGTTCATTTATAAAGTTTTTTATGCATATAGTCATTTTGAAAATTTCCCCACCCTTCTTTACACAATACATATGTACCATAGGATTTATGTTGATGATATAACATGATGCATGATGAAATAATGCATGATGGAATATGATGCATTGATAAATTGCCATTTCAATACACAACAAAGTAAAAAAAAATTACCAATACTCCCTAGAATATTTATTGTTAAGTAAAAATATGATTTTACTAACAATTACCTCGTTTTCACTCACATGCACACATTTTCACTCTTGGGCAAGATTCCCCTAACTTCAAAAAGGTACTAATGTAGGCACTTGGTAGGCACTTGCCATCAAAACTTGGTGATCATTTTATGTTAGCGCATGTTTTGTTGTCCTAGAGCGATATAAACTCATGATCTTTCAACACAAAAAGAAGATTCCTACCAATACCCTACTTCTAAGCACATAAAAAAGAGCATTTTTGTTTTTTAAATTTATGTTATAATTAACCTTGCAATAGTAAAATCTTGTGATAAAACTAGGCAGCTCTGTGCAAGTCGTCACATTGATTCCTGTGCAAAGCACTAGACAGAGCTCAACACCTCCACAACGTATTTTTGGACCTTCACCATAAAAAAATCCCACATATAAAAAGTTGCTCTTCATTTGCAAGTTTACTTTTTAAAAGGCCCGTCATAATGAACAGGTTCATTATTTTCCTTTCCCTTCTTTTGTAAATTTGTTTCTCCTCCATGTGGGGACATTTTTGCAAGGTGAAGGTTGTTGCAACCTTCAAAATCCAAGACTAGTACATAAGAAGATGTTAAAAAAGTCAGCCATCATCCCTAGGAAGATTTAGCTAAATCATGTTATAAATGAGATATGAAATACAAATCTTTAGTCATCCTTAGATATATTTGGCTAAGTACACACTGAGAATCAAATATAGAAATCTCACTTTTGGTAATTCAAAACCTCCAAAATCACTTCATTTTTGAATTTTGTACTCACTTTTTTGACAAAATTTAAGCTATTGGGCACATACATGTGTCTGGGCCTCCTGTATATCGTTCTTATCCATTTGAATTGTACACGCAGGTCTGGCAATCGACTTCTCAGATGTGTGCTTCATCGCCAGATCCTGGCATCAATTCCCAAAACACCCAACCTCACTCACACTTGCCAGCAGCAGCAATTTTGTTGTAGACTTTGTATTAGGGAATGGGCAAGGTCCATGCTCTTGGGTAAGGCTGCACACGAGCCTGGTTCTTATCCATTTGTATATGGTACACCAGGGTCTGACAACAGACTTGTCATCATACGTGTGCTGTGTGCTTTGTCTCCAGATCATAGCATCAATTCCCGAAAACACCCACCCCCCTACTACACCTGCCAGTAGCAACAATATTTCTCATCTTTTGTTTGATCTGGAGGACTCCAGATGTCCAGACCCCAGACCTCTCTCTCCACATCAAATGCATGAAAAGTGTTGGAACCTTTGGAAATTGGAACGATAAGTGAACAGTATAGGGTGTCCTCTTTCTGTACACGCATCCAAACTGAGTAACACAATCTTTTCAAATCTGAGAAAGGTGAAGGTGCTAGAGTTGTCAATCTTGCAGATAGTGGCATATGTACCAGCGAGTACATTGGTGACTACCTATGAAATGTAAGGAATTGTCTCTGCATGGTGGGCAATGAATGTAGACACAACCAAGTGAGTATCCAAAAGCTTGAGGACCCCAGCAGTTTGTAGGCCCAGCAATTCCTTCCCAAGCCTAAAAACTTGAGGCTCGAAAGCTGTCAGCCTAGTGAAGAAGATCTCAGATTGCAATGCTTCTGGATATTCTGAACTTACCACTCTTGCTGTAAGATGGGAGATCCAACTCTCAGATGTTCCATTGATGATACACTTCCTACTTGGGTGGTACATTCAGAACATCGAGCTCGCAAACTATTTCACCCTTTGTGATGCCTAAAGAGGAGATCACTAAGACTGGGGGAGGACCTTCAACATCTAGCGTCTGCCTAAGTATGGAAAAAATTGCAAACATGTCACAACAGCTCCGAAATGTCTAATTAAACACTTAATGAATGAGGTACCTCTGGGCTCTTAAGTGTTTGAGGGCAGAGGAACCAGTGTGTTAACCCAAGTTCCATGAGGGCTGAGGGAAGGAGCCTTCTGCAGTGTATAGCATTTAAAAATTTCTAAACAGATGTTTGTTCCAGAACTGGAAGAGTCCAGTTGCAGGAAGTGTTTAATTCATGATTTATCCCTTGTTTTGTGCTGGGCATTCATGAAATAATGGGCCTAGGTGAGGTGTTTGGGAATGCCTCCACAATGCAGCATTACTCCTACACATCAAAGCACATAGACAAGTTTCCTATTGTATTGGGAGGGCAACTCAGATTTGTGAATAATGCCACTTAGTAGATGTAAAAGGCCTCTTGTAAGAAGAAGGTTCCTCCAACTCCTAAGTTACCACCCCCTGTTTTCACATGTTTAGGCTCATCATAATTATGTTTACTTGGTGCCTTATGATTGGTAAGGCCAACAGGTGGCACATTTCTCAATTGCAAGGCTGAACTCAACTACCACTTCATCCTAGCTCCTTATTTCAGAAATCCACCTTGTTGCAATATCCTACACATAAATACCATCATTCGTTAAGGTTATCCTTACTTTGGGTTTGACTTCAATTCTCACTATACTTAGTCATTTGCCTTATTGAGCTCACTTAGTTCACCAAAGTGAGATCATTTTTCAAAATTGAGGATGAACACCCAAGTGGTTACCATAAGGTTGTATTCTAATCACATTAGAATCTACCTAGGTTACTACCACATAGATTAGGGGATACCTAGAGTAAGAGGTGAGGTAAGTTAGGACTTGTCTAAGGATTATCTATGGTGGATGTTTAGAAACTAAAATGTTCATTTTTAAAATGTCATTCCATTGTTTTTTTTGGCATCCTTATGGATTAAAATGTGTCTCATGTCAATTATTTATTATTATGAAAAAAAACTCAATCATATGATTCTTATATAATCTATTGAGATAGAAAAGTCAAACCATTTGAAACAGAAAGTTTTATATCAAATGAAAAACTTTTAATCTCAAACAAGTTGCAAAATCACAATCATTATAGAAGTTAGAAATAAACTCATTATAACAACGATGGTTTGTAATGGAATAACTTACATGAACTTTTCAAAAAAGTGAGCCTTGGTTGCAATTCAAAATGAAGTCCTTTAAACCATTTGAAAATCATATGAAAGTTTTGATGGACTTTTAATGACAACAAAAATTAGCAAAAAAGTCAACATTTCTCATGTCATGATTTTGTGGAATTAAGGAAAAATATTTCACGATATTGTAACCTAGGTTATACTACATACATAGACAAAGGCAAAAAAAATAAAATTAAAACACATACTCAAATTATCCTAGGTTAAGGAAGGTTGGGGAGGAAGTTTGAATTTAGTCCTTTGTTATTTTCTTTTGGCATAGTCCCATCTTGCATTTTGGCTACCATCCTCAATCTTATTGAAACCCAAGATTTTACTCCCTGGGTTTTACGATCTTTGCAAATAACTTTACTGTCAATCTTGTTTGGAGCAAATAAATAAATAAAAATTGTGAAACTCCTCCGATCACAAGATTGTTTAACCATATTTATTACTCATTAATCATTTGTCTGTTTGGTGAAAAGAGCGAAAAATCATCACTAAAAGCTAAAAATGATTACTCAACAGAAAAAACTTATTTTTCCCCATGGGAGGCTTGTTGAGAACATATGCAATTTTGCTGTAGTTGGAAACCCAAATTGGCTTCTTCTCCACCCAAGCAGGAACATACAAAGGGCCAAGTAGGTGGCTTTTAAGGTTAAGTGACAGAACATTGGTATATAGACTGCTACTACTAGTCCTGGTATTAAAGAACCGACCAAGACTATAATGACCTGAGGCAATAAATATCGCCTGGTAGGGACCTAGGGACATAAGATAATACCCACCTTATACCAATACATGCTGGGTAGTCACTAAGGACTTGAAGCAATACTAGCTCGTTCCAATACATGCTGGGTAGGGACTAAGAAGAAAACCCCTATATATAAAAATCAAGGATGGGAACCCATCCATCAAAAGTACAAGGCAAACGAGAGCACGAGTAGACACACCCCTAAAGCGAAAGCAAATAATCAACCCCAAAAAAAAAAAATTTAATCCCTATGCAAATAGGACTCATGGTTACAAAATGGCAATCGACGATAACAAAGAAGACCTAAGATAACAAAGTTGTTGTGTGTTTCAAATCGACTAATGACGAAGATGCCCTAGATATGATGAGAAAAGATGAGAAACTCCGACCGAATGCAGCATCAATCTCAATACCAGGTGTACATATAAACCTGCTTCATACCAACCACAATACGGTTATCAGCCTTTGGACCCCAATACCAGGATTTGCTTATTTCTTTCGTCTGTTGATTCGATGGCAGAACCATGGCTCAGTGACAAGCGAGTGTGATGGAGCTCCATCAAGCGAGCAGCCGTGAGGACTCTATTCCGTGCTTGCAGCCGTCGCAGGAGCATGGTGGTTGTATAATGAAAGTGGAGGAGAATTGCAAGAGGGAGAGGGTAAAATGGAAGAGACGAAGGGAAGAGTGGAGTGGGTGTGTAACCGACTGTCTCTTAGATGCGTATGAAGACAAATGGAAGTCCCTTGATTGTGGCATTTCCAGAAGGAGGCACTGGGAGGAGGTAGGACTCTCTTCTGGACCAAACCCTACTTGGCGAAACACACAGTATTTCTTTTTTGCTTGTCACAACTGTTCAGTGCTTTTTGCTCAGAATTCCAATTTGAAATTTGCCATCGCCATTATTGATCTGTAGGTGGCATGCCATGTCTCAGCCCAAAGAGGAGGACGAGGACGAGGGGACCACGGATCAAAACCCCCTTTTCAGTGCAGCAACAAAGTAGACCAGATGAAGAAATTGAAAGGTGAAAGGCAGAGAAAGAGTGTCCTGAAGTGGCCACATTATTCAAGACTTGAATTCATATTGCAGGGTTCTTCTCAGAGGGACACAGCCTCTCAAGGATATGGTATCCCTGGAGGAATAGATGCTGGCCATGTCTTTCCACCAGTGCTTGATCAGAGCTCTCTCAGCAGTGAAGCTGGATCTTTGGTTC
>Ga0116229_10009241_pt1 | contig 15099 bp, 14 predicted proteins | sample S1TSphgellanicum_3_FD_87313 | JGI IMG/M metagenome (GOLD analysis project Ga0116229, IMG submission 87313) | Host-associated microbial communities from peat moss isolated from Minnesota, USA - S1T2_Fc - Sphagnum magellanicum MG | ecosystem: Host-associated > Plants > Peat moss > Unclassified... | reverse complement strand
CGCTGGGCATGATGGTGATGGAGTTGCGCGTCGTCACGACGCGCTTCGCGCGGCCCGGCATCTTTCAGACGCTGTGGCGTTACGTCGCGGCGCTGGGCGCCACGATGACGACCGTCGCGTTGTTCACGTTCTTCCTGCGCATCCAGCCCCACGACCGCATCTCGGGGACGCGTCTGGTCCGGGGGCGCAAGGCGGCCTGAACGCCGCCGCGGCAGGCGGAGCCGGAACCGGCGGCATTCGGGCCGGTTCTTGACCTCCGTATGAAAGCGATTGCGATCGACCACAACGGTGGCCCGGACGTCCTGCAGATGCACGACCTGCCGGTCCCCGAGCCCAAAGCCGGTGAGGTTCTGGTCCGCTTGGCGGCCAGCGGCATCAACTTCATCGACGTCTATTACCGCACGGGCACGTACAAGGCGCCGCACTTTCCGCTCGTGATCGGGCAAGAAGGCGCGGGCGTCGTCGAGTCCGTCGGCGCGGGCGTGACGGACTTCAAGCCGGGCGACCGGGTCGCGTACGCCGGCGCGCTCGGGGCCTACGCCGAGTACGCAGCCGTTCCGGCCGCAAGCCTGGTCCCCGTGCCCGACGGCGTTACGCTCAACGATGCGGCCGCGCTGATGCTGCAAGGCATGACGGCCCACTATCTGGTCAACTCCACCTTTCCGCTCGAGGCGGGCCAGACGGCGCTCGTGCACGCCGGCGCGGGCGGGGTGGGCTTACTGTTGACGCAGCTGGCCAAAGGCAAAGGCGCGACCGTCATCACGACCGTCTCGACAGCCGAGAAGGCGGAACTCTCGCGGCGCGCCGGGGCGGATTACACGATCGATTACACGACCGAAGATTTCACCGCCGAAGCCCGCCGGCTGACGGGCGGCAAGGGCGTGGACGTCGTCTACGATTCGGTCGGCCTGACCACATGGGAAGGCAGCTTGGACGCACTGCGCACGCGCGGATATTTCGTGCTCTACGGAGCGTCGAGCGGCCAGGTCCCGCCGTTCAACCTGCAGCTGCTCGCGCAAAAGGGTTCGCTGTTCGCGACCCGCCCGTCGCTTTTCAATCACGTCGCGACGCGCGAAGAACTGCTGTGGCGCGCACGCGACCTCTTTGCCGCCGTGCTCGACGGGACGCTGGGTTTGCGGGTCGAGCACACCTACCCGCTGGCCGACGCCCAACGCGCACACGAGGACCTCGAAGCGCGAAGGACGACGGGAAAACTGCTGCTACTCACCTGAGCAGTCGGCACGGAACGGCATTGCTCTTTCGGCCGGCAACCGGCCCTCGGCCCGACGGAAGGAGACGACCAGTCTAAGGCCCCCTATTTGGGTCGCAGCGTCTTTAGCAAATCCCGAACGTTTGCGAGGACGTCCGCGGCTAGTTCGTCGTTTTCGGGGTCACCCAAAAACGAGCAAACATCCTTAGGACCACGGCTATCGACGGTTTCGAAATCCCGCTCAAGGCTCTCCACGGCCTCTCTTAGCGCTACGTGTTCGCCTAACGTCGACAGTGTCGCTCCCAAGCGAACCGGGCCGCCGTCCACGTGCCTGAGAACGAAGTAGAGGTCGTAAGCATCCTTTGGTTTGTCGCGATTTTTCATTGCGATAGCCTTTAACACCACGAACACTTCGGGCGAGCAAAGCGGCAGACTGCGACTTACCAGGCGCTTCTGAAGGTCACGTCCTTCAAGCTCGAGCATTATTTTATTCTGCAACGCGAGGTCCAGACCCAGCATCTTTATCGCTGCAAAGTCTCCGGTAAGATTCTGCAACCTTCCACGCTGCTCAGGAAGGTCGTCCGCAAGCGGCATGAGGAAATCAACTTTACTTCCGGTTTCAGCATGATGCCAACGCTGCCGCACGACGGCCCCGGCCTCCGTGATATCGGGCGTGAAACCAGCGCGCATGAGTTGCATGCGGACCTCCTCGTATCGGTCCTTGTCGAGAATGACGAGGTCGAGCACCAGGTCTACGTCGTTTGTGCCAATGTGCTCCCCGACGAGGTCGTCGGATTTGCCTCCATAAAGTAATGCCGGCACAAGGCCGCCGACGATTACTATTTCATTTCGGCAAGCTTCGTCGCCAAGTGCCACGGCTATCGAAAGGCACGTCGCTTTAATCAGATCCAGACGTTCCGGGGTATAGTCCGATGCCCTAGAGCCTGTCATTTCCAGCCAGCTTCGATGAAACGCCGCAAGTCCTCGCGCGCTTCCTGAGCTCGTTCAACTTCGCCTCGAAGGTCAAGGTACGTCAAGATCGGGCTACTGTAACGTCGTCCAGCCCGCTCTTCCGAACCAATTCTCGTTCCTTGATCTGCGGGGACGAAGTAGACGTTACGCCCGCGCGAGTCATCGGAAATATTCAACTCGGCACGAATTTCGCTAGTTAGCGGTCCCTCGACGTAGACGCGAACTCGACGGAACGAACCAAACTTGGTATAGGCGGCTGCGGCCGGAAGACCTCCAAAAGTGGCCTTCACCCCTCGAGCTTTCAGGATATCACCGACGCGTATTTCAGTGCTAATGCCCTCACGCGTCGAAAGCAGCCCGTATGCAGATGCTGGACGGATGCGATAGTGCTCGTCCCAACCGTCGAGGAGCATCGACGGTTCGGCCACGGCTACCTCTGCCCGTGAAACAGGGTTCGATTTCAAATAGCCACCGGTTCGCAAGGCTTTGAGCGTACGGCTTATGGAGCCCTTATCCAAGGCTGTAGCAGACTGAAGTTGCACGGCGGTCCAGTACCTTCGAGGGTCTAGCAATAATACATGAGCGACCCGTGAGGCCTTGTTCGCAAATGGATTCAATGAAGGTTCGGACGACGGATGGCGCTTGCTGCGTTGACCGAGGATACGGATCCGAAGGCCTGGGGCCCGAATATCCGCGTTCCCCTCGAAGTCGAGCCAACTTATCCCTCGACGACGACACAAGTCGGATCCGGCCTCACCCATGTGTCGCACTACGAGTAGCGGAACGAGTGTGGATTCTGCCGACGTGCTAAGGGTGCCCTCGAGTGTTTCGAGATCGCGGATAGCCGACGCGACGGAAGCACTTCGAGCATCGCTCTTCACCTCAACTAACAGCAGGGTATCTCCGACCCGGATTATGCCATCCGCACGGTTGGAAACCGGCTCGATCGTGGCCGGCTCTTGCACCGCCTCCTCGATTAGTTCCCTTATGAGCTCGATTTGAGGCCCCACGGTTGCAGAATAGCACGGGTTGCAGAAATCTGCAACTTGTGATTTTCCGCAACTTCCCTAGCCGAATCGGCGATGCGGGGGCGCCGCCGCGAGCGCATACTGCGGGACATGAACGCAACGCAAACCAACTCCCTGGCGGCGCTATCGGGGGATCTCGCGGCGGCGGTCGCGGCCATCGCGCCCGCCGTTTCCTACGTCGACGCGCATCCGCGCCGCGACGCGAGCGGCATCGCCTGGGACGCGCACCACATCGTGACCGTCGACCACGTCGTCGAGCGCGAAGAAGACATCGACGTGCTGCTGCACGACGGTGCGACCGCCCACGCGACCCTGGTCGGCCGCGACCCCTCAACCGACGTCGCGCTACTCCGGACCGACGCGACCTTGACGCCGGCGCCGCGCGCCGAGCTGGCGACGCTCGCGGTCGGCCACCTGGTCCTGGCGGTGGGACGGGATGAAGATGGCGCGCCGGGCGCGAGCCTGGGCATCGTGAGCTCGCTCGACGGAGCCTGGCGCACCTGGCGCGGCGGCGACGTCGACCGCTTCATCCGGCCCGACCTCAATGTCTACCAGAGCTTCTCGGGCGGCCCGCTGGTCGATTCCGCCGGGCGTGTGGTCGGCATGAACACCTGGGGCCTCTCGCGCCGCACCGCGCTGACCTTGCCCATCACGACGCTCGAGCGCGTGATCGGCGCGCTCTTGGGCGGCGGGAGAGTCGTGCGAGGCTACCTGGGCGTCGCGATGCAGGCCGTGCGCTTACCCGACTCGATCCGCGCCTCGCAAGGCCTCGCGCAAAGCGCGGGCGCGATCGTGGTCGATGTCGCGGCATGCGGTCCGGCCGATGCGGCGGGCATCCTGATCGGCGACGTCCTGCTGGCGCTGGGGAATGCGACGATCGAAGATTCCGATGACGTACAACGGGCGCTCGGCGCCGCAACGGTCGGCACCGTGCAGCGCGTGCGGATCCTGCGTGGCGGCGTCGTGCACGAGCTGCAGGCCACGGTCGGCGAACGGCCGCGCGAATGACGTCCGAACTGAGCGCGCAATTCGAGGCCCTCGCGCGCACCTTGCGGGCCTCAACCGTGCGGGTGCACGACGAACGCGGTCGCGGGTCCGGCTCGGGCGTGGCCTGGGATGCGGGTGGGCTCGTGATCACCAACGCCCACGTCGTGCGGGGCCGGACGGCGACCGTCGAGTTCGGCACGAACGGCCGGGCCGAGGCGGACGTGGTCCGGCGCGACGACGCCCGCGACTTGGCGGCCCTGCGGCTGCGAAAGCCGGCGGCAGAGCTCGCGCCGGCCGCCGTGCGTGATTCCGCGACCCTCGTTGCGGGCGAACTGGTCGTCGCGGTCGGTAACCCCATGGGCTTCGTCGGCGCCGTGACGGCGGGCCTCGTGCAGCGCTGCAACGCTCGCTGGGTTGTAGCGGATGTGAGACTCGCGCCGGGAAATTCGGGCGGCCCGCTCGCCGACACGGCCGGCCGGGTCGTCGGCATCAACAGCATGATCGCGGGCGGCTTGGCGCTGGCCGTCCCCAGTGCCGCCGTGCGTGAGTTTCTGGGCGTCGCCACGCCGCGCCGCCGGATCGGGGTGACGCTCGCGCCGGTGGCCGCGGTCGCGGGAGCGCGGCGAATCCCCGCCCTGCTGGTCACGGGGATAGAAGCCGGGTCGCCCGCCGAACGCGCGGGGCTCGTGTTGGGCGACACGATCGTCGGCAGCGAGCACGGGCCCGTCCGCGACGTCGAGCGGTTCGCCGCCTCGCTCGCGCGGGGCGCCGCGCTCGACGTTCTGCGCGCGGGACGCAGCCTGCGCATCGTCCTGCCACCCGTCCCCGGCGAGGATATGCGCGCGGCGTGATCCGGACCGTCGTATCGGCATCCTCGGCGCTGGCGCGCGCGGGCCTAGCGGCCGTCGTGCGCGGTGATTCGCGGCTGGCGCTGGTGGGCGAGATCTCGCCGCACGAACTCGCGCGCAATCTCACGCTCTTCGATCCCGACGTGGTGCTCGAACAGCGTGACGGGGCCGGTGATGCGAGCCGCGTGCCCAGCGTGGCGCTCGTCGACGACCCCCGCGAAGCCTGGATGGGCGAAGTGACGGGCGGCGACGACCGCGGGCCGCGAGCGCTGCTTTCGCGCGACGCGTCGCCCGAGGAGATCGTGGCCGCCATCGTCGCGGTGGCGGCCGGACTGATCGCGGTTCAACCACGGGCTCTCGCCGGCGCCGTGGGTCCGGGCGCTCGCCACGAACCCGAACGCTTGACGTCGCGCGAGATCGACGTCCTAGGCGAACTCGCGCGCGGCGCCTCGAACAAGGCGATCGCCGCGCGTTTGGGCATCTCAGAACACACGGTGAAATTTCACATCGCGTCGATCTTCGCCAAGCTCGCGGTTTCCAGCCGAACCGAGGCCGTCACCCACGGCGTGCGCCTCGGCCTGATCATGCTGTAGATCCTGAATCGCCAATAATGCGACCGGCGCTCGGCGATTTCTCGCTCTCTACGGATCGAGGGTCAACACCGTCATGCTCCACGGCGGGAGGGTGATGGTGACGGGTCCCTTCCAGGCGCCTGAAGTGCTCGTGACGGGACCCGCCCACACGTTGTTCTTCGAGAGATCGTATTGCGCTTTACCGTAGGTCGTCACGTGCAGGCTGGACCCCGCGGCGAGCTTATCGACCGCAATCGACATCGGAACCGCGGTCGTTTCTTCCATGTTGAAGAGCGCGACCGCATAACTCGTACCACGCGAAACCGCGAACACGCGCACCGTCGTCTCCGCGCCCTGCCGAGTCAACCCCGCAGCGCGTTCCCCGCTTCGAATGTAGCTCGACATGACCTCGTACGCGCGCGCGGTCGGCAGCAACACGCCCAGCGGGAGCTTCGTCGCGTTCGAGCAGCCGTATTCCGGCAGCCCGTCGGAGACGATCATATAACCACCGAAGTTCTGCCAGCCGTAGAGGGACGACGAAAAGTTCGCTCCCGACGACGCGTCGCCGCAGCCGCCGTAGCCGAGCCACCAGGTCGCGCGAAAGATGTCCTGGTTCGCGAGTTCGCCAAGCGTGATGCCCGCGAATAACGCCTGCACGATCGATTGCGCTTGTTTCCCGGGATTCGTATAGACCGAACCGAGTTCGCCAAGATAAATCGGGACGCTCGGGCGACCCACCGCGCGCAGTTCGGCGCGCAACGTCGAGATGGCGGCCGACAGCGCGCTCGGGGCGCTCTGGAGGAGATACGAGTCGCTCTCCGAGCCCGGGGATTGCGCGTAATAGTGCAACTCGATGAAATCGTATTTGGCGTTGGCGAGCACGGTCTGATCCCAGCCGGCGGACGCTTCGACGACGACGCCGACCTGAGCGGTCGGGTCGGCGGCTTTGATCTGCGGGTAATAGCCCGTCGCCACGGCGCTCGCGTACGTTCCCGGATCGTGCGTTTTGGCGTGCAGGTCTTCCTCCCACGAACCGTATTCTTCGTTACCGACCGTCCAATAGTGGATGGCGTCGTTCTGCGCTTTCGCGTGCGCGACCCAGGCGGCCGCTTCGGCCGGATCGCCGCCCGCGTTGCAAGCCCCGTTGGACCCGTAGTTGAGCGTGATCGAGACGTCGAGATGCTCCGGCTTCGCGACGTCGTTCATGAAGTTATCGAAGGTCGAATTGACGTCGGAGTAGCCACCGTCGCAATTCGTGTTCGTCTGCCAGTGATAGGTGTCGGATTCCGAGCCGCCCGGCCAGCGAACCGCGGTGATTCCAGCCGTGTGCAGCGGCGCTCCCACGCCCGATTGCGTGATGTCGAACCACGAGGCCATATTGACGCCGAGCAGCGTGTTCGAAACCGGGTCACCGAGACTCGCGCCGTGGACGACCACGGTGGCTACCGGCGCGGCGGCGGTTTTCGTGAGGCGAGGATTGGCGGCGAGCGCATTTCCGGAAAACAGGGTCGCCGCAGCCGGCACCAGCACCGATACCAAGACGTATCCTCTGAGCTTCATGCGTTGTCTCCCTCTCGTTTTTGGGCACGGCGGGGCGCCGCCCCCCTCAAAGCGGATATCGGGCGACCGGCAGCGTTTCCTAGACTGCGGGCGCAACGATTTCCGTCACTTTGCGGGTCGGTGGGAGCGAATGTTGGAACAGCGGCGACCGACCGATCCCCGCCGCGCGGAGCTCGCAGACTTTCTGCGGACGCGGCGCGCGGCGCTGCGTCCCGAGAGCGCCGGCTTGCGGGCCACGTTGCGGCGTCGTACGCCCGGCTTGCGCCGCGAAGAGGTCGCAGAGCTCGCGAACCTGAGCGTGGCGCTCTACACGTGGCTCGAGCAGGGCCGGGACGTGCCGGTTTCGGCTCGCGCGATCGATGCGATCGCGGACGCGCTGCAGCTCTCGCCGAGCGAGCGGACGCACGTGCAACGTTTGGTCCGCCCCGGCCAGGGCGAGCTGCGTGAAGAGATTTCGCCCGCGCTACGACGCCTAGCCGGCTCCCTGCGTTCGCATCCGCTGTTCGTACTCGATCACGCATGGGACATCGTCTTGCACAACGCCGCCGCGCACGCGGTGTTCGACCAAAGCAAGGACGACGCCAATCCGAATATGCTGATCTCGGTCTTCACCGAGTGCCGGTTCCGCGCGCTGTTCGACGATTGGGAGATGATCGCTCAGGGTTTGATCGAGCAGTTCCGGCTCGATTATGCGATCTATGCCGACGACGCCCGCTCGCAAGCCGTCGTCGAGACGCTGCTGACCGAGAGCGAGCTCTTTCGCACGCTCTGGGAGCAACACCGGGTTCGTGAATTTCCGCAAGGCATACGGGAAGTCAGGCACCCGGTCGCGGGCACGCTGGTCCTCGAACCGACGGTCTACGCGGTGATCGAGTCGCCGGGTTTGCGCGTGATGCTGTTCACGCCGTACGACGCATCGACCACCGAACGGATCGAGGCCTTGGTCGCCACGGCGGCAGCAGCCGTCAGGTAAGGCGCGGCATCGCGAATTCGCTGCCGGTCCGCGGCCCGCTCGGCCAACGCGTCGTGACGGTTTTGGTCTTCGTGTAAAAGCGCACGCCGTCGGCGCCATACTGGTTGAGGTCGCCGAACGCGGAATGCTTGAAGCCGCCGAAGCCGTAAAACGCCATCGGCACCGGGATCGGCACGTTGATGCCGACCATGCCCACGTCGACCCGGGTCGCATACTCGCGCGCGGCGTCGCCGTCGCGAGTGAAGATCGCGGTGCCGTTGCCGTACTCGTGCGCATCGACGATCGCGAGCGCTTCGTCGAAGGAAGCGCTCCGCACGACGACGAGGACCGGCCCGAAAATTTCCTCGCGGTAGATGCGCATCGCGCTCGTCACGCGATCGAAAAGAGTGGCGCCCAGAAAAAATCCCTCGGGATAACCTGGCACGGCGATCGCGCGCCCGTCAGTCACCAGCGTCGCACCCTCGGCCACACCCACATCGATGTAGTCCCGTACCTTTTGCAGATGCTCGCGCGTGACGAGCGGCCCCATGTCGGAAGCGGGATCGTCCGAGGCGCCGACGCGCAGTTTCGCGATGCGCTCGGTCAGCCGCGCGACCAGGGCGTCGGCCGTGGCGTCGCCGACCGCGACGACGGCGGAGAGCGCCATGCAGCGTTCGCCCGCGGAGCCGTAGGCCGCACCGATCAGCGCATCGGCCGTCGCCTCCAAATCGGCGTCAGGCAGGACGACGGCGTGGTTCTTCGCGCCGCCCATCGCCTGCACGCGCTTGCCGTTGGCCGACGCGGTCGCATACACGTGACGCGCGACGGGCGTCGAGCCCACGAAGCTCAAGGCCGCGACGCGCGGGTCGGCGAGCAACGCATCGACGGCCTCGCGGTCGCCGACGACGGCGTTGAAAACGCCCGGCGGCCCGCCGGCTTCGGCGAAGAGTTGCGCGAGCAATACGGCACCCGACGGATCCTTTTCGGAGGGCTTGAGGACGAACGTGTTGCCGCACGCGAGCGCGACCGGCGCCATCCAGAGCGGCACCATCTCGGGGAAGTTGAAGGGCGTGATCCCCGCCACGACGCCCAGCGGCTGGCGCAGGGAGTGCATGTCGACGCCGCTCGCGACGCCGCTGGAAAACTCGCCTTTGAGCAGGTGGGGTATGCCGGTCGCGAACTCGACGACCTCGATGCCGCGGCCCAGCGACGCGCGGGCGTCGGCAACCACCTTGCCGTGCTCGCGCGAAACCGTGCGCGCGATCTCGTCGGCATGCGTTTCCAGCAAATCACGATAACGCATCAGGATGCGCGCGCGGGCCAGCGGCGACGTACGGGCCCAGCCCGGGAAGGCCGCGGCGGCAGCCTCGACCGCTCGCGCGACGTCGGCCGTGCCCGCGAACTGCACGCGCCCGGAGAGGCGGCCGGTCGAGGGGTCGTAGATCTCGCCGAAGCGTCCGCTCGTCCCGTCAGTGTGGCGGCCGCCCACGAAGTGGCGAATAGTCGCAACGTCGGCAATCATGCCGGTTGCTTACGCGGACTTCCCGCCGGATTCCGCCAACGGGCCGAACCGGGCTAACGATTTTTTCCGTTCAAATGGGTACGCCGCGGTTATGGTGATCGGCGAGGCGGCGTCCGCCGGGGCGCCGCCCAGCGAGGAGCTCGGTCTCGAAGAGGCGCCCGCGACGCGCTCTCAGCGCTACGGTGCGGCGGCGGTGTGCGCCACGCTTGTCGTCGCGGCATTCCTCGCCGCTCTCTTCGGCCTGGCTCCCGGCCCCGAGGTCAAGCCGATCATTCCGATCACAGCCGCCGTCTGGTCGGTCGCCGACTTGTTAACCGCTTTTCTTTTTTTGGCACAGTTCTCCGTCAACGGCCGGCTGCGCTACGGCACCTTGGCGATGGCCTACGCATTCAGCGGTGTGATGACGTGGGCGTTCGTCGGAGCTTTCCCGGGCCTGTTTCGCACCGGCCCGTTGACGCTCGGAGACGAGCAGATATCGAGCGTCGTTTGGTGGATCTGGCACTTTGCGTTTGCGACGCTCCTGATCTATTCGGCGCTCAACGACGCGCCGCTGGCCCGCGTCGCTTCGCGCCGCCGGATTCGCGAGCTGACGTGGGTCTTCGCGCTAGCGCCGGTACTGATCGCGGGCGCGCTCATCGCGGCCATTTTCTTCTACCGCGATGCGCTGCCGCATCTCATCATCCGAGGCAAGTTCCAGCCGTTTTACCAGGCCGTCTTGCTGCCCTCGGTCGTCGGACTGAACGGACTTGCGTGCGCCGTCTTGCTGCGACGGAAGCAACGGCTTACGCCGCTGGAGCTGTGGCTGGCCGTCGCGACGTTTTCGGCGATGCTCGATTGTCTCATGGTCGATTTGAGCGCGGCCAGGTATTCGTACGCCTGGGACACCGGCAAGTTCATGACCGTCTTCTCGTCCTGCGTCGTGCTCACGATGATGTTAGCCGACATCGCGGCCCTCTATGGGCGCCTGGCGGGGCTGGCTCGCATCGATTCATTGACGTCGCTCAAGAATCGCCGCGCGTACGAAGAGCATTTCGAGCTGGCCTTCCACAACGCGCACCGGCTGGATGCGAGCCTGGGGCTGCTCTTCATCGACGTGGATTTTTTCAAGAGGTACAACGACTCGTTCGGACATTCGGCGGGAGACGATTGCCTGCGGCTCGTCGCCGCCAAGCTGCGCGGGTGCGCCAATCGCCCGCTAGACCTGGTGGCCCGCTTCGGCGGCGAAGAGTTCGTCGTCGTCCTGCCCGACACGTCGCTGGAGGGCGTTCTCGCGCTCGCCGAACGGATGAGGCGGCGAGTCGAAGCGCTGGCAAGCGCGGGGGACGGGGGGCTGCTCGCGCCGGTCACGATCTCGGTCGGCATCGGCTTCACGCCGAGCGCGCGGGGCATCGATCGGCGGGCGCTGTTCGAGGCGGCCGACCGCGCGCTCTACTCGGCCAAGGAGGACGGTCGCAACCGGGTGGTGCTGGGCGAAATCTCGACCGCCGATGCGCTCCGCGCCGTCGACGCCCTATCCGCCCCCGGCGCGCGATTGCGCCAAGACGGGGCCGGTGCCGAGCCGCTTCGACTCGTACATCGCGGCATCGGCGCGGGCCACGAAGGCGTCGGGGTCGACGGGCACGTCGGTCCACGCGACGCCGATGCTCGAAGTCGGGGTGATCGTCGCGGTGCCAAGGTCCGTCGCTTGCGCGACCGCGTCGGCGATGCGGCCGGCCATCTCCTGGGCCGCCTCGGGCGTGGGAACGTCCCGGCAGATGATCAGAAATTCGTCGCCGCCCAAGCGTCCCACCAAGTCGTTCCCGCGGACGCTGGTCAGGAGCCGCTTGCCGATGCCGCGCAAGAGCTCGTCGCCGGCGGCGTGGCCGAAACGGTCGTTGGTCTCCTTGAACCCGTTGAGATCGAGGAAGAGCGCGGCGATGCCGCTGTATAAGCGGTCCACGACCGGCAGCATCGATGCGAGCTTTTCGAGGATCGCGGCCCGGTTGTAACACTGCGTGAGGTCGTCGAAGGTCACGCGCCGCTGCAGTTCTTCGCGCAAGCGCACGTCTTCGGTGATATCGGCGATGCAAGCGATGGCGCTTCTCACGGCTCCGTGATCGCTCGAGAGCTCGCGCAACGCCACGCTGCAATGGCGCTGGCCCTCGGGAAGGTCGAGCGCCAATTCGATATCGGCCGGGATCCCGTGCCCGAGCAACGCATCGAGCGCGACGTCGAGCCGCTCGCGATCCCGTTCGGCGGCGAATACGAATTGTTCGTCGATCGTCGCGGCGCCGGCGACGCCGACGATCGCGCCCAGCCGATCGTTGGCGTGTACGATGCGCCGCTCGGCATCGATTTGAACGATGCCGATCGGCAGCGTCTCGGTGAGCCGGCGCAGAAGCCGTTCGCTCGCGCGCAGCGCTTCGACCGCGTCCATGCGGTCGGAGACGTCGACCATTTGCGTGATCACGAGCTTGGAGGCGGCATCGGCCAGCCGGTTATCGCTGGTCGCCTCCAACCACACATAACTGCCGTCGCCGCGCAGGTAGCGCGCCAGCGTCCGCTGCTTCGAATCCGGACGCCCGAGCATCTCCATCCAATTGGCGATTGCCAGTGGCCGGTCGTCGGGATGAAGCAGGTCGAGCGTGCGCGTTCCGAGCAGCTCGGCGCGGCCGCGCCCGAGAACTTTGGTCGTCGGGTCGTCGACCTCGCGAATTACCGAAAGCTCGTCGCGCCACAGCGTGCACATACGCGGCCGAAACAGCGAGGACTCCCTGCCGGTGGCGCCGATGTCGCCCAAATTGCCCACGAAGAAGACTAAGAAGACGCCATAACGGTAGCGGGCATCGACGAAATGCAAGAGCACCGAGCGCTCGGCGTCGGAGCGTAAATGAACGACGGCTTGCCCGCCCCCCGTTCGCCGGGCGCGTTCCCACGCGTCGACGATGATCGTCAAATCGGCCGGCACGCACGCCGCGAGTGGGTAACCCGCGGCCTCCATGACATTCCCGGCCAAGACCGGAACGTCCGGCGGCATGGGAACTGTGAGCCCGTTCTCAGCGACCGCCATCGCTTGCAGCGGCGGATCGTGCGCCAGAAGCCAGTCGAGCACCGCATCGAGCGTTACGCGGTCGAGGGGCTCTTCATCGGCAGAGCTCGCCGGATCGGCAACCCCTGCCTGCAATGTCATACCCTCAAGAGTATCGGCATTTGCGATGCGGTGCGCAAGGAAGGAAGTCGGCCTTTACAAATCAGCGCACAACTTGCAAGCGAGCCTTCGATCGCTGTGCCGGCGAGAGTCAGATCTTTTAAAGTAATACAGCTATTAAGCAAAGCGCCGGCTCGGGTTTCTCGCTTAACCGTGGCTCAGGGTCTTGCGCTGGCGGCCTGGCTCGAGTTCGCGCGGGGGCCGTTCGGAGTTCGCGGAGCGGCCGTTCGGAGTTCGTAGAGCGGCCGTTCGGAGTTCGCGGAGCGGCCGTTCGGAGTTCGTGGAGCGGCCGTTCGGAGTTCGCGGAGCGGCCGTTCGAGGTTGAGCTGAAGCGGTTGGTGACTCGGCCGGGCTGCGCCGCCGGCGAGGATCGGTCGCCCGTGGGAGGGAGACCGGGATCCGTTGACATCGAACATACGTTCGATTACCATGAGCGCCCATGGCTTCTCTGTTCGCGGCGGCTTCGCCGGACGTCACCCCCCGATCCCCCGGCGATCCACGCCGGGCGACCCTCGAGGGGTTGCGAGCGGCGCTGTCGGCCGGCTACCGGGCGGCGTCGCCCGAGGCCTTCACGCTGGCGGAAGATGGGCTCGTGCGAACCGGGCTGCCCGACCTCGATCGTGCCTTGGGCGGAGGATTTCCGCGAGGGATCGTGGCTACGCTCGAGGGGCCGGCGGGATCCGGCCGCTCGGCGCTGGCCGCCCGGCTGCTGGCGCGGGCCACGGCCGACGGCGGCCTCGCGGCGTTGATCGAATTTCCCGCGGGACCGGAAGGCTCACTCTACCCGCCGGCACTGGCCGCGGCGGGTGTGGAGCTGGACCGGCTGCTCGTCGTTCCCGCCCGCGACGCAACCGGCGTCGCGCGGGCGGCCGACATCCTGCTGCGGGCGGCCGCGTTCGGGGTCGTCGTGATTCCAGCCGTTTCGCTGGGAGCCACCGCTTGGACGCGCCTCGCCGGCCTCGCGCACCGCGCCAACGCGCTGTTGCTCACGCTCGGCACGGATGCTTCCGACGAGCTGCGCTACTTCGCCTCACTGCGGCTGCAATTGGCACCGGTCTGCGTGCGCTGGTCCGGCGGCGAGGGGCTCTTCTGCGCGCTGGCCGGCCTCGGCGTCGAGAGCGCGGTCCTCAAACACAAGCGCGGCATGCCGGGCAAACGCGCGCGCTTCGACTGCACGACGTTCGAGCGCGACGGCGTCCCGCTCGGCACACTCCGCGACCGCTCGCTGCTCGAAACGCCGGCCGCGAGCGTACGCGCCGACCGCGAAAGGATCGCACGGTGACCAACACGATCGCACGCACGCTGTTTTGGCTCGGAATCTTAGGGCTCGTCTGGCTGCTCGCGAGCACGGTCTTCGTTCCGATGCGCGTCATCGCCTGACGGAAGCGTGCCGATCGTCTGCGCCTTCGTTCCGGCCTACCGGATCGCGGTCGCGCGCTTGGCCGATCCGTCGCTGCGCGGCCGGCCGCTGATCGTCGCGGACCGGCTCGAACGCGGCCACGCGCTCGCGGTCGACGAAGCCGCGTACGAGTTGGGCGCACGTGCCGGCATGACGCTCGTGCAAGCCGCCGCGTCCGCGCGCGAGGCCGCGGTGACCGTCCACGATCCCGCGCGCTGCCGAGCGCTCTGGGAACGCGCGCTCGACGCGCTCGATGCGGCTTCGCCGCTGGTCGAAGACGCGGGCGACGGCGTCGCATTTCTGGAGATGCGCGGCATCGCGCCGGAGAGCGGTTGGCAGGCTCGCGTGCGCGAGGCCCTCGCGACCGATCCCGAACTCGCGGCGCTACCGCTGCGCGTCGCGCGGGGTCCGGGGAAATTCACGGCCCTGGCCGCGGCGCGGGTGCGCGACGGTTCGAGCGTGCGCGCGGACGAAGCGGCCGCGTTCCTGAGTCGCTTGCCCTTGCGTTTCCTCGAGCTCGACCGCCCGACGCTCGAACGGCTCGAGCTCTTCGGCATCGAAAACCTCGGCGGACTCGCGGCCTTGCCGCACGGCCCGTTCGTGCGACGTTTCGGACCCGAAGCGGCGCGCTGGCACGCCCGCGCGAGCGGTACGGACGACGAGCCGCTGGTCCCGCGCGTGCGCCGCATCACGATCGATCGCTCGCTGTACGGCGAAGGAACGGCCGAGCGCGAAGATCAGCTGCTGTTCGCGCTGCGCGCGCTGGTCGCGCGGGTCGCCGAGGACGTTGCCTTTCTGGGCAAACGCTGCGGCGCGCTACGCTTGCAACTCGAATGCGAAGACGGCGAGCAGACCGTGCTGG
>Ga0116229_10009239_pt1 | contig 15099 bp, 13 predicted proteins | sample S1TSphgellanicum_3_FD_87313 | JGI IMG/M metagenome (GOLD analysis project Ga0116229, IMG submission 87313) | Host-associated microbial communities from peat moss isolated from Minnesota, USA - S1T2_Fc - Sphagnum magellanicum MG | ecosystem: Host-associated > Plants > Peat moss > Unclassified... | reverse complement strand
TTAAATTGTATTTTAATAAAAAATAAACTTGCGTTAACTGTTTAAAATACTCCCCCTGACCCCCCCCCCCTCCCGCCCCGCCCCTCCCCCCCCCCCCCCCCCCCCCCCCCCTGCTGGCCCCCCCCTGTCAATTGGGTAATAACTGTCACAGAAATCGAAATTCCCAAATCAAGAAATTTCTCAACTTACCCGGCCCCCCCCCCTTCTACAAAGCACACCACATGGAATGGGCAATGACTGGAAGAATTTTCCAGGCACTGCCCACACAGACAGACAGACACCATGTTTACTTTAATATATAAGATAGAGAAGATAAAAAGAAGGGGGTGAAAGTTTTTATGGACACTTTTTAGTTTAAAATATAAACATACTCGTAGTTCAATAATAGTCCTTGTGTTATCTCTTTGTTATGGCCTTTTTTCATTGTGTACTTTTTTGTGTGAATGTTCTAACCAATGTTGTATGGGTTTTTGAATTTGAAAAAAGCCTTTTAGTTTTTTGGGTTTTTGCTTGATTTGAGAGAACCTTTGGGGTGGTTTGGAAAATAATTTTTTGGATTTATAAAATTAGTAGTTCTAAAGATTTCTTCAAAAATATTAAAGCTTGGTCTAGTTTAAGATCAAGTTCAATTCCATCTACATAAATTCAACTAAAACTACAAATTATTTTTAGTATCATTTTTGTTCAACTAGTGCACAACTTCAAGATGTTATATTGTGTATTAATTGTTACATGCAACAAATTAAAATTCATAACTTGCTTTAAAAGCAAGGTTAGATTGTTACCTTTGTAAAAAAATTGTTTATATAGTAAAAAATCTCAACCTATTTAAAAAGGTATAGTAAGGTGAAAACACAGTCAAAGGAACCACGGGCATAAAGGTAAAAACCCTTTTCCAAAGACTACATATGACTCATGTCATTTTTGTGTTGGTTTATAGCTTTAAAATTTATACTTCGAGTACCCCTTTTAACTGTGCATTTTAAATATAAATATATTTTGATTAAAAATTGATTTTATATTATTTATATTATGCATTCATGCCCTCTATCATATAAATATGAACAAATTTTGTTGAAAACACATTTTCAAAGTCCATAATTTTCAAGGTCAAAACCAAATGTGTTCAAATTGATTATAAAAAAAAATCATTAGTTCAAATCCTTTCGCCCTTTTGATCATTAATGTTAAAATCCTCTCTAATTTTCAAAAGGAATGGTACACACTTAATAAAAAAAAAGGACATTTGGAAAAAACAGGGACTATCCATTCTCAAGGTTTGAGTGTTTTGAACATGCAAAAAAAAATTGATTCATGTGAAGCTTTGAGCATATATGTAAACTTTACAATTAATTGAAAACATTCCAAAAGTTCATTATGACAATTCAAACTATTATGTTTCACTTGTGATCTTTCAAACATACAAAAATGTAAATTGAAGGAATGTCCACTCACTTGAGTGGCTCCTTTGACTATGTTTTTACCCAATAGCATGATCCAACTTGGGTTTCATTAATAGGCCAATTGCACAATTTGGATCCTAATATAATTTCAGCAAAATTTTGAACCTCCAATCCAAATGCCCCAAAACTTGATCAAGAACTTGGACTTGAAATTACCTAACACCTTGAACCTACTAACATTGGTTCTAACTAATGTTGCTCAATTTTTCCTTTTCTTCATAACTAGTGGGGACATGTTGTTTTTGAAATTTTTGTTGTATTCAATATGAAATAACAAGATTTTGAATTTTTTGTATACCCACTTACTATCAATTTTCTTGTTTAAGCAATGCCCCCAATAATTATTTTATTTAGTTATTTCTCTTATAATACCCACAGGTTAAACATTATGGTTGGTTTGAAATATTTAACTTAACGCATAACTTGATGACCAGTAAGTATGATATCAAGGTAAGATTTTGTAGGTAAATTGTTTTTAAGAAAATCTTCATTCCTTGTCCACTTTTCACAATTGTCAACCCACTCCAATCAAATTCAAGTTTAAAAGAGAGCTAGGGGGAACACTGTTCTTTTAAATTTACTAAAGACATGAGTAAAAATATAGGGTCTCATATATTGGTAGTTGGGTATAAATTAATTAGTTTTTATAATAAGGTTATGTTAATTATGAAAATCAAAATATAATTATTTTTTATGTTAATTATTCTTTAAAAAGCAAGTTTGTTGAACCTTATCCTAGGATGATAACTATACTTTGATTGTCTTTCTATTGTTTCCATCTTTCATTCAAAATTTGAACATGGATTATTACTTAAATGACCAAATAATCAATTATTCCAATTCAAATATCTTTGTGAATTGTTTCACAGGGTTTAGGAGGTCCAATGGTATTGGGTTAGGATCATCAACAACATCACCATGATTTGCAAAGTAAAGAACACCATAATAATATGCCAAGCCCATCATGTAGAATGGGTGAAGAATAGTCAATTTATATCTTATTGTGATCATGTGAAGTAAAACATGCAATATTGTAGGATCATAGGAATTGTTGTCAAGTTAGGCTTCTTGTTCCAAATCTATTATTCCATTTGTGTTGCTATTTTTTAAGCCTAGAATCTCATATGTCTAATTTATAATGAAAATTGCATTGACCACAAAATTGGGTGACCATGCTTATAATGAGGTGAATTACAAAAAAATATTGAGGTAGTTATTCTTGCTTGTTCAAGTTCACTATGCAATTGATCCACCACTAAAAGAACAATCTTGATTTCTTTTTTAACTCCAAGCTTATTAAAACAAAAAAATTAAATAAATATAGACTATCGAAATTGGATGTAAAAAAAAAATTATAATTAAATGTAGGGTGGCTAAGATATGTGAGTATTATAAACTTATGTAATAATAGAATGTGAAAGCATGATAAAGTAGATAAAAAAAGTAGAGGTTGAAAATTTAGTTTAAAAATGGTCTACTTTTTTACACAAGTAAAAAAAGTAATTTTCAATGTCACTTAAATAACATTATGAAACCATGAAGGCCATTATTGAAATGATGGTAAGTTGAATGCAATTTTTTTTCTAAATAGTACAATAAAACAAACAAACAAATGTGTTTTGAAGTTCATTGGTCAAAATTGTGTTCAAACATTATTTTACATTATAAGTTTGATATATGATTATGGTATGTAAAAGTGAAAAGCATATATTAGTAGATTTTATGGAAATATTAACTTGAAGATGAAAAAAGTCCAATATTTCATCTATTTGAACCTTGCTTTGTGAAAAAAAAAAAAGTTTGTAATTTTTACTTGCATTTAAAAAATATATAGTTAAATGCATATTAAACATGTGATTCTTCAATATCATTGTAATATCATATATATGAGTAATAAATATGTTCATATTGACCACTAAAATAGTTAACATTTTAAAGGTTAATATATTATAATTTATTTTATGTTTACTTTTTGTTTTTGTTACAAGGATCTTGAACTCACTACTTTATCATGCTTGCATTTTAGGGTGAAGAAGAAAAAAATTCCTTTATTTAATACCCACCCAAATACTTGTTTGACACATGTAGTTTATAATTTTAATATTTAATGTGCCCCCAAGGCAAAGGAATTGAAAATGGAGCTAAAATTGGAAGTGCAACCAAATGAAAATTGACAACTTGAAGGTTTTTAATGTTTAAGGATTCAAGACCATGTTGGGGTAAACAATAAAAAGGCCCAAGTTGATTTTTTCTTTTTATTAAAGCAAGACCTAACCCATAAAAGGTCTCATGGGGTCTATATAGAATATAAAGTAAACATGTTGATGTTAGATATAGTGTGGTTACTTCTAATTCTTTCAAAGAGGTATTGTGGACCTTCACTTTGTGCACCCACCACCATGAAGATTTTTCAAAATGGACAAAAAGTGAGGAAAATGTGGGGTTTGGAAATGGTGTTTGGTTTGGAACAATAAATGTCTGGTTTGGCAAGGTGAATGTTTGGAGCTTAAGATCCTTGGACATAATTTCGTTGCTTTTGGAATTCAAAGGAGTGTACATCTCAAGTTAACACACATGTGCATGCACATTACAAAAACCATTGCAAGTGTAACCCATGTTTTGATTTTCATGTTTAATAATGATAATTTAAACTAGTGTTGAAATTGTTGAATGTATTTATATCACAACATTCATAATATATCATGGAAACATGTGAATAAATTTGGAATCAATCAAATGAATTAAAATGTTTTTTAAAAACTATAACCAATGTTTTAAAACCAAAAAAAAAAAGTTTAATGACTTGGAAATGACCAAATTTTTACAATTTTCAATAGAAACCTTAACATAATCATATAGTGAAAATTTTATAATTAAAAATTATTTAAATATTTTTGTCCAAAATATTCCAAATGTGGTGAAGGTGGCTCCTATTAGTGTGGCCACACCCACACCCATATTGTTTTAGATCATTCAAAATGGACAAAAAATGAAAAATATATGGGGCTAGAAAAATGGTGGGGTTTAATGCATTTTTTTAAAACAAAGTTTTTTTTTCTAAACATGTTCATTTTATTCTTGTTTCTTTATTCTTCAATTGCCTCTTGAGTTCAAAAAATATTTTAAACCTTCACTGAGTTCACCCATACCCATGAAGACCATTAAAACATGATAAGAAATGAAGACCTTATGGATAAATGTTCAATTATCAGCTTATGTTTGGTGATGGGTGTGTTTTACCCTATACCAAACATGTAAGGTTTCTATTAATTTGTAACCAATTTATTTCAAATCATATATGTTTGTTATGAATCGTTCATTTAAATGAACTAAATAGGCCTTGAGTAACTTCTAAAATTTTAATTTGGGGCAACTTGAATAACTTCAAGCAATTCACAAGATGGAGTTGACTTGGACAAACCCATCCTTGGGTAATACTGCTAGGAATCTCACACCTTCATTTTCTTAGATCCATCAAATTTCAAAAATCATAGGAAACACTAAATAAATTTTTTCATAAATTTTTTAATGAACACATTTATTAGGTTCCATAGATCTTGAAATTTCAGTAATATCAAAAAATATTGTGTCTTTTGATATTCTTAATCAATGCATTGAAAAAAAGTTTCAAGAACATAACATTGGTTCCTCTCCTTGAATTTTTTTGTTAGGAACACCAATTTGAAACATGATTTGAAAATTTTCTTGGGAATTTTTTTCCTAAAGTATTTTGAAATCATCCTATTTTTTATTTTTATTAGGAATTTAATTGAATAAGTACAATTTAGGTATGAATTTCCAAAGTCAAGGCTATTTATTCTAAAAGGAGCCATTTTAAACATGAATACAAATTTTTTAAAATTTCCATTTTTAAAATTCCAAAATAAACTTCAAGCTTAATAATAATGCATGCAATGGATAAACATGAAGAAAAAAATTATAGTTATAATTTTTTTTTTAAAAAGGGCCCAAAAAAACAATTTGGCCACCATTCCTTGAGGTGGTTCCTAGTGGTACCACCAAAGGATGGGTTTAGCCCATGGTGAGTTAACAATGTAGTGGTAACAATGTGCAATTGGCAATTTGGACTTGGAGACTTGGCAATATGGACTTGGCAACTCAACAATGTGTAGTTGGCAAAATGGTAAAATAGATGTGGACTTTTAACCTTTTGGCAAAGTGGAATTAACAAAATAAGGAACATCAACTTGAAAAAATATTGAAATAAGTATAATCAAATTGGAAAAATAGTCAAGCAAATGGTATTCCACATGAAGGACAATAAACACCCCCATTGAACTTTGTCGGTGTCAACACAACCCCTTGCACAACATTTGCAAAGTTGGACCTATGTTATTGGGAATGTTTTTAAAAGTTACAATGCAATTTTCACAACATGCCTTGAAGTTGGTTTATTGTAATGGCTTGGTCTTGTAGTAATGTCAACCTATTCTCAAACTTACTAACTAGACGCAAAACATAAAAATTTAAATTTTATGTTTTGTAAACCAAAACATGTGTTCATTAAAAAATTATGTTTCATGTAAAACATATAATATAACTATGTAGAACCATGGAGGATGATAGCATTGACACCTTTAAAGTTTAATAAAGGTATTTAAAATTATGCATTTCATACAATTTGCACAAGTTTTACCAATGGGATAATACATTGATGTTACATCATGCAAATCTTAATTCATGGGCCAAATGGTTGCTAGTCGATTATAAGCACATTAAGCCTGATTGTTTTGCAAAGTACACCTCAAGTTCAAATTCATTCCTACCACTAAGTATTTAGATTTTATAGTCTTGTAATGACTAAATTAAGAAGGGTATGAAGGTTTTTTTATGTTTTTAATTTGCAACATAAATGGCAAGGGCATGTGTGAAAGTAGGGCCCATATAGCTATTTGCTTTTTAAAAATCTGATTTATGTGGCTAAAAGCAACAAAAAAGTGAAAATTTGATGTAAAATTTTAAATGACAAAGGCAACTTATGGTTCCTATGTTATAATGTATCTTGATGAAAAAGGTTGCTTGTTAAGTCTTAATTAGAGCAATAACTCCAAATATGACCCCCTAAAATATGGAGGAATTATCAACTCCTAGACACCTTAATGTGGAGGCACTATCAATTCTTAAACACACAAAATATTCAACAATTTTACTTTAAATATACCACCAAACCTCCTTATAGCAAAATAAATTACAACTTTGATGTTAGTGGTGATCTCGCCTTCAACTAATCACTCAAGTGTGAGCAAAATAAGTACATGCTTCCAACCTTCCTCCACATGACAATGGATTGAAACTCAACTTTGATTGTCAATTATAATTATATCATCTATAAAAATTGAAAGAAGAGGTGAAGTTGAAATTGCTTCCTTAGTGGCAATCAACACAACATGACGTAAGTATTCAATACCGAACCAAGTTTTATGTATCATGGTGAAAATTTGAAAAATAATTTTCACTAAAATTTTGTAATAGATGATGGATTATGTTTCAATCTAGCATTATGTTGTGAAATCAATGCACATACGAATGATATAAAAATCCAACAAAATACTATTTTGATTTGCAAAGCCTTGAAAAATCTTTGCAATTCTAACAAAAGGACTAAGAAGTATTACATTTAATGATAAATTTTTCATGAAATTTTACACATATAAAAAAGAAACCATAAAGAATAATCTTTCCTATCAAAGTTTTCAATTTTTTTAAGGTCATGAAATTTAAATAAGATGATTTTAAAATGTTCATTAGTACATTATGGTATGATAATATTGATGATTATGATTTTCTTAGGTTGATAAATGTTCTTCCATTGAAGATTTACTTTAGCTAAGTGATTTTTTAATCATTTTTTTAAAATGGAAAATTGTTATCCAATAAAGGCTTTTAAAAAACCTTCATTAAATTATTGGTGTACATTTACACAAATGCACAATTATGCTTCTTATTCATGATTCTTGTGACTTCTTTTGATTTTGAAACCCAAATCATTTGTATGTGATCTTTAGAATAATTCAAAGTGAATGAAATACTATGTGTTGCTACTTTTGATACTATATGTCATTCCAAATTTCTCTCAAATTGTGTACACTATAATGCACATTCACCTTTCAATGCTTGGATGAATTGTTAAGCACTTTCAAAAAGGTAAATTGAGATTACATTTGTTCATTCTCCATCATGTGGGCCTATCTTGAAAAACCTAATGGAAAATTAATGCAAATTGAACAAGTTTTTTTCTCTTTCTACCAAAAGACTTGTAATTACCCTTTGCACCACAAAATTCTTGCCCTTAAACACATATAAATGCTCATTGAACACACATTGTTTTGTCTTTAAAGAATAATATTCCCATGTTACCACACGTGTAGTTGTAGTATCTACCTCCTTTCAATGAACATGTTTCCACAAGAAATTTAGTTTTGGCCTTAAAAGCTCATTGTGCCCCTCAATTTTACTAGAGATTTCACATTTCACTTAATGCACCCTCCCAACAATACCTTCCACAAATTCTACCCAAGGTAGTTTTGTAGCCCATGTGTCTTGGAAGTGATGGTTCAATTCATATTTTTTTCTTTTCTTAATATTCTCAAGGTTAACTTCTTTTTAAATGAAATCAAGAACAACACAATCAATATTGGGAAGTTTAATGCTTTGGCTGGAATTGGCACAAAGTATAAGAGGTGTAAAAGGGACATGATTGGGAAAAAAAACTTGTGCTTGAAATCCTTGGGAAAACCTAATGGTGACATGGTCTAAACTTTTGGACCCAAATCAATTAGGTAGATGCAATGCACATGACTATAATTGACAAGCCAAAAGCTACTAGATTTTAACACACTTGATAAATGTGACACATAGGTGATAGGACTACAAAAGAAGGTGGTAGATGCACACAATGACAAAATAATAATAATTTTTTTAGAATAACATGTGCATACAAGTTTATGGGGAGCACATTCAAGTTGCAAACATCAAGATCTAGAATGTGCACATAGCCTACATGAAGTTTGAAGCACATTTATTTCAAGTGAACATGCAAGCAACAACACAATTAAAGAATTGACAAAGAAATGAAAACATTAAGTTCCTTTAAATTTATGATGTGAATATAAGACAAGTTATGAATGCTCAAGCTACAAACATTGTGATATTCAATATGCACATATTCCACAAGAAGTCTAAAGTAAAGCACATTGATGGCAAGTCTTAAACACATTGAATTAAGGGACATTGCATGCAAGTAGCAACATATTGTAAAAATCAACAAAGAAACAAGTAGCATGCTTACCTAATGCACAACCCAAGACAACATGCCCTTAAGTGAAGCTACAACCTATTCAATGTTCAAATGGTAAACCTTTAACAACAAGTTGCATAGATAGTCAATGGTTGTATTATTAATTATTGAGTCACGTTGAGCTACAAACAAAATTGATTTTGATCAAACTCCATAATTCTAAAAAAGATGTTGAAAATCTTGGAAGATTTTGTGACCATTGACATGTGCTTGTGATAGATTAAAATCCAAATTCAATTACAAGCTTATGATAGATCGGATGTGACTAGGTCATTCACTTTGAGCTTTGGTTTTAGAGCTCACAAGTTACTATAGTTTTAAACTCCAACCTACAACCTCCATAGTACGATTCACTACGCAAGTAATAACAATAATGAACATGCAATTTGAAACTTGCAAGGCTCAAATTGCAAACTTGCAAGCATTGAGCAATGATTTCAAATGGTAATAAATTTTATGTTGTCCAACAAAAAAAACTTAAATGTTTACATATTTGACATAAGGTGTTAAGGACCAAGAAGGTCTCATTAGCTCATTATACTTGCAGGTGAACATTGGAATTTGGAACTCAAAACTTGGAAGAAAGACTAGATCCGACTGAAGCACTCACAAGTTAGCTCTACAGACTCCAAGACTTGAGTACCTCAAGCAATACCCCTCTTGAAAGCACAAGTTGATGGCAATGGCTTGTCAAACTACATAGAGAGGGGTGCCAAAGCAATGGTGGAAATCAGCAAAAACCACAATGACCTCCTCCTAGCCAAGGTCAGGGATCCAATGAGAGTGATGATCTAGGAAATGGCCACAATGGCAAACCCTAAACCTAGGGTGGAGGAATTTGGCACATCGATCATGCAAATAGACACCCTCAATTGGTGACAAGTGTCAACTTTAGATGGCCTCCCTTGTGAACTATAATTGAAGGAGATTGGAATTGGACGAATTACTTTTAAATTTTAAATTTTTTTCAAGCTTAGAGGTAGCAGCCCCTTGCCACAGGTAGGGAACTGGCAAAAATCCACCAATAAAGGAACCGTTAAGGGGTATGTTACATTGCATAGGTGGAGTAATGTATTGACTGGCCAACCATTCTATAGGAATAAAGATATAGAAAGGGTGATTTGCGGCTCTTTGTGTGTATACACCTAATTTAAATGATTTTTTTGAATTTTTAAATTAATGCAGCAAGCAATTCCATATTTCAAATTCTCATTTTGAGCCATGTGGTGTGATCATAGCATGCTGACTAGACAAGACCATGTCACTTGAGGGAGGTTTGATGAAAATAAGGCGTTCAGCAGGGAACTCTAAGGGGCCCTAGGTTTTGTGCCCAAAGCAAGAGGGAGCTAATCAAGTGAAGGACAGTAAAGGGAGGAGGGGGTTGTTGCCCGCCTGAAGTCAACAGGGAGCCAATTTGGTGAAGGAGACTATCATCAACGAGGGGTGAAGTTGCAATTGATAGGGTGCAGTTGGGCAGCACTTATTATGGCTATTCCACTTATGATTGGCTGATTTTCTTGTCTCATAACAGTAAGTACGTTTATGACATTTTCATAATCTGACCAATCATATTATGAGTTGACCGCCAAAAGGTACCATGACAGGAACCCATCCCGAGGTACATTGTACCATGCAAACTCCTCTGGTCAAAACCTTGCAGGCTGCAGCTTGCCCCAACATTAGAACAAGGACGCATTTCTATAATTCCTGCTCAAACGTAACAATCCACGAGAATATCCTGCCCAACAGCAAAATTTGTGACTGGGTTGCTTGCATGCATGAATGTGCACAGCTCCATGTGATAGACAGCTGCACTTCAAATCCACACCAAAGTTCAGCTGGCATGTTGGAAAAACTTGCAGACCAACTCCATCAACGAGGACTTGTAAATTTCTGACCTAAGTACTCATCTCCTCAGAGTTCTTGTCATGCCTGCAAGTTTTCTACAGCATACAGAGATGTAACAGAACTTAGCTGGCATATGCTAGATCCCAACGGTAAATTGTATTTATCGCTGGAAAACAGCAATTTTACTGCATGTCTGGAAGAGCTCAGCCCCATGAAGTGTATTCATGGCTTCCAGAGCAATAGTCATAGAAACATGAGCACTATATTCCAATATTGTATACTTGAACACACGCACATTTAGTTTTTGACAGATGACCACGGATCCAATGCTTGCTGTGGAAATAATGTCATAGCAGCCCTATAGCAGCAATTATTAGATTAGCCAAGATTGCATTAGAAGTGATTTTGGAGGTTTTCAATCTCCTAAGTGAGGGAAACAAACAGTAAAAATTGCCAGATCTAGAGACTCAACATTTGCACACACCAATAACAGATTTAGCTCCACATTGTCACCTGAAAAAAAATGAGGGAAACTCTTAGCTTGCCAACCTAGTATGACCAAGTGGCTCTAAACCCTAAACGGTCACGGCATCCAATTTGAAGTTGGTCACTTTGGAATAATTCTAATGCCAGGGTCAATATAGTTAGTTGCCCATTCCTCTCCCAAGTTCAACGTCAATCTACCCAAATGAGCCATTGATGGGGTTCACTCAAATAATTAGGTGGTGTAGTAAGTGGCACCCAACATGTTGAATTGATTCCTCAAATCACTCGCAAGGTGACCATGAGTCCCAATCATATAGGTCAATGGTTTGATGTTCATTGCAGTACTAGATGTAACAAGGTATCAAGTATCCAAGACAGTGTGCTTCCACATAACACCGTCCCAAACACATCTAGCTTCCAAGTCCAGAGTGCAAGCATTATTGAGTGGACCACCTTTTGCCATTTCAAAGCCTAACCTAATGAAATAATACAAAATCATGTTTTTCAAAACGTTTAAGAAATATTTAAGGTGTAAGGTTTAAGCAGAAGGTTCAAAATGTTATGGTTTATACCAAACATCAACATATTTTGCAAGTTGGGTCCATGCATTTGCATTATGTTTAAGGTTTCTGGGCTGATCAAGCTAAGTAACAAAAGTATGATGGATAAGATTAACTTGGAGGTTACCTATAATGCAAATGCATGGACCCAAATTGAAAGTGACTTCATTTTTATTTTTGTGGATATATTATGTGAAATATTTTCCAATCTTTATGATAAGATGAATGATTTTGGATTATGAAAAAAATCAGGAGCACAACTAAGTTGAAGGATGTTTACACCATTAGGGGTTACACCAATGTGGATGTCGATTTTTGAATACCAAACTGGTCCTGGTATTAAGGGCCCCACCGATTTTTCTTACCAGGCTAGTATAAGTATGTTCATAAATATAAACTTGTAGGGTATGAATCTAGTATGTATAAATGAATTTTGGGTTGTATATAAGGAGAATATACATATTGATTCTTTTTGCATTCATATTGGGGGTATATGAGCACTTGGTATAGATACACAAATCTGCCTTCAATTCACAAACAACAAATGAACTCCATTCGATTACTATAAGCTCCAAATTCATAACACTTATGCTAAACATTCACAAATGGAAACATGACAACCAAGAGAAGAGTATTATTCACAAATGAAGAATACCAAATGCAGTTGCAGTAAGTTACAATTGCCATGGGTGAAGTTGAAAAATGACGGCCTAGACTTAAACTATATCCAAATGCAGTTGGGGTAAGCTCTATTTCACAACACTAATGCTGAGCATGCCCAAATTGAAACAGGGTAACCTGAGAAGAGTTTATATTCAGTCCATATGCAGCTGCAATAAGCCTCATTCCCTGTGTTCAATGTGGTCGTTCCCAGTATACTACACTAACATTGTTCACTATTCGTCTGTGTGAACAAAGCCTATGCAAGAGGACACACCCAAAGGTCTGGAGTCATTTGCTTTATTGCAACAGCAGCAGTACCAAATTAACTGGCAACACTGAAGGATTGTTGGCTTTGTCTTCATGAATAGCACCCTGCTGAATCTGTTTGAGAGGAACAATTTGTTGAAGTCAGTGGGAAATGTAGGGAGTTTGAGTGCAGGAACTATAGATTGAGCTCGAAGTTTCTTGTTTGCAAGTAATCAACAACAATCCACCTCAATGTCTAGCAAAACCCCTGCTAGGTCACTAGTATGACAAGGGAATGTGATTTTTCTCTCACAAAAAGTCACTGCTCATGACATGTGTCTCGTAAACTTTGTGGTTTCATCCATTACAAGGTACAACATAATGTTTATTGTGGCATAGATTACATTAAAGTGGCAATTTGACAGTAGATAATAGCTCATATGGCACAAAGTGAGTGATCAAATAATTACTACCTTTCTACTGGGGATTCTACTTACATCTCAACTTTCATATCCCAGACCCAAGTATTTGTGAATTCAAAATGCTTGTGATCTCTCATAGCACTTTCTGGTGAAGCTGGGAGAATTTATCTAGCATGTACTGAGAAAGCCAAACTTTCAAATGCAAATGCAAAAACCAAGATGGATTGAGAAAAATCCAGAGATCTCCAGCTGCATCCAAGTTACAATTTCCAAGGAAAACTCCTGAATAACCCATATACATTAGGTGCTACAACATGGAATAACCTAGGAAAACTTGGGGGACATTTCACTCACCAAGACAATTTCATTACAACAATTCATGAAGGATTTGGAAATCTCACATCTGGAAATTGTGAGAAAGTGTCAAGGGTGGCCAAAGGTCAGTGATTTGATTTCACCTTATCAGGGAGGAAGTGTGGCCTGACTAGGAGACTAGTCATTCACAAATCCACAGTGTGCACCCATCTCACCCACAAAATCACTGATTACGGCATTTACAACAACCACCTCAGGGTGCTTTGTAGTGCTCTCATTCAAATTCTGATCAGTCTAGGACAGGAAAGTCACCCCATAGACAGTCTGTTCACCAATACTTGGTTGCACAATCCTGTGCACAAAAGAGTATAATAAAAGAGTAAAATCAAAACCCAGGATTATTCAACAATCACATGGCTTCAGACAGGGATAGGTTCATAAATATGGATGAGAACTCCAACCCCTATTCAAGAATCCCAAAGAAGCCCCTTAACCAACTGCAACCTGCAGTAAGACCTTACACTCCTGTTCTGTATCATTGCTTACATTTGAGAGTGTAATCAGAAAAGAGATTTTTAACCCCTTAGGCCAATGGGACACTCCATAATTATATCCTGTTTGTCCTTTCAGTTAACATTTTACAAGAATCTGTCCACTAATTTGCAACATTCTGATTCAAGGGTGCATACACTTTTTACAGGTTGTTGGACTGTCATGTTCATAAAGGTTGGGAGCATAGTATTCTTACTGTTTCTAATGGTTGCTCTAAACTCTAGCCTCTCATTCTCTTTCTGTTTCTCTACACCTGGGGTCTATGAATACAAACACAGCAAGTAGGCTATGTACTCAAGGAGAGACTACAGCGAGCATGCAGTATATCCAATAGAAGATACTTGAACACAACCCTAGACTAACTTCCAAAACTCAATGCAGACACGGGAATGGAAGCTCACTTTTGTGTCTGACTATTGGGTCAAAAACCTAGCTTAGGTCATGCCTGAGAGATGCAACCTCAAAAGACCTTAGAAATCAGGGTTCCTCAATTAGATTGAAAGCTTCTAACTGTGTTCCAAAGCCTTGCAAATGCTTCCTGGCTGTTGAAATGAAGCATTCGCAAATCTAACTTCCCTGTGTCTGCTTGCAACACCATATCCAAAGATCACAGGCAAAGAAAAACTATAAAGAAACCGAAATGAGGCAGAAAACAGAAAGGAATCATGCAAGTAGCTGAAAACCAATTTGCTTCAGGGAATTTATGTGGTGCAAGTAGAGGAGGCGTCAACAAACCCTATAAAATGATCCTTTGCTCTTCAAATAGAAATCCAAGGTCCATTGCATGAGCAACTTAATAAAAACTTGTTACAAGACCAAAACTCTTGGGGACACAAGACTCTTCAGCGCTTGCCGCCGGCTCCTGTCTTAGCTGGCTTGGCCTGGGGAGCACGAGTTGCTGCCTTACCGGGCTTACTAGGCTTGGAAGTAACCTCAACCTTCTTGGCCTTCTTTTCATCCTTGGTCTTCTTGATCCTCTCCTTGATCTCACGCAAGGCGGCTTCCCTGGCGGCCGCTCGCACTTCGGTCTTCTCGGTCCTTTTCTTCTGGATCACCTCCAGAGAAGCTCCCACAATGGAGCGAGAGTAGGGCTTGTTGGTGGCCCTGCGCTTCTTCTTGATAGCTTCCGCATGAACGTCCTTTTTATGCTGCTTCCGGAACAAAGCAGTCCATGTGAGCTTCGAGGGCTTCAGTCTATTGTGAAAGTACCTCTTGCACTTGCTATT
>Ga0116229_10009238_pt1 | contig 15101 bp, 9 predicted proteins | sample S1TSphgellanicum_3_FD_87313 | JGI IMG/M metagenome (GOLD analysis project Ga0116229, IMG submission 87313) | Host-associated microbial communities from peat moss isolated from Minnesota, USA - S1T2_Fc - Sphagnum magellanicum MG | ecosystem: Host-associated > Plants > Peat moss > Unclassified... | reverse complement strand
TACATGCCGGGACGGCGCCGCACCGGGTCGAGACCGCTCAAGACTTCGATATCGGACGCCGTATAGGACGTTGCCATCAACTGCTGCCTCCGCGGGAAAGGCCGCGAAGTCTAGCACGCGCGCCGCCGGCGCTTGGAGAGGGGCCTGGTGCGGGATCTGCGCTTGGGCTACCTTAGCGTGCCGCATGAGAATCGCCAGCGCTCAAAATCTGTCCCGCAGCCTGCCACAGCTGCCGCGCCCCTACGGTATTCGCGTACGCCTGCGATCCGCGGATCCGTTCACGAAATTATTGGGCGCGGATTGGCAGCAAACGCATTGGTTCTTCACGGCCGCGGAGCGCGACCGCGCCCTCCTCGACATGGCGCGCCGGCACGAATACTCGCGGATCGGCGATGCGCCGGCCCTGGTGTTCGAGAAAGTCGAAAAGCTCGCCGAAAGCCGGAATTTCTGAACCCTGCGCGGAGCGCTAGGCACGCAGCTCGGCCGCTGGAAGGTTCGGGCGGCTAGAAAGTTCGCCCGAGGAACAGATAGAAAGCGCTGTTGCCGGTCTGATCGTAGCCGGTGCCGAGAAACACCGGACCTAAGAACGTGTCGAGGCCGAGGAAGATCGATCCGTCCTTATGCGCCGAACCCCAGCCTAAGTCGCCGCGACGCATGTAGGTATTACCCACCTCGAACGACGCGCCGATGTAGGCGGGAAATTCAAACAAGCCCTCGCCGCCCCGACCGATCTTGCGAAAGTAGATCGCGCGCCCGATCGCGTAGTTGGGACCCAGAAGAGATTGCGTCGCGAGACCCGACAGATTGAAGAACCCCCCGAGCGCATAGAAATCCTGTAGATCCGTCGGCAGGACCCGGCCGTCGAGCGTGGTGCCGGCCGAGGTCCACAGGAGAATCGTATTGCGCCCCGCCGTTCGGGCCATGAGCCAGTCCGCAGACACGCGGTCGTTCGCGACATCCGAGCCGAGCGCCTGGCGCAACGCATCCCATTGCAGCGTAAAGGTCTGACCCTCCTTGGGGAAATCCACGTTGTCGAGGCGGTCGTAGCTGAACTTGAAGAAGTATTCTCCGTTGTTGTAGCTCTGATCCGCGAGATTCGGAGTGCCAAGCCGCAGCGTCGTCGCGCCGTTGGTACGATGGACACCGGCGCGGATCTCGCCCCAATTGCTGAGCTCACGCCCGACGTCGATGTCGCCCTCGGCTTCGCGGTCACGGTAATCGGCGATCTCGACGTCGTTCTTGAACACCTCGAGATCCTTCGCCTCGATGCGCGCGCTCGGCGCGACGAACCACACGCGGTCGGCGTTGAGCGGCTGATAGAACTCGCTGTACAGACGCGGATCCGTGCCGATCTGCACGTCGTTGAGCCACTCCGCACCGAGTTCGTCGACCTCCGTCAAGAGAAAGCGTGCGGCCGCGTTGTAGCGCGCATGTCCCTGGAAATCGTCCTCGAGATTCAGGCCGAAGCGGATGTAGTTAGGACCCCAGGACTTGCGCCGAGCGCTGACGTCGAGACCGGTGTCCTCCCCGGCATCGTCCGCCGGCGTGGCAAGCGTGTAGTCGATCGTCTCGAAGTCGCCGAGCCCATACAGGTCGGTGATGTGCCGGTCGATGAGCGGCACGTCGAGCGGCCTGCCGATGACGGGCTGCATTTCCGCCTCGATTGTCTTTTCGTAGCGCTGCGACTCGGCATCGACATGCACGAAGCGGATCACAGGGGCGCCCGGACCGCGCGCCGCGCGGCGCGCGAGATAGGCTCGGTAGGCGTCCTCTCCGACTTGGAATGCGGCGAGTTTCGCACCGAGCGCCATCGCCGCGACCTCCCCGCGCTGGATGGTTTGCGCCACGGCCGAGAAGTCCGTCGCCGAGGTGTCTCCCAGATCGGGCGCGACCAAGGTGTCCTGCGGCTGCAGAGTCGCCTTTTGCCGGTCTGCGTCGCGGCGAATCAGGATCGCCAACATCTGATTGGAGATCGACAGGGCGGTGTTCAGTTCCTTGCGCGATTCGAGCGGAAAGGTCACGTCGACCACGATCAGGACATCGGCACCCATCGCGCGGGCCACGTCCATCGGCAGGTTCTCGGCGAGGCCGCCGTCGACGAGCAGGCGACCCTGAGCTTCCACCGGTGCGAACACGCCCGGCGCCGACATGCTTGCGCGCATCGCGAGCGCGAGATCCCCCTTGTCCATGATCACCGCCTGCCCGGTCTCGAGATCGGTCGCCACGGCGCGAAACGGCGTCGGCAGGGCGTCGAAGGTCGCGGCGTCGCTGTACGGAAGAGTGAGACCGCGCAGCGTCTCCTGCAGTTTCTGGCCCTGGATCAGGCCGGTCGGGAGCAGGATCTCCCCATGCTTGAGACCCAGCGGGAAGCGCACGAGGAAATTTCGGTCGTCTTGCTTGCGGCGGAAAGCGAGCTCGCGGCGCGGCGGCGTGTCGCGGAAGGCCTCCTGCCAGTCGACCGAACGCATCATCGACTCGATGGCCTCGGGTGTCATGCCGCTCGCGTAGAGGCCGCCGACGATCGCGCCCATGCTCGTGCCGGCGATGCAGTCGATCGGGACCTGTAGCCGTTCGAGGACCTTGAGTACGCCGATGTGGGCCATCCCGCGCGCACCGCCGCCTGAGAGCACGAGACAGACCTTCGGCCGCACGGGTGCGACAGGCGCCTCTGCGGCGCCCGCCCGGCCCCCGAGCGTGACCGCCGCGAGCATGAGCCCCAGCAGAGCGTGGATGCACTTCCCCATGTGGGGAACGATCTTAATTCACCAGATCGATCCGGTTCGCGATAAACGTGTTCGTGGCCCGATCGTAGAAGCCGGTCGCGCTCAACAGGGTCGCAGGGTAGGCGCTCGAAATTCCAGGCACGAGCAGGCTCACGTAGGGGCCGAAATCGACGAATTCGGAGATCCCGTAGTTCGGAGTGCCGACCGAAAACAAGGTTTGGCAGGGTTGGGCGGTGCTGGGAAGGGCGGCGACAACGCAGCTGGGCACGGCGTTGGCCACGGCATTGTCCGGTGTGTTGGGCACGATCGTGGGAGACGCCGGCAGAGTCGCGAGTGGCACGGCCTCCGGGCCGATTCGGATCACGGCGGAGGTCAACGCGGGGTTTTGCAGGTTGATCGTGAGGCTCGTGGCAGTCGCACTCAAGTCGGTGAAGGGCGTGGTCGTGCCCGCCGTGGTCCAGGTGACTTCAAGGCTGGCGGGCACCGCGGCCTCTTGGTGGATCGCGGACGGCGACGGATTCACGAGGTTCGCCGAGTCGGCCGGGTAGTTCGGAAATGCCGTGAAGTCCGGCGGTGCGGAACCGAACGGCGTCGTCACGCCATTGACCCACAATGAGGTGCCGGCGCCCGCGCCGGCGAGGCCGTTCAAGCCGCTCAGCGCGGCGTTGGCATGGGTCGTATCGATCAGATAGTCGGCCGCGCTCGGAGTGGTCGCCGCGGACCCGCCGTTGCCTGTGAACTCGAAGCTGGCGACCGGCAGTCCATCGATGGCCAACAACGACAGCGACAGCGTGTCCGCACCGGAACTCGTGTAATGCCCGAACAGCTGCGTCGGCAGTAGCCTGATCTGGCCCGTGTTCGAGCCGGTCGTCGGCGCCGTGGCGTCGATCGTCGGAATGCCGTTGGCGGGCAGACTGTAGACGCCGATCGCGGCAATGCGCTGACCCACGGCGATGGAATTGTAGTCGAGGTTCGTCAAGGTCGAATTACCCTCGGCCGTGACCACCGTCGTCGGGCCGACGATCACGTTCGTCGGCGTATCCACGTATTCGAAGTAGCCTTCGGACAGCGCCACGGTGGCCCCGGCCAGCGTCGAATTGATCAAGGTCAGGGTGTTGCCGTTGCGAGCGCTGACCTCACCGGTGACGTTCTCGGTGTAGTTGGTCTCGAGACTGTCGCCGGCCACGACGTAGAGAGACTGGAAAATACCCGCCGCCGCATCGTTGTTCTTCGTCGGATACCAATAGGCGTAGGTCTCGGTCGTCGTGACGCCGGCGGAGACCTGGGATAGGACGTTCAGTCCCGCGCCACCGACGCCAGCGCCGCCGACGTAGGTGGTACCGTCGATGGTATAGATCGTGTTTGCGCTGTTGAAGATCGACACGGTGCCGATGTTGTTGACCTCGTCGTAGAACGGCCTCTCGTAGACCGTGAACGTGCCCACGCTCAGGTTCGAGTTGATGAGCGGGCCGCGGATGCGGATCGGCTTGTTGTCCGACGGAGCCGTCGAGAGTGTGACGAAGGGATTCGCCGTCACGGTGACCGGCGACGTGCTCGCATCGATGCGATTTGACGCTGAAAGATCGATGTCGAGGGCGAGCCGGATGGCGTTGTACGTGCCGAAGCTATAAGCGATGACCGGCTCGCTCGACTTGTTCGGGTCGAGGTTCAACGGTATCGATACCGTCGTCAGCGTGGTCGTGGTCGGAAACACGACCGTCGCCTTCTCCGGCTGGCCGTTCACGAACACCGACACCTCGGCATCGGTGTAATCGAGCACGATGGTCGCCTTGACGTAGGTGTCGTCCGGAATGGTGGCGGTGCCCCAGAGCTCCGCGATGTTCGTGAGCTTGACGAGGTCGACGGGTTCGACGGTCGCGAGCGCGGTGTAGACGTTCCCCGCGGCGTCGGTCAGCGTGATCGAGTCGATGTTGACGACATAGCTCGCGAACGGTCCGGGATCGGCGGTCACGGTGACCCAGGCGTACCCATAATCACTGGCGTTGTTGTTGCTGTGGCAGCCGGCGAGCAGGGCGACGGCGCCGATCAGCTTAAGGCCGGTCCTGCGCACGAGACTTGACTTGAGGGGCCGCGGGACGATCCCGAGTCGCGAGAACAGACGGAGCGAAGCTTGCAACGATGGGTGCACGAGAACGTCCAATGTGGGTGAGAAGCCCTGAAGGCGGTGGCCGCGTAGAATAATGACTTTCGACGCCGCGCGTGAACTATTAGTTCCTGGGGCGGCCGGCGGCGGGCCGCGGCCGCCCGGCCCTGCCCCTGCGCAGGGCCGGGAAGATCGGACTACCCGCGGCGGCCGCGGGCGCCGCGGGCGGGCGACGTGGAACGCCCAACGGGATCTGCTGAGTGATGCAATGGATGTTGCCGCCGCCCAGCAGCACTTCCCGCGTCTCGACGCCGACGATCCGGCGCGTCGGGAACAGGCGGCCGAGCGTGCGCATCGCCGCGCCGTCCCAGCGCCGATCGTAGCGCGGCATGACCACGCACTTGTTGGCTACGTAGAAATTGATGTACGACGCGGGCAGCCGGTCGCCGGCCCGCCGCGGCAGGCTGCCGGTGCGCGCATCGACGTCGGCGGCTTCGGCCGCGGTCATGGTGATCGGATCCGGCTGATGAATCTTGTGCACTTCGAGGCGGCGCCCGCGCGCATCGCGTGCGTCGCGTAGCCGCCGGTATGCATCGGCCGAGATCTCGAACTGCGGATCGTCGCGATCCTCGGTCCAGGTCAAGGCGACGACGCCGGGACTCGTGAAGCACGCGAGTTCGTCGATGTGTCCGCCGGTTTCATCGTGATAAACGCCTTTGCCGAGCCAGATCACGGTGCGCACACCGAGATAGCGGCGCAGCTCGGCTTCGATCTCGGCGCGGCTCAGGCGCGGATTGCGGTTCGGATTCAACAGACATTCCTCGGTGGTGAGACAGGCGCCCTGGCCGTCGACGTGAATCGCCCCGCCTTCGAGCACGAACGGCGTGCGATAACGATCCAAACCCTCGATCTCGAGCACCTTGTGTGCCACCTCGTCGTCGCGATCCCAGGGAAAGTACAGGCCGTCGCCGACACCGCCCCAGGCATTGAAGGTCCAGTCGATGCCGCGGCGCCGACCTCGCGCATCGACCACGATCGTCGGCCCGACGTCGCGCATCCAGGCATCGTTGCTCGTGATCTCGACGACGCGCACGGCCGGCGGCAGCCGCGCGCGCGCATTTTGAAACTGCTCGCCCGAGACGCCGACGGTCACCGGTTCAGCACTCACGATCGCCGTCGCCACCGCCGTGAACACGGCCTGTGCGGGCTTTGCGCCGGCACGCCAGTTATCGGTCCGTTCCGGCCAGAGCATCCAGCATCCGGCGTGCCGGTCGAACTCGGCCGGCATCCAAAAGCCGTCCTTGTCTGGAGATGTACTTAAGCTGCGCACTCTCTGGCCTCCGGTCGCGCATGCTAGCATTACCGACCAAATTTAAGGAGCACGCGAATGTCCGAGGCAAGACCGGTCACACTGAAGGTGCCCGCAGGCGGCGAGAAGATCACGATCTCGGACGGCAGGCTGAGTGTGCCTGATCAACCGATCATCCCCTTCATCGAGGGCGACGGCACGGGTCCGGACATCTGGCGCGCGAGCGTGCGGGTGTTCGACGCGGCGGTGGCGAAGGCCTATGGCGGCAAGCGCAAGATTCATTGGCTCGAGATCTTCGCCGGCGAAAAGGCCAACAAGGCCTTCAATACCTGGCTGCCGGACGAGACCGTGGCGGCCTGCCGCGAATACCTCGTCTCGATCAAGGGGCCGTTGACGACGCCGGTCGGCGGCGGCATCCGCTCGCTCAACGTGGCGCTGCGCCAGCTGCTCGATCTGTACGTGTGCCTGCGCCCGGTGCGCTGGTTCAAGGGCGTGCCCTCCCCGGTCGTCGCGCCCGAGAAGGTCGACATGGTGATCTTCCGCGAGAATACCGAGGACATCTATGCCGGCATCGAATTCGAGGCCGGCTCCGCCGACGTCGCGAAGTTCCTCGAGCTGTTCAAGCAGAGCTTCCCGAAGCAGTTCGACAAGATCCGTTTCCCGTCGAGCTCCGGCATCGGCATCAAACCCGCCTCGCGCGAGGGCACGGAACGGTTGTTCCGGGCGGCCGTGCAGTACGCGATCGTGAACCGGCGCAAGAGCCTCACCATCGTGCACAAAGGCAACATCATGAAGTTCACGGAGGGGGCCTTCCGCAACTGGTGCTACCAGCTCGCCGAGCGCGAATTTCCCGAGGAGACCTTCAGCTGGGAACAGTGGGAGCGCATCAAGGGAAGCGCCGGCGAGCAGGCGGCGAACGCCGCCATGGCGGCGGCGAAGAGCGCCGGCAAGGTCATCATCAAGGATGCGATCGCCGACATCACGCTGCAGCAGGTGCTCACCCGACCCGACGAGTTCGACGTCATCGCCACGATGAACCTGAACGGCGACTACCTCTCCGACGCGCTCGCGGCCCAGGTCGGCGGCATCGGAATCGCGCCGGGCGGCAACGTCAATTACCTGACGGGCCACGCCGTGTTCGAGGCCACGCATGGCACGGCGCCGAAATATGCGAACCTCGACAAGGTGAATCCCGGCTCGGTCATTCTCTCCGGCGAAATGATGCTGCGCTACTTGGGCTGGGTCGAGGCAGCCGATGCGATCATCACCGCCATGGACCGATCGATTGCACAGAAAACGGTCACCTACGACTTTGCGCGACTCATGGCGGGCGCGACCGAGGTCAAGTGCAGCGAGTTCGGAGACATTCTGATCCGCAATCTCTAGACGTCCACGCGGCGGGCGGCCCCGCGGATGGCGAGCGGACTACGAGCCCGCTATCTCGCGAACGGCATCCACGCGCTGCAGCAGCTCGGCGCGCGCGTCCGCCGTCATGCCGAGCTGCTCGAAGACCGGATTGCCGAGCACGATGTCCTGGGTCAGCAGCTGCGGGTGGAGCGTGTGCTCGGCGAGCAGGTGCGCGGCATTCACGGTGCCGGCGAGCTCGGCTTGGTTCGAGGACCGGTAGCTGCGCCAATCCACCGCGGCGTCGATGATGTCGCTGCTCAGGCACCAGTTGTTCATCAGGATCCTGCCACAGGGCGCCTCGAACTCCATGACCAGGCTGCGGAAGGTCTGCGCATCGATCGCGGTGCGCTGCGCGACCTCGAAACGCGACAGGGTCTTGAGCGCGAGGGCGGCGCCGGCACGATGCATCAATCCCGCCATGAAGGCACGTTCGACGGAACTGCGCCGCATCCGGGCGATTTCCTTGGCCCATAGCGACGCGAGGGAGGCCTCGCACCATAGGGTGTGCGCTTCGGGCTCGTGACCGGGCGCGACGAACACCTCGCCGCGCAGCGCCGTCGCGACCATGATGTTGCGCACTTCCGCGACACCGAGCCAGGACACGGCGTGCTGCAGCGAGACGAGCGTGGTGCGCGGGCGCAGTGCGGCAGAATTGGCGACGCGCATGATTGCCCCGACGATGGCCGGATCCGACTCGATCAGGCGCACCAGTCGCTGCGAGTCGGTGTCCTGCCGGCCGACCAGCTCCGTCAATTGCGCGCAGACGCGGGGCATGGGCGCAAGCGTCTGCGGCGCGGACAGGGCGTTTACCACGTATCGGTGGGCACTCGAGTTGTGCAATACGGACAGCGAGACGCCGGACTCCAGATTCAAACGACCTCCGCTGCAAATGGGCGGCTGTATGCCCCCGAGTATTGTCGGCCGGCGCGCGCAACACTTGAGGCCCATCGGTGGGTCCGGCGCGCACGCGCCACTCTCGAGCCGCCCCTCAGGCGAAGGCTGCGGCGAGCGCCTGGCGCAGATCCGCGATCAGATCCCGGGTGTCCTCGAGCCCGATGGAAAGTCGCACCGTGCCGGGAGAGAGCCGCGCGATCTGCCGCTGATCGGCCGACAGATCGGGTCCACCGAGCAGGCGCGGCGGCATCACCAGGGATTCCGTGGAGCCGACGCTTGCGGAAATCGAGAAAAACTCGAGCGCGTCCGCGAACCGGTCGCCGTGCGCATAGCCCCCGTCGAGTTCGAACGACACGATCGTGCCGAACTCGCTCATCTGGGCGCGTGCCAAGGCATGCTGTGGGTGGCTTTCGAGACCCGGATAGAAGACCGCCCGGATCCGGGACTCCGTGGCCAGACATCGGGCGATCTCGAGCGCGGCCGCGCACTGCCGTTCGTAGCGCAGAAAATACGTCCGCATGCCGCGCTGGATCAGAAAGGCGGCATGCGGATCGAGGCTCGGCCCCAGGGACACGACGTCCTTGCGCATCGACTCGATGAGCTCGCCTCCGGCGATGATGGCGCCGCCGAGCACGTCGCCATGCCCGGAGGCGTATTTCGTGAGACTGTGCAGGAACACATCGACCGGGTAACGGCCATGGTTGTGGAAACCCGCGAAGGTGTTGTCGAGCACGGTCAGCGCTCCCGCCCGCCTCGCCTGCGCCGTGAGGTGCTCGAGGTCCGCGATCTTGGTGACGGGATTCGTCGGGCTTTCGAAGACCACCAAACGAGTGGGCTCACTGCCGAGCACGCGCTCGATCGCGTCCCGGTCCTCGATCGACACCAGCGTGTGGCGCACGCCGAACTTGCCGAGCAGGCGCTGCAGCAGGTAGCGCGTGGGTCCGTAGGATTCGACGAAACCGAGCACGTGATCACCCTGCCGGCACAACGAGAGCAGACAGGCCGCGATCGACGCCACGCCCGACCCCACGAGCAGGCACTCCTCGCGGCCCTGCAGTTCCGCGAGCAGGAGTTCGAGCTGGCGCAGCGTGGGATTCGAGGAGCGCGAGTAGAAGAAGCCCGCGCGTTCACCGCGCAGAAATTTCGCCGTTTCGGCGCTGTCGTCGAAGGTGAACTTCACCGACTGGTAGATCGGCGCGACGAGACTGCGATTGTCCGCCGGCAGCGCGACCGCCGGTGGGTGATTGACGCGCGTCTTCTTATCCATGCCGTCCACCATAGTCGAGGCGTCGAAACTTGGGAAGCGCATCGCCCCCAGCGGGAAATCCCAGGTAAAATCGGCCCGATGAACGCCGCCGCGCAGATCACGCCGCAGGGTGCCGACCGGACGGCCTCGGAGCCGCCATCCCGGCTGCGCGAAATTCCGTACAACTACACCTCGCTCGCGGACCGAGAAATCGTGATTCGCCTGCTCGGCGCGGAAGCCTGGACCGCGCTCGACGAATTGCGCGGCGAGCGGCGCACCGGCCGGTCCGCGCGCATGCTCTACGAGGTCTTGGGCGACATCTGGGTGGTGGAGCGCAATCCCTACCTGCAGGACGATCTGCTCGAAACGCCGCGCCGCCGCCGCCTGCTGATCGAGGCATTGCACCATCGCTTGCGGGAGGTGTCGCGCCGCCGGGATCCCTCCGATGCGGGTCGCGATGCGAAGGTGGCTCTGCTGCTGCGTCTCGCAGGCGAGGCCGTGTCGCGGTTCGAGCGTCATTTCGACGACCTTCAATCCATGCGCCGACGCGCGCGGCGCCTCTTGGGAAGGCACACGCGCGCCGACAACGTGCGCTTCGACGCATTCGCGCGCGTCTCGCACGTGACGGATGCGACCGACTGGCGCGTCGAGTTGCCGTTCCTGGTGCTCGCGCCCGACACGGAGGATGAAATCCCCGATCTCGTACGCGATCTCATCGAGCTCGGACTCACCATCATTCCGCGCGGCGGCGGCACCGGTTACACGGGGGGCGCCGTCGCCCTGACGCCCTGGTCGGCCGTCATCAACACGGAGAAGCTGGAAACGCTGGGTCCGATCGAGACGACGGTACTGCCGGGCCACACCACGCCGAGCGCGACTATTTTTTCCGAGGCCGGCGTCGTCACCAAACGGGTCACCGAGGCCGCGGAGCATGGCGGGCTGGTCTTCGCCGTCGACCCCACGTCGGCCGATGCCTCCTGCATCGGCGGCAACATCGCCATGAACGCCGGCGGCAAGAAGGCCGTGCTGTGGGGCACGGCCGTCGACAACCTCGCCTGGTGGCGCATGGTGGATCCGCAGGGCGACTGGCTCGAGGTCACCCGGCTCGCGCACAATCTCGGCAAGATCCACGACGTCGCGGTGGCGAGCTTCGAACTCGTCTGGAAGGACGGCCGTCATCCCGCGGGCACGGCGCCGGTCCTGCGAACCGAACGACTCGACATCGACGGCGCGACGTTTCGCAAGACCGGGCTCGGCAAGGACGTCACGGACAAGTTTCTCGGCGGATTGCCCGGTGTGCAGAAGGAGGGTTGCGACGGGCTGATCACGAGCGCCCGCTGGATCCTGCATCGCATGCCGGCGCACGTGCGCACCGTGTGCCTGGAATTCTTCGGCCAGGCGCGCGATGCGATTCCAAGCATCGTCGACATCAAGTCCCTGCTCGATTCGCCCGAGCGCTCGAAAGGCGCGGTTCTCGCCGGGCTCGAGCATCTCGACGAGCGGTATCTGCGCGCGGTCGGCTACAGCACCAAGTCCAAACGCGGCGCGTTCCCGAAGATGGTCCTGCTCGGTGACATCGTCGGCGAGGATGCCGCCGTCGTCGCGGCCGCCACCTCCGAGGTCGTGCGGCTCGCCAACCTGCGCGCGGGTGAGGGTTTCGTCGCCGTGAGCGCCGAGGCGCGCAAGCGATTCTGGCTCGACCGCAGCAAGACCGCGGCGATCGCGAAGCACACGAACGCGTTCAAGCTCAACGAGGACGTGGTGATCCCGCTGCCGCGGCTCGGGGAGTACACGGATGCGATCGAGCGTATCAACATCGAGTTGTCGATCGCCAACAAGATCGACCTGATCGGCGCCCTGATCGAGTATTTCGCGGGCGAGATCCGTCTCGGCAAGCCGGGAGGCGCGGACGGAGGAGAGCTCCCCTCCGCGGAAGCGCTCGCGGATCGCGTCGGCGCGGCACGCGAACTGCTGGCGGCGGTGGGCGCCCGCTGGCGCTATCTGCTCGATGGGCTGGACCAGCCACTCTCGTCGGCGCGCGTGGCGCTGGCGGCACGCGGCGTCGGCGCGCTGCCGGAGGGGGCCGGCCGCCTGTTCGATCGGCTCCAGGACCGCAGCATCCGCGTGAGCTGGAAGACCGAGGTCCGCGGCGAACTCGCGCGCATCTTCGGGGGCGCCGCGTTCGCGCCGATCCTGGCCGAATGCGACCGCATCCACAAACGCGTGCTGAAGGGTCGCGTGTTCGTGGCCCTGCACATGCATGCGGGCGACGGCAACGTGCACACCAACATCCCGGTCAACTCGGACAACTACGCGATGCTGCGCACGGCCAACGCGGCGGTGGCGCGGATCATGCGGATCGCACGCGACCAGGGCGGCGTCGTTTCCGGTGAACACGGCATCGGCATCACCAAGCTCGAATATCTAACCGAGGCGGAGCTGGCCGGTTTTCGCGCGTACAAACAGCGCGTCGATCCCGACGGACGCTTCAACCTGCACAAGCTCATGCCGGGCGCCGACCTGCGGCGCGCCTACACGCCGAGCTTCGGGCTGCTGGGCCACGAGTCGCTGATCATGCAGCAGTCGGACATCGCCTCGATCTCCGGCGCGATCAAGGACTGTCTGCGCTGCGGGAAATGCAAGCCGGTGTGCGCGACGCACGTGCCGCGGGCCAATCTTCTCTACTCGCCGCGCAACAAGATTCTCGCGACGTCGCTGCTCATCGAAGCCTTCCTGTACGAGGAGCAGACCCGGCGCGGCGTGTCGCTCAAACACTGGGACGATCTATCCGACGTCGCGGATCACTGCACGGTCTGCCACAAGTGCGAAGCGCCCTGCCCCGTCGACATCGACTTCGGACGGGTGTCAATGGACATGCGCGATCTGCTCCGGCGCATGGGCAGGAGGCGCTTCAACCCGGGCACGGCGGCATCGATGTTCTTCCTGAATGCGACGAGCCCGCGGACCGTGAAAGCTGCGCGCAAGCTCATGATCGAGTGGGGCTACGGCGCGCAGCGCCTCGCCCACCGCGCGCTCGGCACGCTGGCCCGGGCGCAAACCAGGCGCCCGCCGGCGACGACGGGCCCGGCGCCGCTCAAGGAGCAGGTCGTGCACTTCGTCAACAAGCGCATGCCGGGCGGACTGCCCAAGCGCACCGCACGCGCGCTGCTCGACATCGAAGACCGCAATTACGTGCCGATCATTCGCGATCCCGTCAAGACGACGAGCGACTCCGAGGCGGTGTTCTATTTTCCGGGCTGCGGCTCGGAACGCCTGTTCTCTCAGGTGGGACTCGCCACCCAGGCCATGCTGTGGCACGTCGGCGTCCAAACCGTGCTGCCGCCGGGCTACCTGTGCTGCGGCTATCCGCAGCGCGGCGCCGGCGAGTACGACCGCGCCGAGAAGATCATCACCGACAACCGCGTGCTCTTCCACCGCGTCGCGAACACGCTCAATTACCTCGACATCAAGACCGTCGTGGTGAGCTGCGGAACCTGCTTCGACCAGCTGCAGGGCTACGAATTCGACAAGATCTTCCCCGGCAGCAAGATCCTCGACATCCATGAATTCCTGCTGGAGAAGGACGTACGGCTCGAGAACGTGACCGGGGTGCGCTACCTGTATCATGATCCGTGTCACTCGCCGATGAAGAAGCACGATCCGCTGCTCGTCGTGAACTCATTGATGAACGCCGCGCGCAACGGCCGCATCGAGAAGAACGACCGCTGCTGCGGCGAATCGGGGACACTCGCGATCACCCGCCCGGACGTCTCGACTCAGGTCCGCTTCCGCAAGGAACGGGAGATCCGCGCGGGCGCCGCCGCGCTCCGCGGCGCGGGTCATGACGGCGACGTGCGGGTGCTCACCTCCTGCCCGTCCTGCCTGCAGGGACTCAAGCGTTTCAACGACGACGCCGAACTCGATGCGGACTACATCGTGGTCGAAATCGCCAAGCACCTGCTCGGTGCCGACTGGCTGCCCGACTACGTGCGCCGCGCGAATACGGGCGGCATCGAGCGCGTGCTCGTGTGAGGTGCTGCGGGTGCTGAAGGGGGCGCCCCCCGAGTTGCCCGAGGCGCTGTTCTCGAATCCGGTATGGCATGCGCTGAAGGGCCCGCACCGCCACTTGGGAGTCGGCTGGGGGAGCGCCTGCCGCTATCAGGCAGATGTCGCTCCGTTTGCGGCGATTGACCCCAATGACGCTTTCGCCTTGGAGGATCTGCGCCGCCTTCTGGCGCCTGACGAATCGGTCTGGATCAAGGATACCGGGTCGTCGGCGTCGGGACTCGAGCGGAAGGACGCGTTGGATTGCGTCCAGATGGTCTGTCCCACCGACTCTCTGCTGCCCCCGGAGTCGATCGAGGTTCTGCCGCTCGCGGAGGCACACGCGCCCGAGATGCTGGCGCTCACCGACCTTGCGTTTCCCGGTTTTTTTCGGCCGAACACGTATCGCATGGGATACTACTGCGGGGTGCGCGTCGACGGCGAACTCGTCGCGATGGGCGGCGAGCGGCTGCGACTCGACGGTTATCCCGAATTGAGCGGCATCTGTACCCATCCGGCGCATCGCGGCAAAGGGCTCGCGAGCGCGGTCATCGGCCATCTGGTGAAGCGCCACCGACGCCGCGGCTTGCTATCTTGGCTGCACGTCGGGGCCCCGAACACCCGCGCGATCGAACTCTACTCGTCTTTGGGTTTCAAGCGCGTGCGGATGTTCATGCTGCATCACGTCGTGCGCAAGGGATAAAGACCTGGGCCGCTACCCGCCCGCCTTCTCGAGCCTCGCGGCGCGCGCCATCCACAGACTCACCGCGACGATGATCACGGTGACGGCGCCGATGGTCAGCGTCGCGAGCACGTTGATCTCCGGGCTCACGCCGAGGCGAACCTTCGAGAACACGACCATCGGCAGGGTGCTGCTGCCCGGACCCGACGTGAAGCTCGAGATCACGAGATCGTCCCAGGACAAGGTGAAGGCCAGCAGCCAGCCGGACAGGATTGCCGGGAAGATGATCGGCAGCGTGATCACGAAGAACACCTTGACCGGGCGCGCGCCCAAATCCATCGCGGCCTCCTCGAGCGCCGTGTCGAAGGTCGCGAGCCGGGATTGGACCACGACCGTGACGTAGGCCATCGAAAAGGTCATGTGGCCGATCGTCATGGTCGTGATGCCGCGGCCCGCCGGCCAGCCGATCGCCTGCTCGAGGGCCACGAACAGCAGGAGCAGGGACAGTCCCGTGATCACCTCGGGCATGACGAGCGGCGCCGTGGTCATGGCGTTGAAAGTGAAGCGGCCGCGGAATCGTGAAAACCGCGCGAGGCCGAACCCGGCCAGCGTGCCCAGGATCACCGATCCTGTCGCGTTGATCACGGCGACCTTGAGCGAGATCCAGGCGGCATCGAGGATTTCCTCGTTGT
>Ga0116229_10009233_pt1 | contig 15106 bp, 12 predicted proteins | sample S1TSphgellanicum_3_FD_87313 | JGI IMG/M metagenome (GOLD analysis project Ga0116229, IMG submission 87313) | Host-associated microbial communities from peat moss isolated from Minnesota, USA - S1T2_Fc - Sphagnum magellanicum MG | ecosystem: Host-associated > Plants > Peat moss > Unclassified... | reverse complement strand
TGAAGTGCAAAAGAAAAGGAGTAATGAAAAACTAACAAGAAGAAAAATAAGAAAAATAAGCTTTCCAAGTTATAAAACGTTTTGTTTTTTGTTTTTTTTCTTAGGACCCCTCCTACTTTCAAACCTACTTTCAAAGCTCATAACTTTCTTATTTCTTATTCATTTTAAACGATTTAAAATGTTGTAAGAGCGCCATCTGAATTCCTACAAATCACATTTGAACTCTAATAGCAAAAAAACAACATAAAATGAACTTTCTAGGTGTTTAAGAACCGGCCTTAATAAAACAAAATTTGAGTATTTTGACCCCCTTTACTTTGGGGGGCCATAACTTTCTCATTTCTAATATGTTTTCAATGATTTTTAGTGTGTTAGATGCGCCAAGAGGAGGGCTTCAAGTTTTGTTTGGACACCAAAAACAACATAGCCTTCCCCTGGCTGTTATACTTTAATATAGTAGTTGCATTTAATGTGCAACTAAGTTGGTCCATGAGGTTTGCAATGGAATGTTTTAACCCATATCCTTTGGCTTCCAATTCTATTTGGTTCAATATATAATTAGGAGCAATAGTTATGTTGAAACCAAATACCAAATGCCATTGGGGATGAGTGAATGAAAAAAGCTTGACCTTCATTGAAATGGTTAAACTTGAAAATAAAATCGGATTATTCTAAACTTGTTTATGTAACATAAACCTAGCTATTTTTCAATCTACTTACATACTTAAATAAACCTACTTAATAGAGTTTAATTATTATCTACCTACCTAGGCACCACGTGTCAACATCTTATTAGCCATAAATTAAATGATTTAGATTTTATTAATTAATATTTAAAATTTTAAAAATAGGTGGGCCTTGATTGCCACGTGTCACCATATAATTGGTGTTAAAATATTGAACACATGTCAAATGGTCAATGAATGTTCCATGGTGTGCCACGTGTCATCATCATAGTGGCAAAAACTTTAATGATTAAGATTAATCCAATGAATTTTTTATTTTGAAAACACAAAAAAATAAAATAATGACATGTGTCCACAAATTTTTAAACATGTGTCATATTTTGATTAGTTGTATGTAGTTGCAAGGAAAGTTGCGCATAAGGTGCAACTACATTGGATTGGTATGTATGTATGAACATGTATACTAACACCGTATATACATGTTGCATACGTAATGTCGCATGCAATTGCATGTCCTATGCAACTTGTCTTATGCAACTACACAAATTTGTAGTTGCATGTGTTGCATGCAACTGAATTTTAGTTGCATGCGACAATTGCAAAACCCAAAATTTCTAGTAATGTTATATACCATGAAAGGAGGGTTTCACCTTGTGGTCACCAAGTGCCAAAAAAAAAATTATTAATTATGAAAGCCATAAGTTAATCCTCCCATTAGTAAAAAATATGGTTGACTTTCAAACAAGTGGCACCATGCCAATCTAACAACGGCAAAAAAATATTTGTGAAACCAAATAAGTATTTAATTAATTTCATTTCATTTAATACTACTAATTTATTAATAAATTCCACTAATATATACCAAGAAAAGAAAATGGCATTTGGTGGCCACTAGGTGCAACATAATAGATTATAATTGTGATTTTTATTTTAATCACGAATAATTTGTTTCCTAACTCAATTCATTAAATAATACAATGACACATAAAAGATGAAAAATCCATAAAAGTTATTGGAACCATTGAACTAAATGATAAATTATTTTTTTTGACAAACCACCAATATTTTATTCATGTTTTCAACATCATCCACAAATTACTAAATGCATTAACAACCTCAAGATTGACTTTAACTTGAAAAACAAAACTCATAGGAATACTAATTTGACTTTTTTTTGTTCTATTTTTTTGAATAGGAAAGGAAAAATGAACAACTGAAATGTTGAGCCATTGTTCTGGATTTGTTAAATTACATTTCCATTTGCAATCTTCACATAAATGTTGTTCATCCAAATTTGAACCTCTCTTCATTGGAACCCACCACTGGACCGTCACCATTTTGAAAAATTCAGTTTGTTCACCCTTCACAACATCACATTGTGTTCTTCCCATCCACACAAGAACAAGGAAAGGATCATGGGGCCTCAGCAGAACAAAATCCCCATTGTTGAAATCTTTAAATGGGGTGTATGCCAGATAAGGCTTCAAATTCTTTGGCCCACAATAAGGACACATGATTGGGTCTTTTACATCAGCAACTTCCATCCTGGTTGGCAACAAAGCCCTGGCATAATTAGATTTCCAATTGCTTGAAGGCGAAAAACCTTCCAAAAGTGTTGAACTTTGAGGAGGTAATTATTTTGACAAATGTAACAAAATATCTTCCCAATATTCAATGTATGGAGCCATTTTCATTGCATAAGTTGCATCTTGATCAATGCATTGTTTTCAAAATTCCACATATTTGGATGAATTTTTCTTTCTTTGCAGACCTCAATGCATCATTGCCCCAAATTGGGTGATATGGAACAGGGTTTGGGACTTTAGTAGGTAACTTTGGTGATCCATCCAAAGTACATTTCCACAATTTGATTAGAGGCTCATTTGTTGTATTTTAAACATTATATGTGGGCGAGACTTTGTATTACATGGCAGGCTTGCCTAACGAATCAACAGAAAATCTAAACAAATGCATATCATTATATCCTACCAAAGTTTTCCCAATTTAGATATCAAATCTTTTAATGATTCACACATAATATAGTTGGCAAATACTGATCTTCTTTTTTGGACATCCGCGTTAAGATGATGTCCCTTCCTCAACCTACTCATTGATGTTTGAAATGTTCTTTTAATGTTTAACTCCTTGTTTATTTACATGTACATAATCATTAAATTCAAAAATAACATTTATTTATAATAATTTGCATTAGCAAATGCATTAAAAACAACCAAATATATTCCCATATGTTCATTATATCTTATTTCATCACTTTATTCTCAATCATCATGTCGTACATTTTGTCTACCATTTCCAATTCCTTTCCTTTGATGCGACACTATGTTTGCACATAAGTTAATCAAAGATTGAACATTCAACTCCGCCTATTATGTTAATGCATAATTTATGTGTACTTTTGTTCCCATGGGGTAAAAACATGTAACCTTGTTTGCAAAAACCTTTGTACAACATGTACATTTATTTTTACAAGCTAATGATTTTATACCAAGCCATTTCACAAATCTCGATCTCTTGGATTGTGATAAATTTTTGATGTTTCATATTTCCTTTCATGTGCAACCTTCTTGAAATGTCTAAACCATATGCTCTACGATCTTCAAAGGACAAGCCCTAGAACTTTTGTATTAGGAACAAGGTTTTCTCACAAGGAAAATGCCAACAACAATTCTTTGAACAACAATGTGTACCATTCACATTGCAAATAGACTCCTTAAATAAGAGCTTTTTGATCCTTGAGATTGAACCTTTTGATTCACATCTTCTTCGCTTCTTCTTCTGTAAAGTATATTGTTTCTTCCTAACATTAATTTGTCCATCATCATTAATAGTTGGTACATGAGTTTCATCATATGATATGAGAAGTTCTCTTAGAATGAACCCATCCAAAATGGTCTAAGACAATGGCCACTTCCAAATAGTCATCACTACTGAAACATTATTCGAGCAATATAAAATGTTAAAACCAACACGATCCTCTCCAAGCTAATTATCAAGGATTATTTCCTTTGGGTCACATGTTATGACACATCCGGTCACAATGAACACCCCAACATCATCTACAAGCTCACATTCAGAACCTCACCATTCCCAACTATCCTTTTATCGAAATGACTTCCCTCCCACATTTCCTTCCTTAGTCGATTCATTGATTCCTCCCTAATGAACGCCTTCCTTCGAGGCACAAGATCCTCTCCCTTAGCTCCTCTCCTTGCCATCATCAAAACTATATGTCTTTGATTCATTTTCCAAATTTGCTTCCATCATGTTGTCCACATTGTCATCATCAATGGAATCCCCTAAATGCAAGTTTGAACACACATATAGGTCCCTATAAGAAATTCATATTCTACACAAATTTTTGAAACAAATTTTTTTGAAACCCTCTTGTTCGATAGTCTCCAATGGTACTAACACAAACTCCACATTTAACAAAACATCTTTCTAAGACCAAAAACAATCATTTCCAATCGAAGACCCAAAATACTTCATTACAAGAGTTGGGCAAAATGGTTTTATTGCTCGTAATCCTCAAACATTGATGTGACAAAAACAATGATACCATTCTCCACTCCTTCACAACCATGGATGGGCACCAAAAACAATCCTTGCACAATATGATCCCAATATGGACCCTTTCACCCTTGTTGGAATCTTAGATCATGACAATATCACTAGTTTTTACTCGAGTGCCCATGGCTCTGAATTTTCTCCACATAGTTTCATTTGTAATATGAACATTATAATACAAAAAACTTAGTTAACACGAGAAGCGAAACATAGTGCCTTGCATTCCGATGAACGAGTTTCAAACTTTGCCTGATAATAAGAATGCTTCTACACATAGGCTAGCAAAAACCTTGACATTTGACCAATGTTATTAACAAAAGGATCTGCATGGGGTTCGAAAGACCATGGTTGTTGCCAAAATTTTTTAGCCTTTTAGAAGATGACAAAGGTTCCTACCAAGCACCAAGTGCCCTCCCCCTTCTACAACAAAAAGGCAGGCATGAGGTGTATTCAATGTTCAACAGTAGGAAAAAAAATTTCTAGTTGAGTCAAAGAGATTTCCAATGTCGACAATTAAACAAAAACCCTTGGCAACTGCCAGGTGCCTTTTAACTTACCAAAACCAATGAAACACCTAGCAACTGCGAAGCACAATGTATCAAAATTGTTGAAAATGCTTAGTGGTTGCCAACCATTTTTGAACAAATAGAAATCATTGAAAATGTGTGGTTGCCTTTAGGCATTTTCAGATAAATAGAAACCATCGAAAACACTTGGCAGTCACTAAACATTTTTGAACAAGGAGAAATCATTGAGAATGTTTGGCGATGGTTAGGCACTTTCACATGGATAGAAACCATTAAAAATGCATGGCGACCACCAAGTGTTTCACAAGGATAGAAATTGTACAAAACGTTTAATAGCCACTAGGTGCATTCAAACCGATAAAAACCATCGAAAACACCTAATAACCACCAGGGGTTTTTGAACAAATAAAAACCATCAAAAATGTCTAGTGGCCACTAGACTCTTTTTCACAGATAGAAGTTATCAAAAATGCATGGAGGCCACTAGGTATTTTCAAACAAACAGAAACTATTGAAAATGTCTAGCGACCACCAAACATTTTTGCATGAACAAAAATTATCAAAAATGCTTAGCGGCTTAAAACGATAAAATATGTCAAAGACACCTAGCAACCACCAAACATTTTCGAACAAACAAAATTGTCAAAAATGTTTGGCAACTACCAAATGTTTTCACACAAATAGAAACTATCGAAAATGCTTGGTAGTCACTAGACGTTTTAAAAGGATAGAAACCAATGAAAAACTCCCGTAATGGGACCTTTTGATGGTTTTATTGAAGTGATTTTTTTGCCCGATGGGCTTTGAAATGGGTAGAATTTCTTGTAGCCATTTTGATTAGAGATTTCTTTACTGTTTTTTAACACAAATGATGAATATTATTTCCAAAAAAGGAAATGGAATTGAAAAACTATAGTACCTATTTCAACTCCTAAGGCCTCAATTCAAATGAAACACAAATATCATCAATAATTGAGACTCCAATTTGCAAAATGATATCAAATTTCTCAGAAATAATCACTTAAAAAGTTCATAGACATTGCAATGGAACAAATCACTTAGAGTTTTGACGGATTATCTAATTGCTAACCTTTGTTCGAGTGTGTGTTTAATTGGCCCACTAGAATGGACCACACTTGTTTTGTTGTGCCAAGGAAGTTAAGTTCCTATCATCAACGAATTAGGGTTTGATTGTGAGAATGCAAGAATTGTAAGAAATAAAAAATGATGAAATCGAATGTGGATAAGGTCTACAAACAAAATGGATATGTAATATCTTATTCTAGCACCCTTCGAGATGTCAAACTATGGAGTAGTTGGAATTCAAGGAGTCAACAAGTAATTTCATCTCGGTTTTATTTGCAATTGTAGATGGTAGCAATCATACCACCAATAGCTTTCTAAGGCAATGTTATTTATTATTTCGTGAATATTGATTCTATTGGATTTCTAGGATAAATGTATTCAAAGATTGATGCTACAACCCCAATAAAAATAATGCACAATAGATTACACATTCTCCAACGCAATGTTACATTGCAATTTAAAACTATTGAAAATTAATTTTAAATTTCAAGTTTTAAGGTTTTGGAAATTTGGCTAATATTTTAAAATGTTTTGAATGTATTATAACATATAAGCAACATAATAGAAGAACTTTTATGATGATTAGTGAAGTTAATATTTTGCATTCAAATAACTAATATAAGAGTTTTTATTAATTTATCTTTAAATAATTGATCGTATATTATCATTTAGATTTCAACATTCTACATGACGAAAAATAAAATATCATACATAAATAAAAATTGTGATGGAAAAAAAGATATACCTTAATAAAATTGGATTTAGAGAATTAAATAATATTTGGTATTTTCAATTTTATTTTATTAAAATTAGAAATCAGATTTATTAAAATGGCTAATATTAAAACATTCACTTTATGTTTTATAGATATAATTCATTTATAAATAATGTGGATAGATTATATGGACTGAATGATTCATTAATGTACGTCTAAATTATTATAGGAAAATACTAGTGTGATAATATATTGGAAGAAAGTTTGTATAATATGAATTCTCAAATGAAATGAGGGATTAAAATATGAAATATATAGTTTATTTATTGTTGTATTCTAACAGAGTTGATTTTTACATTTGCAAATTATTTACAGAAATGCATGTAGGGTTAAGGTTTTGGGTTATAAATTTCAAGGTTGAATATGGTTAGGGTTTAGGGTTTTGTTTTGTAAGGTGTAGGCTTCATTGTTTCGAGGGTTTTGTGTTGTATGGTAAGGTGTCTAAGGAATTTTAGAGTTTTGTCTTGTAGGGTCTTTTAATTATGGTTTAGTGTTGTAGGGTGTATGGTGTAGGGTTTAAGGTTTACTATTATAAGGTGTATAATTATATGTTTGCAGGGTTTAAGGTTTATTGTTGCTAGGTGTAGGGTTAAATGTTTATAGGGTTATATGTTTGTGGTGAATTAAATTATGTTGTAGGGTTTAAGGTTTAAGGTTTATAATTATAGGGTTGAATGTGTTATAAGGTGTAGGATTCAATGTTTGTAGGGTTTAAGGTTTACAGTTGTCAAGTGTAGGGTTAAATGTTTATAAGGTTTAAGGTTTACTATTGTAAGGTGTAGGGTTAAATGTTTGTAAGGTTTAATGATTACAAGGTTTAAGGTTTATTGTTGTGAGGTGTAAGGTTATATGTTTATGCTAGGTTAAATTGTGTTGTAGGATTTAAGGTTTAGGGTTTATAGTTGTAGGGTTGAATGTGTTATAGGGTGTAGGGTTTACTGTTGTAAGGTGTAGGGTTAAATGTTTAGGGTTTAGGGTTTAATGTTTACAATTATAAGGTGTAGGGTTGAATGTTTGAAAGGTTTAAGGTTTACTATTATCAAGTGTAGGGTTGAATTTTTGAAGGGTTTAAGGTTTACTATTGTTAGGTGTAGGGTTTAATGTTTGCAAAATTTAAGGTTTACAATTGTCAAGTGTAGGGTTAAATGTTTGTAGGGTTTAAGGTTTACAATTATCAAGCATAAGGTTCAATGTTTGCAAGGTTGTATGTTTGTAGGGTTTAAGGTATACTATTGTCAAGTGTAGGGTTTAGGGTTAAATGGTTATTTTTGTCAAGTGTAGGGTTAAATGTTTGCAAGTTTTAAGGTTTAGGGTTTAATGTTCTAAGGTTTGGTGTTATATTGTGTAAAGTTCAATGTAAGGTCAAAGTGTCTAAGGTTTAAAGTTTGCAAGGTTTAAGGTTTAAGGATTAATGTTGCGGGGTTTAATGTGTTGTAGGGTGTAGGGTTTAGGGTTTACGTTTAAAGTTTAAGGTTTAAGGTGTGTTGACAAGTGTAAGGGTTAAATGTTTACAAGGTTTAGGGTTTAGAGTTTAGTGTTGGACGGTACATTAGTTTGTTTTAAGGTGTAGGGTTTATTGTTGTAGGGTCCAGGGTTTGTTATATTGTGTAGAGTTCAATGTATGGTCAAAGTGTTTTCTTCCTTCAATGTAGGGTTTAAGGTTTAATGTGATTACGGTTTAGGGTTTATTGTCTTGTATAGTAGGGTTTAGGGTCTTGTATAATAGAGAGTTTAAGGTCTTGTATAGTAAAGGGTTTAAAGAAAGAGATAGGGACACAAAGAAAGGGTTTAAGGTGTAATGTTGTTAGGGTTTGGGGTTTTGTCTTTTAAGGTTTGGTTTAAGGTTTTTTTCCTTGTATAGTGCAAGGTTTAGGGTTTAGGGTCTACCCTTCAACCTTTTTTTTTTGTATGATCTGTAATTCTAGATTGTATATGCCATTGCGTAACCAATGATGGACGGAGAAGTGTTATGGGATGAAAATTAGTTTTTATGTAACAATTATAATGCACACAACACACTTCAAAAGGTGCTAGGGTTTAGGGCATTTCACTATACAACCTTTTTCACTTTCATTTCTTCCATTCTCTTTTGTCACATCCTATCTTCATTCTTCTTTTCTTCACATCTTTTCTTCTTTCTACACTTCCTTCAAATCATAGGCCCTTTTGGACAAGAATCCAAAATTCAATGTCGTACAACCTTTTTCATTTTCATTTCCTTCCATTCTCTTTTGTCGCATCTTGTTTTTTTCCTTCTCTTCTTCACATCTTTTCTTCTTTCTACTCTTCCTTTGAATCATAGGCGCTTTCAAACAAAAATCCATAATTTAAACAACGTTCCAAAAAACTCAACAACAATTTACACTATAGATCATTCCATTGAAATCATGAAACACCTTTTTGTCTATAGAGGTGAGTTTATTATCTTTTCTTTCCTCTTAATTTTTTCAACCTTCTTCATTTTTTGCTTTGTAAAAAGTTCAAGTTTTTCTTAGTTCCTTAGTCCATCGATTCCTTCAAAAAAACACATAGAAAGGGAAAGAAAGATGTGGAGAGAGATGTGGAGAAAGGGAAAAAAAGAGATAGATGGATGCAAAGAGAGGGAAAGACACATAGAAAAACACGGAGAGTGACGTAAAGAGAGGGAGAGAAAGAGACAAAGGGATACAAAGAAAAGGAGAGACGCATAGAGTGGCACAGAGTAAGGGAGAGAAAGAAATAGATAGACACATAGAAAGGGAGAGACACAGAAAGAGAGACACAAAGAAACAAGACATAGAAAAAGACACAGAAAGAGGCGTAAAGAGAGGGAAAAAGAAACAAATGTAGAGAAAGGGAAAAAAGAGAGAAACAAATGCAAAGAGAAACAAACATAGACATAGGGAGAGAAATCAAGGAGCTAGGGAGAGCGTCAATAGTAGCAGTTGGAAATTCAAATGGTGGTAATAAGTTCTTGAATTACCCAAAATACACCAAGAATTTAGATCCAAATGCACATGTACATGTGTTCAAATGAGTGATAAAAGTTAATGGTGTCACCCAAGAGCGTACATAAATTGTTTACTTCCAATGGAAGTTGCGGGACACAATTTTGATTATGGGGACAACTTTGTGAATAGCCATCCTAAGTGTACTATTAGTGAGTATGTTCAAGTTTTTTGCAAATGGTATCGCAAAGTTCAGATGAATAAGCAAGTTTATGTGAACTTGTGAACTATCAATAAAATTTGAACGAAAGGGTAGGGGAATATTATGAACAAATCCTTATTTTGGTGAATTCCCTTTAACACCTAGTTGATGACCAACTACTAAATGCATTTTTAAGGGTTGGTCTATTACCTTACCTTCAGGTGACTATTATTGGTATGGAACAAGGTACATTTATTCAACATTTGGAGTCAACAATGATTTGTGAGGAGAACTCCACTGATGCTAATGATAACCAAGTTATACTAAATGTTTACCCAATGATGAAAGGGGAAAAGAAGAAAATGGAGAAACTCACAAAAAATGCAAGTAAATCAAAGGAAAAAGAGTGCCAATATTACAAAAAGTCCATCAAGAAGAGGTGATTTTGAAACCCGAATAATCCAAAAAACAAACTAAAGGAAAAACATGAGATAGTAGTCGATGAAGTGGTAGCAACTCCCACATGGAAATGAAAGGAGGTCCCGCAAGTGAAAATAAAAAGATACGAGCAAATGTTCTTAAACAAAAAAGTTTTCAATTTGACTTAACCCTCTATTGTCATCACTAATCCCTAGTTTTCAGATTTCATTCCCAGATTTAAAGACATTACCAATAACCAAAAATAAGGGATGAAATTGGGACAGCAGATGGGACTGGGTGTGAGACTGGGGAGAACTTTATGAATAACTTTAATAGGCAGGAAATCCTCCACAGAAATAGATGGTAAGTTCTTTGAATGTTTTTGTGAAAGCTTTTCATACCATTTTGGTTACAGTCCTGTAATTCTTTGGTGGACTTTGTTGCTCTGTTTGGATTAGTCTCCTAAGACTGTCTTGTAGAATTTATTGGTGTTGTTTTGGTTATACTTTTACGTTTTCTCTTGTAGAATTTGTTGGTGTTGTTTTGATTATTCTCCTATGACTTGTTTGTTGGTGCTGTTTATACTTACGTTTTCAGTCACCAGCCGGTCTACCCTAATGGTTGTTGAAATTCACTCATCTTTTGAAAAAAAGAAAAGTTGCTCACAATTTAAAAAGTAACATAAAATTTTCCCACCTTGTACCATAGAGGCCTGAAATAGTGCCATAAAATGATGAATTGAAATGATAATAATTTTCATTCATCTAAGTTTACTGGGGTGAAAATTCCTTTTTAGGCCTCCCAGGCAGTGTTTTTTTCTTTTCAATTTTGTGATGTCGTCACATTTGTTATCGAGTTTCAGGATATAGCCAAGTTAAGTAGAAAATTTTCAGAATGCTGAAATAGTTTGGTGAGCTGCTTGGTAGCCCATTGTCCAGCAACTTCGTTACAAATAGGCCTGTGTTTCTGGCAATTAATTAATTAATTAGCAGTTTTCCCTTTGCAAGTGTTGCAGGAAGTCTCCTGAAATTCGCAACACTGCCGAACTTAAGAGACCAAGAAAACGCTGCTCCAGAGTCCAGATTAAAAGGAAAATTTCTTGGAGCTCAACTTTGGCATAAATGAGATGTTCAGATGAATGGGGGAAGAAAGTCAAAGCCTGGAAATTTTTCACTGAAAAAGATTTACCATTTATTTTGGAGGATTTGTTTGGAGCTTTCTGCTCATGCTGCTAGGGCAAACCGGCCCATCACTGATTTCCTGCCTATGACCGAACGCTTTGGCAGATCTTTTTCAATTCTTCTCCATTCTGAGTGATTTAAAATATTATAGGAGCGCCTTCTCGAGCTTTACAAATCATTTTTGAAATGCAAAGCCAAAGGACCAGCCAACAAGGAGTAGTAAAGAAAATACGATTTTTCTAATTACAAAATGCATTCCTTTTCATTTTTCTTCATTTTGACCCCTCCTACTTTCAAACCTCATGACTTTCTTATTTTTGATTCATTTAAAACGATTTAAAGTGCTATAGGACCATCAACTGAAGTCGTATCAATCATCTTGAACTCTAATAGCAATTGAGTAACATATAATAAATACTTTGAGTGTTTGAGAATTGGCCTTTGTAATATTTAGTGATTTGTTTTTTAGAGTTTTTGACCCTTGTACTTTGGGGATCGTAACTTTCTCATTTCTGTTCTGTTTTTGACAATTTTTAGTGCGTTAAATGTGCCAATAGGAAAGGTTCAAGTTTTGTTTGGACACCAGAAACAATGGAGCCCTACTCTTGGATCTGGCCTGCCCCCAGTGTTTAAGTGTTTGGTCACTGGCCAGTTTACCCTAATAAGGTAAAATATCTTGAAAAAGAGAGCCTGCACACATCCAGAGAAAGCTGCATTCAGTAACAAAAAGCTGCCTCAACAGCCAGTGCAGGCCGGATTGCAGATCCACTCAGCTCACCAAGTCAAGAACTAAAACATATTGGTCCAAGGACAATAAACAAGCAATGGGAGAATGAAAATAGATGGCTGGGTGGTGAAGGTTCCAAGAGCAACCTTGTGCATAACCATGTGGCTCAGCCTTCACATTAGTCACTGGCTGGCTAGCTTTGCTGCTGGGCCTGGCTACCGTATGTGCATTTGCACCCTCATAGAGTCTACAACAAGCACACTGAGAAATACTTGGAAAACCAATTTCTTTCTGGAGTAACATGTGTTTTTCAGCAATAATTGTACTTAAATGGAAAACTTGAAGGGAAACACTTTACTGAAAGAAAAATATGAACAAAATGGGAAAAAACTGTGCAAAAAACCGACAGTAGGGTTAGGGTTTAGCACCACACACTTTCTTTTCTACCCAATCTTCTACTGTTTGTGAGAAAAAGACAAATGACCACGATTCCGAATCTTCCAAAGTTTGTTGCGTTACAAGAAGGAAAGTTCAGTAGAAATAACTGAGGAACAACCGCATGATAAGATGATCAAAGACTTTTATTCCAGGAGGATATTCAAAACTCAGTACAAAATGTACGACCGATACCAACCAGTAAAGTCATGCACATGCTGGTATGTTTGACTGAGTTCTCTTAATAGTGATCATATATGTAGCCTGGGAAATGCTAAATCTAGACTTGAAGACCCTGATTTAGTCTTAATTGGGTGTTCTACAGTTTTCACTAACTACCATAAGGCACTAGAACTATCACCTCATGCTAATGAATATCCCTCTTAGAAAGGAGGACGGATCTTACACCTACTCCTTGATAGGGGGACGAATGCTACACCTACTTATTGGCATAAAAGCCTGAAACTGCGGGGACGACAGAATGAGGGCCTGTTTGGGGGGAGCCGTGCAAAGCCCGATTCTGGCAAACCTGTAGACTCTCAGGCTTTAAACTGGACGTCAAACTTTTGTGTATGTCATTTTCCCAGTGATATCCCCAGGTATCAGAGGAGAACAGGAACATAAATTGAGGAAGGGGGTGTGGGTGTTTTGAGCCTTACTTTAATTGATTCTTGTTCTCCGGAGGCTAGCTATTTCTTGCAGCTTTCTAACAACAGGCCGAGTGCACCAAGCTCGGGTGGGAGCTAGTGTCAGAGCTTTTTTTCCCCCAACAGTACAGTCTGCTGCTGGTTGTGCAACAAGATGGCTAGCTGCAGCAGGAGTTTGAGTATTTCCGGCACTGCTAGAATTGCTCATGAGCTTCCTATTACGGTTGTAGAGGCTTGCAGCGACGTCGTTGACCAATATTCACGCTGCCGCTCCACCACCGCTCATGGCAAACCTCGCGGCACTCTTCTTTTTCATCATCACGGCTGTCTTTATACAAGTGGCTGCAGGCTTGCTCTAGTTATCTTGCTCTGTTTGGCCCTTTTCTTTCAAGCAGCGGCACAGTCCCCCCCGCCGCCTCAGTCCCCCGGCTCCCAGTTTCCAGGGTGGGATAGGCAACTGCTAAATTCTTCATATTACTATTATCCGATCAATGAGGGTACTGATTTTTTCCTGCAATTTTCTAGTTGATTCTGAGAGATGCGTACTACTGAAATACATATGTACAATACATGTAGAGTACATTTTCATCTTTCAGAATCAATACATGCTCTATTTTGCTGGTCATTCAATTGGAAGGAACACTTGACTAGCTACGGTAGCAGCAATTTAATATCAGGTTATAACTCGATCAAGCAAGCTAGAATAATTATGATCTCAATTGATTCCGAGTAGCCGATCACTCGCGAAAATTCATGGGCATCACATGACGGGCATCAGATCTCTGGTTAAAGGTCTTCTTAGTAAGCTGACACTGTTCAGCTCCTGTTCAGGAGCTGTAAGCTTGTACTAGAAGATAGCCTGAACTTTGAAGAAGGGCCTGTCTTTGTTTGTGGCTAACAAGGAAGATCGCCTGCTCATGTGTGGTTTTTGGTGCCAGCGAACATTGCACAGAATTTATCCAAGCTTTGGAGTCCCCACTACATAGAATGGCCGTCGATCAGTTCAAATAACGGCTTTCCTTGCATCACAAAAGTTTGGCCAGGAATCGTCTGCAGTTTTTCATCTTTTGATGATCCGTATAACAACAATCAAACGTCCTACCTCGTTACCATCGTAATTTTGTAAGTAGCCTACTTCAAACTTCACTTTATCCTTAGTGTTTGTCTTGATTGCTTGTTGATTCCTCATGTGTAAGTTGGTCGGCAATAAAAAATTCCATGATGGTCATTCTGAAAGTATTTTATGTGTGACTTGAATAATATGGTGTTACAGTTTAGGACAAGTTTTCCATGAATTCTTCACGAAAACTTACCCAGCCACTGCCACAATTGCAAGAGTCAATGATACGCGTACACTGGATTTGTTTGCTTGACTTCTCGTTCTTGCGCGCCACGATCTTTCACTGGAAATAGAGTTTGAGAACCGATCGACTTACTTAGCGTGTGCCATCCACCTTGTAATCGTGTTGCAGGGACGTAGAGAGCAGTGGAATTCAAGGTGGCTTGCCAACTGCCATAGGGAATCTGTCGAATCTGCTCATCCTGTGAGTTTTCTCTCTTACCTGCATAAAGCTAGGAGAAATTTTCTAGTATATTTGGAGGGCACCTTATCGAGGGAAGTCTTTCCTCAGCAAAACGGGCTGGTGTGTCGGTTTTCAGAAGGCCCCTCTTCTTCAGAATTTATTTATTTTTGTCCTGTGATCCAGTGATACCCTCTGGGTATCAAGAGAAAAGGGGAAAAATTTCTACAGGTGTTTAATACCAAGTAGCACTCTCATAATGGGGGCGTTCCCCAAATAAGCATCCCCTGGGCTCCACTACAGGCGGGCACTTATTTTGGGGATGCCCCCTTCCTGGGGTGTTACTATCCACAAAGCACATGGAGAAATTTCTTAGTGTATCTGT
>Ga0116229_10009231_pt1 | contig 15109 bp, 14 predicted proteins | sample S1TSphgellanicum_3_FD_87313 | JGI IMG/M metagenome (GOLD analysis project Ga0116229, IMG submission 87313) | Host-associated microbial communities from peat moss isolated from Minnesota, USA - S1T2_Fc - Sphagnum magellanicum MG | ecosystem: Host-associated > Plants > Peat moss > Unclassified... | reverse complement strand
CCTTCGACGAACCGAAGAAGAAGGTGGCGGAAGAGGCCAAGCCGGAGCTGCCGTTCAACCCGGCGCTCCTCAAGAAGGTCGACGAGCTGGAGCTTTCGGTGCGGTCGGCCAACTGCCTGAAGAACGACAATATCGTCTACATCGGCGACCTGATCCAGAAGACCGAGGGCGAAATGCTTCGCACCCCGAACTTCGGCCGCAAGTCGTTGAACGAGATCAAGGAAGTTCTGACCGGCATGGGCCTGCATCTGGGGATGGATATCCCCAACTGGCCGCCGGAAAATATCGAAGACCTGGCCAAGAAGTTCGAAGACCAGGTTTGACGCGCCGGGCCTGAAGGTTCAGGCCCGGTTTAACCGCGCGCGCCGTAAGGCGCCCGCTCCGCCCCCTTGGCGTTCAAGGGCGAGGCATGGCTCGAGAGGAAGACGATTATGCGCCACGGTAATGCACACCGCAAACTCGGCCGGACCTCGGCCCATCGGCAAGCCATGTTCGCGAACATGGCGGCCAGCCTGATCAAGCATGAGCAGATCACGACCACCCTGCCCAAGGCCAAGGAGCTTCGCCCCTTCGTCGAGAAGCTGGTGACCCTGGCCAAGCGCGGCGACCTGCATGCGCGCCGCCAAGCCATCAGCAAGGTGCGCGACCTGACCCAGGTCGGCAAGCTGTTCGCCACCATCGGTCCGCGCTATGGCGACCGCAATGGCGGCTATATTCGCATCATGAAGGCGGGCTTTCGCCATGGCGATAACGCCCCCGTCGCCGTGATCGAATTCGTTGATCGCGACGTCTCGGCCAAGGGACTGGACTCCGGCCCCGTCGCGGATTTCTCCGCCGAGGACTGAGGCCTTACGCAGAACCGGCGGCCATCGGTTCTACGCTACGCTTGGCGGTCTGATCCGCCAAGCAATTCACCCAGTCGATAATATCAGCGAGACGCCGCTGCACGTTTGCAGCTGAACCTCTAGTTGCGGTCGGGCGCCGGGCGCCGGGCGCTAAGCCTCAGCGATGAGGCTAGTCCGGCTTAGGCTTGGACTTGGGCGGAGGCGCTTGGGGGCGAGGGGCGGGCGCTGCGGCCTCCGGACGGGGCTGGGGTTCGGGCGCCCTGCGCTCGGCGGCGGCTGGGGGGCTTCTCTGAACCTGCGCTTGTGCGGCGGCTTGCGCTGCGGCTTGGCGGTGCGCGTCCGCCGCGGCCCGATCCGATGCGGCGCGGCCGGCGGCGGCCGCCTCGGCTTGGCGAGCCGCAGCCTGTTGGTCATGAGCTTGAGCCTGACGGGCCTGGACCTGGGCCTCCGCCTGACGGCTCGCAGCGGCCTGGGCGGCTTGTTGGGCTCGCGCCTGCGCGACGCCTTGGGCGGCGTTGTGTTGTTCAGCCTGGCGCTGGCTCGCGGCGGCCGTTTGCGCCTGTACCGCTGCACGGTCGCGGGCCTCGGCTTGAGCGTTGGCCTGATCGGCGGCTGGCTGACGCTGGAGCGCTTGCTGATGTCGGGCCTCGGTTACACCGCCTGGCGCCGGTCCTGGTTCGGCTCGGATGGGGACGGGCGGCTGGCCACGGCGCTCGAACGCGGCGGGCGCCGCGGGCGCCGGCCCGCGTTCGCCACGGGTCCCCGCGCCTGGCTGTTCGGCCGGCGGCTGGCGTTGGGTCGCTTGCTGACTTGGGGGTCGCGCGAGGTCGCCGGCGGGCTGGCCGGGTGGGACGAAGGCTGGGCCGCCGGGCTGACGCCGATCGAACCCGCCCTGAGGGGCCGGGCCAGGCGGGCGTTCGCCGTGGCTTTGGGCGATCGTGCGCGCCTCTTGGGCCGCCTGCTGAGCGTGGGCCAGGGCGGCCTGATCGTTGACCGCCTGGGCGAACCGCGCCGCCTCGGCGGCGCGGGCGTAGCGCTGGTCCGCCCAGTGGGCCTGATCATTCTGGTGGGCCTGACTGTAATTCGCCCAGGCTGCATTGTGTTGCTGCGCGTCGCTCCAGCGCATCTGGTCGGCGTAGACCGCTTGGCGCTCGGCGTCCCAGCGGTCTCGCGAAACCGCAACGTGCTCCTGGTGTCGGGCGGCGGCGTAGAGGCCGGCGGCCCAGGCGAGGTAGAGACCTGCATCCCGAGCCTGGCGCGCTTCGACATCGTAGGGCAGCACCTGTCCATCGGGGCCGTACACGACGGTCAGCATGCCGCCGCTATAGCCGTAGGAATATTGCGGATCTTGGACCAGATAGGGCTCCGACGCCCCCGGCGCATAATAGAAGTAGCGGACGCCGATCGGCAGACGTTCGGCGACCCTGTAGTAGCCGTCCGGGCTCTGCCACACCCACGGCCGTTCGCCGTGATAGTCGTAGGTATAGTCCGGAGGCGCATCGGCCAGGGACTGGCTGAAGGCGTAGGCCTGGTTGAGATAGGCGTATTGATCGCTCGGCGGAACACGGCCCAAGGCGGCGCTTGGCGCGGGCGGCAAGGCGCTGACGGCTCGCGCGGGGGTGTAAGCGGGCGCAGGCCCTGACGCCAGGGGCAGGGCGGTCGCCGGCGGCGGCGCGTCGGCCAGGCTATTGTCCATGCCATTGCCGGCCGCGTCGCCGGTTGTATTCGAACCGCCCTGACTGCAGGCCGCTAACACTGAAAATGCGCAGGTCACCGCTAGGCGCAGGCTTAGGGGAGAGGCCTTGGGTGTACGGCAGAGCTTGATCATGACGACAAAATTCCTGGCGACGGGCTTCGTTCCGAAGATGTGTCTGAACTGTATCTCTACGGACATGAACCTAGGCCGAACGTAATCTGACGTCCCTGTGAGGCGGCCGGGCGCTATGGGGTGCAGAAAGTCGCCCGGTCGTGGGACCGTCGTGCTAGAGCGGGCGGAGGAAACGCAAGCGCGCTTGTCAGCGTTTTCGCTGCACGCCGCGCTTGGATGAGATCAGCGTGATCTATTTTCCCCTTAAGATTGAGGAATTTCGCCGTGGCCAAAGGTCAGAAGAAGAGCAACAAGGAAGTGCGCAAGCCCAAGGCTGACAAGCCGAAGACGCCCGTCGTGGCGGTGTCCTCGTTCCTCACCCCTCCGACAGCCAAGAAGAAATAGGGCGAGCGCGGGACGCCGACAGGCTCGCGGGCGCGCCGTCGCTCGCGGCGATCAGGTGTCGGCCTTGCGCAGATTGATAGCCGATTCGCGGCCGTCGCGACCCTTTTCGACGTCGTAGCTGATGCGGTCGCCCGCGTAGGGATCGCCGTGGCCGGCGAATTCTACAGCGCTGACGTGGAGGAAAACATCCTTGCCGCCGCCCTCGGGTGCGATGAAACCGAAGCCCTTGTCAGGGTTGTACCACTTAACGACGCCGGTCGGCATAGGTGCGCATCTCCTTCTCGAAAGGGCTTATACAACGTTTTGACGCGCAAGACCGACGCAAAACCACTCAATTTTTTGCGAAAACCACCGGATTGTCCGTTTGGCGGCTGCGCCGACCCCGTCGATCAGGCGGACTGAAAGTCTGCGCCCTCTTCGTCGGGCTTGATCAGAATGACGTCGATCTCTTCGCCGGTCGCCAGTTTCAGGACCCCGGAGGCCTTATCTTCGGCGAAGCCGACGTCGCCGTCCAGGCTGCCGCTCACGGACTGGCGGTTGCGTTCTTCGAATCGATCCATCTGATAGGATACCGCGACAGCTCGATCCTGGCCCTGATACACACCCTCGCCCCGATCCGATCCGAGAAGCTTCAGCGTTCGCTGTCCCCGGTGGCTCTGGCCCCTTTGACCCATCATCTGCATTCGATGTCCCCCCAAGCGGCCAAGGCGCTCACCGCCAAGCTCTTACGTCAACGCCTCAGCTGCGCGAATGGCTATGCCCGGCGCAAAATATATCTCTTGGCCGCGTCCGTTCACCGCCGCCGACCTCTACCTTGGATCCCAGCTCGCTTTTGGTCTTATGTTCAAGACCATTGAGCCCCGCCCTGCCTTGGTGGCTTATGTGGGCAAGATCGGTAGCCGGTCGGCGGCGGTGCGGGCGAGGGACATGGACGATGCGCTGGCGCCCATGCCGGCGGGATAGACCCAAACGCCTCTCCCGACCCAGGTCAGCGCCCCGCCAACGCCAGCTCCGGGACGGCGGGGGCCTTGAACTGATGCGCCTCGGTGGAGGCCTGCATCGCCGTGGTGGACGCCGCGCCCCCTGAGATGGCCAGCGCCACCTGGTCGAAGTAGCCGGTGCCCACTTCGCGCTGGTGGCGTGTCGCCGTATAGCCGGCGGCCTCGGCGGCGAACTCCGCCTGCTGCAGCTCGGAATAGGCCCCCATGCCGCGGTCGCGGTAGCCTGAGGCCAGCTCGAACATGCCATGGTTCAGAGCGTGGAAGCCCGCCAGGGTGACGAACTGGAACTTGTAGCCCATGGCCCCCAGTTCGCGCTGGAAGGTCTCGATGGTCTCGGCGTCCAGCTTGGCGCGCCAGTTGAAAGAGGGGCTGCAGTTGTAGGCGAGCAGCTTGCCCGGATATTGGGCGTGGATCGCCTCGGCGAACCGCTTGGCGTCGGCGAGATCGGGGTGAGAGGTCTCCCACCACAGCACGTCGGCGTATTTGGCGTAGGCCAGCCCTCGGGCGATGCAGGCGTCCACGCCGTCGCGCACGTGGTAGAAGCCTTCCGGCGTACGATCCTTGCTGGTGATGAAGGGGCGATCGCGCTCGTCGATATCGCTGGTGATCAGCTTGGCGGACTCGGCGTCGGTGCGCGCAACGATCAGGGTCGGAACGCCCATGACATCGGCGGCGAGGCGAGCGGCGATCAGATTGCGCTCGTGCTGGGCGGTGGGGATCAGCACCTTGCCGCCCAGGTGCCCACACTTCTTTTCGCTGGCGAGCTGGTCTTCAAAATGCACGCCCGCGGCGCCCGCCTCAATGAAGGCCTTCATGATCTCAAAGCTGTTGAGCGCGCCGCCAAAGCCAGCCTCGGCGTCGGCGACGATGGGGGCGAACCAATCCCGCTCCGCCCCGCCCTCGGCATGCTCGATCTGATCGGCGCGTTGCAGGGTCTTATTGATGCGCTTGCATAGCTCCGGCGCCGCATTGGCGGGATAGAGGCTTTGGTCCGGATACATGGCGCCGGCGGTGTTGGCGTCGGCGGCCACCTGCCAGCCCGACAGGTAGATGGCTTTTAGCCCGGCGCGCACCATCTGCATCGCCTGGCCGCCGGTCATGGCGCCCAGCGCATTGATATAGGGCTCGTCGTGCAGCAGTTTCCAGAGCTTGTTGGCCCCCCGCTCAGCCAGGGTCTGAGCGATCGGGAAGGAGCCCCGCAGGCGCAACACCTCGTCCGGGCTATAGGGGCGCTCGACGCCGTCGAAACGGCCGGCCGGGGCGCTGGGAACGAGGTCTTCAAAACGGGTCATGACAAAAATTCTCCAGATCGGGAGCGGCGAACCTTGGCGTTCGTCCTCGCAGGCCTGGACCTAACACTCTGACCGGTAAGTCGTAATGGTTAAGCCGTCTGGAAAAGGCGGTGTTGTCATGGATAAAACTTGTCGTACATGTAAATTCATTACATGATGACAGAATGAGCGAAGGCGGCGATCGAAAACTGTTTTTGGGCGGCCGTCTGCGGCGTCTGCGGCGCGATCTGGGCGTGACCCAGGCCAAGATGGCCGAAGATATCGGCGTGTCGCCCTCCTACCTCAATCTCTTGGAGCGCAACCAGCGCCCGGTGACGGCTCAGGTGCTGCTGAAGCTGGCGGACGCCTATGAGCTGGATTTGCGGAGCTTTTCCGTCGAAACGGACGGCGGCGCCGCGGCCGGACTGATGGAGGTGTTCGCCGATCCCCTGTTCAAGGACCTGGGCCTCCCGCGCCAGGAGATCGCCGAGCTTGCGGATAATTCGCCAGGCCTGGCGGACGCCGTGGCGCGGCTTTACCAGGCCTATGTCGACCGACGGCGTCTGTCTGATCTCAGCGCCCTCGACCCGGACGCCGGGGCCGGCGGCGCCTCGATCGTCACGCCGTCGGACTGGGTGCGCGACCATATCGGCGCCCATCGTAATCATTTCCCGGAGCTGGAGGAGGTCGCCGAATCGCTGACAACGGCCTTCGGCGAGGCGGCCGATATGGCTATGGCGCTGCGGGAGCGGCTGTTGGCGCGCTTTGGCGTGCGGGTGCAGGTCACGCCCGCCGAGGTGCTGCCGGACATGGTGCGCCGCTATGACTACCACCGAAAGCGGCTATTTGTGTCCGAACTCAATCCCCCGACGGGGCGCCTGTTCGCCATGGCCTATCAGCTCGCGATGCTGGAGGGCGCCGAGGCCATAGGCCGGGTGCTGGAGCGGGCAGGGGCGCCCGATCGCCCCACCCGGGGCTTGCTCAAGGTCTCCCTCGGCAACTATCTCGCCGCCGCCATCCTCATGCCCTACACCGCCTTTCATGAGACAGCGGAGAAGACGGGCTACGACCTGGAGCTGCTCAGGGCCCGGTTCGGCGTCAGCCTGGAGCAGGCCTGTCATCGCGTGACGACCCTGTCGCGCCCTAATCAGCGCGGCGTGCCCTTCTTCATGCTGCGGGTCGACTGTGCGGGCAATGTGTCCAAGCGGTTTGCCGGCGGCGGCTTCCCGTTTTCCAGGTTCGGCGGCGCCTGTCCGCGATGGAACCTGCACTCCGCCTTTCGCACGCCGGGCCGGTTCCTGACCCAGATCGTCGAGACCCAGGACGGCGTGCGCTATTTCACCCTGGCCCGCACGGTGGAGCGGGCGGCCAGCGCTTATGCGGCCGAGGATAGCGATGTGGCGATCGGCATGGGGTGCGAGCTGAAGTACGCGTCAAAGCTCGTTTATGCCCGGGGCCTGGACCTGGAGCGCCCGCGGGTGACGCCCATCGGGCCGGCTTGCCGCATCTGCGAGCGCACCGCCTGCCCGCAACGCGCCGCCGAACCGATCAGCCGAACCTTGTTGGTCGATGACTTCTCCAAAGCCATCTCGCCCTATCCGTTTGCGCCGGGGTAGCGAGACCACGCGTAGCGTCGTGGGGGGGGGGCGTGAGCGGCGTATGCCCCCTCTGTCGGCTGCGCCGCCACCGCCCCCGCTTCGCAGGGGAGGAGGAGAATCGGCATAAACGAGAGCGGGCTTAGACCGCCATTCGCCGCCGATAGGCCGTCAGCGTATTCTCCAACAGGCAGGCGATGGTCATCGGGCCGACGCCGCCGGGGACGGGCGTGACCGCGCCGGCGATCGCGAGCGCTTCGTCGAACACCACATCGCCCACCAGTCGCGTCGCGCCGTCTGGGGTCGGGATGCGGTTGATGCCGACGTCGATCACGGTCGCGCCGGGCTTTATGAAGTCGCCGCCCACCATGCCCGGCACGCCCACGGCGGCGACCAGGATGTCAGCCTCGCGGCAGACTTTCTTGAGGTCGGCGGTGCGGGAATGGGCGATGGTGACGGTGCAGTTCGCCGCCAGCAGCAGGGCCGCCATCGGCTTGCCGACGATGCCGGACCGCCCGATCACCACCGCATTCAAGCCTGAGGTGGACACGACCGCCTCGGCGATCAGCTTCATACAGCCGCGCGGGGTGCAGGGGACAAGGGCGGGCTCGCCGCTCCACAGCCGCCCGACATTGAGCGCGTGAAAGCCGTCGACGTCCTTGTCCGGATCAATGGCCGCCAGCACGGCCGCGGCGTCGATCTGGGGGGGCAGGGGCAGTTGGACCAGGATGCCGTCGATCTCGGGATCGGCGTTGAGGCTCTGCACCAGGTCGATCAGCTCCGCTTGCGACGTGGTCGCGGGCAAGTGGCGCTCGACCGAGACCATGCCGGCCTTGCGGGTGGCGACGCCCTTGCTGCGGACATAGACTTGGCTGGCCGCATCGGCGCCGACCAGAACCACGGCGAGGCCCGGCGGGCGAAGGTCAGCCGGTCGTGCGCTCACCTGTGCGGCGATCTCGGCGCGCAGATGTTGGGCCGAGGCGACCCCATCGATGATGGCGGCGGGCATGAGCGACCTTTCCCCTATTCCGATCGAAGGGGCCGATGTGAAGGGTCGCCGCAGGTGAGGCAAGCGCCGAAATCGCTTGGCGGATCAGGCTTTTCGATACCGCGGCGCAGACCTAAGCCGACCGCGGGCCGAACGGCGGGTTCATCCGCACAATCGCCAGGTTCAAGACCGCCGCGAACGCCACCCAGGTCAGATAGGGCGCCAGGAGCAGGACCGCGAGACTCGAATAGGGGGCGAGAGCCACGGCCAGGGCCAGGACCGAGAGCCAGAGGAACGCCACCTCGATCAAGGCCCAGTCTGGCCGTTTCAGGTTGAAGAACAGCGGGCTCCAGGCGATCTGGAGCGCGATTGTGACCGCGAACTGCAAGGCGATCCGCAGATGAGCGGGGCCGCCCGCCGCATGGGTCCAGGCCAGCACGCCCGCCCAGCCCGCCAGCGCCAGGATCAGCGCCCAGGCGGGTCCGAACGCCCAGTTCGGCGGCGTCCAAGCGGGCTTGCGAAGCTGTTGCTGATACCAGGGCCCGATGGTGGTGGCCCCGCCGCCGATTCCGAGCACGGCCAGGGTGATGAGCGTCGCTACGATGATGGTCAGCGTCATGGAGTCTTCCTGGGCGACCGCAGCGCGCTCAACAAAACTTAGCTTAGCGACGTTTAGCCCTTTAGCCCAGGGGGCGCCCCTTGTTCCAAGCTTCAGCCTCGCCCAAGTCTGAACGCGGTACGGGTCCCGGACATAAAGGCGCCGCGCAATGGTCAAGGCAGTTTGGAATGGCGTCACGATCGCCGAAAGCGGCGAGACGGTGGTGGTGGAGAACAACCACTATTTCCCCCTCTCCAGCGTCGATCCTGCGGTTCTGAAGCCCAGCGCGACGACCAGCGTCTGCCCGTGGAAGGGCACGGCCCACTATTATACCCTGCTCGCCGGCGGCTCTGAAAACCGTGACGCCGCCTGGTACTATCCCGAGCCAAAGTCGGCCGCCGCCCAGATCAAGGGGCGGGTCGCGTTCTGGAAGGGTGTGAAGGTCGCCTAAATCACTTGGGCGCTGAGGTCCCGAGCATTCATGGGCCTGCCGAACAGGTAGCCTTGTTGAAACTCACAACCGCAGGCTAACAGCAGGCGACGCTGGTCATCGGTTTCAACCCCTTCGGCGATGACCTGCAGACCCAATGAAATCGCCAGCTTGGCGACAGAGGCCACGATCATAGCCGACTGGCGATCCCGCGCGATGTTATCGACGAAGGATTTGTCGATCTTTATGCAATCCAGAGCAAATTGATTAAGATAAACGAGGCTGCTGTATCCAGTTCCAAAGTCGTCCAGGGCGACCCTGACCCCGGCCTCTCGGAGAACCCGCAAAGTATATGCGGCGCGATCGACGTCATCAATGATGGCGGTCTCGGTCAATTCGATCTGAATGCGCGAGGGCGCCACGTCCGCGTCGGCGGCGTAGCGCAGCAGTCGCTCCCCCACATTGTGCCGTAGGAACTGGCGAACCGATAGATTGATCGATACCGAGGGAAGGCTCCATCGGCGACAATCTTTAAGGGCCTGGCGCGCGATCCAGTCGCCCAGGTCAAGGATGAGTCCTGTTTCCTCTGCGATCGGGATAAACTCGTTGGGCAAGACTTCGCCATGGTCCGGTCTGTTCCAGCGCACCAGAGCCTCGAAGTTGACAGCTTCCCGGCTGTGAGCGGAGACGATCGGCTGGTAGGCCAAGTAGAATTGACCCGCGACCAGGCCCCGCTCGATGCCGCTTTCGATGGCCAATCTATGCTGTCGGGCCTTGTCCAGCGCCGCATCGAATCTGCGAATTTGATTTCGGCCGGTTCGCTTGGCCGCGTGGAGCGCCAAATCCGCCTGGCGCATCAGCTCCAGCTCGCTGAAGCCGCCGCTCTGACTGGCCACGCCGATTGAGGCCGTGACCTGGACCTCGTGACCGGCGATGATGCGACAGCGGTTGCAGGTCTTTTGAACCTTCTGGCAAATCTCGTCGACGCCGATGGTGGACGTGGCTTCGATCAGAATACCGAACTCGTCGCCGCCCAGGCGCGCCAGCACCGCGCCCGCAGGTATAATCGCCGCAATATTGGCGCAGATTTTCTTTATGAGTTCATCGCCGGCGAAATGGCCTAAGGTGTCGTTGACAGATTTGAACCGATCCAAATCGACCATCAGGATGATTTGCTCCTGGTGATTGCGGGCCAGGCGTTGCGTCAGTTCTTCGACAAAGCCGGTGCGGTTCAGCGCGCCGGTCAGGCTATCATGCCTTATGGTATGCGCATTCATCTCCAGGCGAACGCGCTGTTCCTCGGCTTGCCGCTCTAAATTATGGATTTTACTGTCTTTATCGCGAATGATGCGCGCCGCTGTCGCCTCCATCCGAGCGCGTTCCGAGAGCGCCAGGATCGTTTCCGCCGCATGGCGTCGGCTGAGTGGGGAGGCGAGGAACGTCAGTCGTTCCGGCGACCTTTCGACATGGAGCGCCGCCATCAAGGACTCGGCTTCATGGCGTTCAGCCAAAACGACCAACGACGTTCGAGCGTCCTCCCGCCGCAACTGCTGAACTTGAAGCGCAGCGTCCTCCGGGCTTAGACCCCTGAAGTCCAGAATAAACATGGAGACGCTGGCGCCAGCCAGTTTAGCTTTACTGGCTTCCCGCAGAGCTGTGTGAGCGCTGTCCACAGTGACAATGCGCTCCGCCGTCAGTGCGTCTTCTACAAGTTTCGAGAGTTCATTTGAACCTCGCCGCGGCGAGACGATTATGCAGTAGGGCGGCGTGGCGTCGAAGTCCTTTTGAGGTTCGGCCTCAAGGTACAACTCCGTGGAAGCGTTCATTCGGCGGCCTAAGCTTGCAGCTTTACCTCAATAAGTTATAATAAAGGTGTTAAAAAACTTCTAGGATGCGGAATGCCGCCCCTAAAATTTGGCAATGGTCTATATTATAAATTATTAAAGATTAAACTATTGTTTCTAGGCGGCAATGAATGCCCAAGGTGCATCCGGGACACGAGCGCGCCGTAAGGCCTCTCTTCAGCTTACCGATCCGGCGGGGCGGCCACAGACAGCACGTGGAAGCTCTTACCGCACGACTTATGGATCAGCATGACCGGTGAGCGATATCTTTGGCTGAGCCAAGCGTCGGACCAATCCTGCAAGGTGACGAGCACCCCATAGGTGTCGATGCCTTTGCGGGTCAGCTTATAGCCATACTCTCCCTCGCCTGAAGCGGAGTCCAGGATGCCGTTCGCCGTCAGTCGGCTCAGCCGATCGGATAAGATATTGGCGGAAATTCCTGTCGCGGCGCGAAAGTCATTGAACCGGTGCAGGCCGGTAAAGGCGCAAACCAAGATCTCAATGCCCCATTTGTCGCCAAACACGTCCAGGCTTTCGCCCAATAGGCCCGGCGTCGTCGCCGGCTCCGTCCCGCTGATGATGGAGCGACGGTGGAGGGCCTGTTTGGTCGGCTTTTGCTGCAAGTCAGCGCGGCTGATCTTGCGTTGGATATCGCGCGCGGTGACGATCTCGCCACAGGCCCGGCAGCGGAGCTCCAGCGCCACGGCGCGCCCGCAAAGTTGCTCCACCATCTTGGGCATGGCGTCGTCTGTTCGCCAGTTCTGCTCCCATCGCACCATTTGCAGCACGACATCGAACAGGGCGCGGCCCATGTTGGTGAGGAGATATTCGTGGCGCAACGGCCGGATGCTGTAGGGCAACTTGACCATGATGCCCTGCTCGACCAGCATCCGCAGGCGCGTGGTGGCCAGCCGGCTCGCCAGCCCGGTCCGCTTCATGAACTGGGCGAAGCGGCGATCTCCTAAAAAGGCGGCGATCACGAGCGATAGCGCCCAGCGGTCGCAGATCACGTCGGAGCCCTGGCGGACCGCCATCAGCATGCCGTTCAGGGCTGAGGCGTCGGATGAAGAGATTGGAACACGAGTCATTCACCCTAGTCTTTGCCGGTTGAGGGTATGAAAACGCAAGCCGTTTCAGGGCGCGCGGGAGGCGCCGCCGCTTTCGCGAGTACGGGCCGGCAGTTTTAGTTGCGTAGAGACACTTTCTATGGGAGGGGTAGGGGGAGAGCGCATACAATGCGCCCACAGTGATAGGGTTCGGAGAAGGCGATGAGTGACGCTGCAGTTGTAAAGGGTCGTCCTGGCCCCTCCGTTCAGGATGTTTTCGCGACCGATCGAAATCCTGCCCCTGACGTGCTGCGCATCGAGTCGCCGGCGCGGAACCTCGGGTCGGAGGATATAAGTATCGAGCGATACTTCTCAAAAGACTGGCACGATAGAGAGGTGTCCAAGGTCTGGCAAAAGACTTGGCAGATTGCGTGCCGGCTCGAAGAAATTCCCAACGTCGGCGATCACGTTGTTTATGAAATCGCGATGGACTCGCTTATCGTCGTGCGTTCGGCGCCGGACGAGATCCGCGCCTATGTCAATTCCTGCTTGCACCGCGGCACCTTGCTGCGCAAGGAAGGGGGCTGTGTGCAGCGCTTTCGTTGCCCCTTCCACGGCTATACCTGGTCGTTGAAAGGGGAGTTGGTGGAGCTGCCGTGCGAGTGGGACTTCCCCCATGTGGACAAAAGCGAATTCAAACTGCCGGAGGCGCGGGTTGGCCTCTGGGGCGGGTTCGTCTTTATCAACATGGACCCCGACGCTGAGTCTCTGGAAAGCTATTTGGAGATATTGCCAAAGCATTTCGAGGCGTTTGCACTCGAAAATCGCTACAAAGCCGTTCACGTCGCTAAGATCATGCCCTGCAATTGGAAGCTGGCTATGGAGGCTTTCATTGAAGCCTACCATGTCGCCTATGCCCACCCGCAGACGCTGTCCTACTATGGGGATCTGAATACCCAATACGACGTCTGGCCGGGGGTGCGTCATGTGAACCGGATGATCAGCGTCCAGGGCGTGGCAAGCCCGTCGCTGGGCGAGGTGTCGCCGGAACTGACGATCAAGCACATGCGCCGGGACGTCCCCTTCTTTGGGGGCAAGCCGATCGAGATGGAGCCCGGCGTATCGGCGCGGGCCAAGCTTGCGGAACGGGCGCGCGAAAAGATGACCCGGTCTTCCGGCGCCGATCTCTCCGCCCTGTCGGATACGGAATCCCTGGACCTGATCCAGTATTCCCTCTTCCCCAACAGCGTGCCCTGGGGCGGACAGTCGCTTCCAGTATGCTATCGCTTCAGGCCCTATGGGGAAAACCCGGAAATGTCGATCATGGAGATCATGTTCCTGTTCGCCAAAAGCGACGACGGAACGCACCCGCCGCCCGCTGACATCCGCTGGCTGACGGTCGACGAGCCATGGGCCACGGCGCCGGAACTGGGCTCGGCGGCCATGATTTCGGATCAGGATACCGACAACCTGAAGCGGATTCAGCGCGGCCTGAGAGCCAGCAAGAAGCCGGGCGTGACGCTCGCCAACTACCAGGAAAGCCGCATCCGCCACTTTCACAAAACGCTGGACGACTATCTGGCCCGCTGAGTTTTTGGGGAGGACTAGGCGTTTTGCGCGTTTCCAACGCCTTTTTCCCCGCCTTCCTCGGGCCTGTCCCGAGGACCGAGCTATCCGGAGTAGATGCGCCCGACGGCGCGCAGGCGCTGCGGCGACGAAACGCGCGGCCCTCGGGACGAGCCCGAGGGATGCGGCAGGAGGGAGAAGATGGGGATGTAGGGTTCCACGCAGCACGGTCGGCCAGAGGACGGCAATGACCTTGCGAGACCGGATTTATCTATAAAAGCAACATATAAATCATAGGGATAAACACATGAACGATCTCTTTTCGCTTGAGGGGCGCACCGCGCTTGTGACCGGCGGCTCCCGCGGTCTAGGGTTTATGATCGCTGAGGGCTTTCTGAAAGCCGGCGCCCGCTGCGTCTATATTTCTTCGCGAAAAGCGGCGGCCTGCGATGCGGCCGCCGCCAAGCTTTCGGAATTTGGGACCTGTATTTCGCTCCCCGGCGACGCCTCGGGCGCCGCCAGCGCCAAGGCGCTCGCGGCCCGCTTTCTCGAGCTTGAGCCAAAGCTCGATATCTTGGTGAACAACGCCGGCGCCGCCTGGGGCGAAGACTTCACCACCTTCACCGAGCTCGGCTGGGACAAGGTGATGGACACCAATCTCAAAGGTCCCTTCTTCCTGACCCAGGCCCTGCATGGCGCCCTAAAGGCCGCCGCGGGCCCCACGCACCTCTCCAAGGTGATCAACATCGCCTCCATCGACGGCCTGTCGATCAACATGCAGGAGACCTATTCCTACGCCGCCAGCAAGGCGGCCCTGGTGCATCTGACCAAGCGCATGGCGCTGCGTTTGATCGACGACCAGATCGCCGTCAGCGCGATCGCGCCGGGCGCGTTTCCGTCAGACATGAACCGCGAAGCCCGCGACGATACCGGCGCTCTGGCCGCCCTGATCCCGGCGAAACGGATCGGCGTGAAGAGCGATATGATGGGCGCCGCGATCTTCCTGGCCTCCAAGGCCGCGGACTATGTGGTGGGATCGACCCTGGTGGTCGATGGCGGTTTAAGCTCTAAGCGCTGACATCTGGGCGATAAGACCCGGCGGGAGAGACACAAGATGACGGGCGTGGTGGATCGCAAGCTGTTGAGCTTTCTGCTGTTCGACTGGCTGGGGCTTGATCAGGTACTGAAGCGCGACGCCTTTGGCGATCACAGCGCGCAAGACGTAGAGGCGATGTTCGACACCGCCGAAAAACTCGCCGTCAGTCATTTTCTTCCCTTCTACAAGGTCGGCGATCGGGAAGAGCCGTATCAGACGCCGGACGGCGCAAGGGTCATGCCCCAGGTGCGCGATGCGATTAGGGCCTATGGCGAGGCTGGATTTATCGCCGCCTCCTTTCCTGAGGCGCTGGGCGGCTTGGGCCTGCCGGTGGTGGTCAATGTCGCAATTACCTCGTTCTTTCAAGGCGCCAACGGTCCCTTCGCCGCCTATTCGCTGCTGACGGTGGGCAATGCTGGGGTGATCGGCCAGTTCGGGACGCCCAAACAGGTCGAGACCTTCATAACGCCGCAACTCGAAGGGCGCTGGACCGGGACGATGGCTCTGTCCGAGCCCCAGGCCGGGTCGTCGCTGGCCGACATCACCACCCGCGCCACGCCGGATGGCGAGGATGAGTTCGGCCCCCGCTATCGCCTGGTCGGAAATAAGATGTGGAT
>Ga0116229_10009230_pt1 | contig 15109 bp, 7 predicted proteins | sample S1TSphgellanicum_3_FD_87313 | JGI IMG/M metagenome (GOLD analysis project Ga0116229, IMG submission 87313) | Host-associated microbial communities from peat moss isolated from Minnesota, USA - S1T2_Fc - Sphagnum magellanicum MG | ecosystem: Host-associated > Plants > Peat moss > Unclassified... | reverse complement strand
TAAGGTCACTTTCGTCATTAAATAATCCTCAAAATATCGAAATGAAATTCTATGAAAATATAATGTTGACATGTTGAAAATCATCGTAATTATCAGTCTACACTCTGCATAATTTCACTATTCATATCACAATTTTATAGTAGATGATGAAAATAATAATAATTTTAAAAGAAAAAAGCCAATTTATTTTTTGAAAATAAATAATTATTCGTTTTGTCAATGTGGAAACTGACCCTAGTCTAGGTAATAGCAAACCACCTGGAACAATGAGAAACACTGAGCAGCAGTCAGATCACATTTATTACACTCTTTTTCTTGGGTGCATCTACAAAAATGTGCCCATTGTAGGAGCAAAATTATATTCACTTATGACACTGTCACTTCATTTTTACTTTTCACTCAGGAAATCTAGACAATGTCTTGACATAGTCTCTCTCTCTCTATTGTCTGCATCATCACTCCTTTACTAGGAACTGAAACTACATTTAATGTGAAGTGGTTTGGAAGGAATGAACTGGAACAATAATGTGAAGTGCTTTGTAAGAAATAGGCTATACATTGCTACTACCATCCTCATCCTTTTCTGGCTGCACCTCTAGTAATTAGGCTGCATGCAACATCTTCCTCGCGGACCACTACTCAATTATACATGAAACAAAAGAAAAAACAATTATTATAAAACATTTTGGCTGCTTGGAATAATCATCATCATCATTTTATGCCAGAATCTGAGTTACATGCATTGTGCAGTGTGTGCACATTATTTTGGAGTGATGTTTAATTCATCAAAGTGAGACAGAGTAGATAGTTTACTGTAAGGGCCAACCAACAAACTGTGGACTCCTCACATGTGTCTCTGAAAACGGGCCTGGGGTCTTAGGACTGCTCCTGGAAAAAGGAAAATCTTAGTCCAACAAGACCTTCAAGACCAATGTATTTTTTTTGGAATTTCTGTTTGTGGCTAAACTGGCAATCATTCATTTGAAGATGTAGAAAAAGTGGCAATCGTCACTAGGAAGATTTAGCCAAATCCAGCTATAAACCAGAAATAAAAGTATAAATCTTTTATCAACCTTCTTTATGTTTGGCTACACAATAAAAACCACCTACCATATGAATCTGGGGTTTTTTACAGCAACTGAAAACCTCCATACACACATATTTTTCAAACCTCTAAATATTTAATTTTCTTTCTGGCAATATATTAGAGTTATCCGTAAAGTAAGAAAAAACACAGCACCAGAACCCTGAGTTTGGTCATCCACAGGGTGAGATTCCCAAAAAAAACCTGCAGAAAAGTACATTAACATTTCAACGGGGGATGAAACTCAAAAAACCATCAAAATTTTGGTGGTAAACTGAGTTTCATCCTGTCTTTCCTTTTACACGAGCGCCTCCACTGCTGCTACATATATTTTTACTGATCCTAACTTTACAACTTCTATAATTGGTCTTGGACCTCGTGCATTAAATGTTGAGTTTCAGCATTTCAGACTGAGTTGCAGCATTTTATACTGACATTTAATAGAATGTCCTTTACTTTGCGGGTACCACTGAAAGAGGGGGGACAGGGGGTGAAAGGAGACCCAAAGACAGGGTGAAGACAGGGTTACTTTAGGGATAACTCTATTGTGAGTAAAAAAACCCCTTGGGAGGACTCAGAAGAGGGTTGTTCTGGGAAAGAGGGCCCAGTGTCAGGTAAGAGCCGAGCTTCAGACCCGAATCCTGAAAGCCATCACCCTCGATGACCTCACCCAGTGTAAAGAACCTGTTGCAGTTTGCTTTTTAAGCAGATGGCTATGATTTTGTTTTGGAGAAGGGGAAGGACCTGACATGGGAGCTTCCTCATTTCATTACTTCAAAGAGCCATCAGTGCTTCAAATACCTTTTCTGTACAGACCAAGAAATTCACTTGTTAAGATCTTTGGAGGTGAGCTTTTAAGAAAAAAGTCTTGCAGGCAGCAGCAGATGTCGTACCTCATGAAGAGTCAAATCTATACACTCCCTCCAAATACCATATCCACCATATCTCTACCTAACACACCACATTTCAAAAATCTGGGCACCATGATAACTGCATGATATGGCTCAGGTGCTTAGAAGCAGAGAGTGCGCCAACATCACCAATGGTGCTTTTGTGGTAAGATATTTGAATTTACCAATTAAACAAAGAAGAACATGAAGTGGGGGCAAACAAGAAGAACAAGACAATCATGACTTTTGAATGTGAACCCTGTGCAATGGTGAAAAGCTTCATAGATTTCAGGAGACAAAGACAGATCTCTGGACAAATGTGGACATATATCACAACACTCAAGCAGGGCTACGAACTAAGACTTCAGAGCAAGTATTTTGGCAAAGTGCAAGCAGACATCCTCAATGACATACTCTATATGAGGTCCCTAAATCCACCAATCTTAAAGCCACAAATGTTTGTGACATCACCCTCTGGAAATTCTGCTGGGCTTGCTCAACTGTCATGGTCGGCATTGTCCCAGTTCTCATCAAAGCAATAGTCCTGCTGCTTAGATGCCACTGGTGACATATCTCCAATGCCAAGCATAGACAGATGGCACTGTGAATGAAGGAAACAAATACTTCTAGTATGATATTAAAAAATTCACAAATTGTGACAACAGAATGAAAACCACCAACCCCTGGGCATTTTTCAAAAGAATAAAATAAGGAAATTTCACAAATTGCAACAGACTGACAATCACAGAACCTGGGAATTTTTGCAAAAAGATTCCAGATTCATGAAGCTACAACCTCTTCCTTCATCTCTTCCTTCAATGCTTCACAAAAGTGGATCCAGATTCATGAGGACTTGATATTGCAATACAAAGCCCCCATTTTGGCTAGCACAATACCCTCTACTGGCTTATGGTGCTGTCAGCTAGATGTCAATTACTTCCATTCTTCTATAAAAAGCATGACTTTATCCTATCTTTGCTGAAGAGATAGCATCAAATAGACATAACTTGAATAACCAGCTCATAAGATAGAAGACAAGGTAAGTTGACAACCCTAACAAATCCTTATCTGCTGGTTAACACATGCAAACTGTTGAATCACAGGACCAGAAAAACAGATACTGCAATACACTACTACCCACAACAGTGTTGACAAAAACATGCTCGCAAACATAGCATGTCTCTCTGCAAGCACCTCAAAGAAACTCATTGTTAACCACAACAAGAAGTTGAATCAGGCTTTAGCATGATGCTAGCCTGTTGTATAATCAGAAAGAAAAATTCAACTGTGATCAGCACAGATTTTCCATGCTGATTCCTCCGTAACGTAAACTAAGTAATCAAAGAAAAATCTTGGATCAAGTTGCCAATTGTCATGGCTGTATATACCCTCCAAAGCCAACAGTAATGAAAGGCGAAAATACATGTTTACCTGTTATTGAGGACCAACATCAGGGCCTTCGCCAAATATACGTGTGGGATTGTGGTTAGCCCAAAGCACATCCAAGAGTCTTGCATATGATATCAGTTTTGGGTCATACTCCACCTGACAGCATTGCAAACAAGCATTAGAGTCTTGTCAACATAATCTATTCTAAGAACTATTTTTTGGCAGACAGAGCTGTAACCAACTAGTCCAATTAACAAATCAATGAAACTTTTGTAGACAGGTAAGTGCAAACCTGTAACCACCTACCCAGCCTGAAAAGAGCACCGAATGTCAGGACAAGAATGTAAAATGTGACAAGGATTTAAAAAAAAACAATTTAAAGGTGTTGATTGCTGCATGTGTGGAAAGTTTCTACACATCAAAAGACATGGAACTCTGAATCACTTTCCTTGATTCTTCCATCCGCAAACAAATTGATTGAGCAACTTCTCACACACCCAAGACCGAACCTAATTGCAAAGAAGATAGCATTCTCTCTGGTTCAAATTTGTGGTATGTTCTGTGAAAGGTAGAACATTGGGATTCTCTCGTGTTCCAAAAGTCAGGGCATGGGCATACAGGGAAGTGGAATGCACAATCCAGCATATTAGATAATACTGAAATCCCACACCTGAACCCTCAGGCCCTGTAGATCACTGCTGCAAGTGACAAGTACATGAGCAAATCCAAATTTAAGAAAGAAAGAGAGATGAGTGTGTGTGAAGTGAGTGTGCGTGTTTCCCCCAGACCTCAATGCATTCAGGATGATGACCAATGCTATGGTTATCAGGGTTGAGTTTCGAGCCTCCTGAATAGCCAACTCGCGTCCTAACTTCTTCTCCTGTAATGCAACCATAGACTGCTGCATGCATGCCTCCGCTCTCCAAAAGCTTCTCATTGCAAATACTTCCCATTGCAAAGCTTCCCACTCGCTGTCTTTGTGACTTGTTCCTTCTCCTTTACTACTCGAATCCCGGATGACTAACTCCAAACATGGCAGCAGAAGATTATCCTCACCATCCCGCTGGCAGACTTAGAACCCACTTGAAATCCAACAACCCCAGATCCTAGTCGACGAACAGCAAGCAATGAGTGTCCATAAATTTGCTGCCCATATCATGAATGTCTTTTCCACGGCAAAATAATGACTCCAAATTTCTCTCATATTCACTGACATCGCTTTTAGAACCAGCAATCGCAGAGTTATTACTGCTGCAGTCTTTACTACTTCTGACGCCTTAAACCCTAAGGCTCCCTGTCTACACTGTTTCTCTGAGCTTCTTCTCTCTCTCTCTCTCTCTCTCTCTCTCTCTCTCTCTCCTGAACTCTTGTGGTTCTCATTGATCTTCTCCAGCTACTTTACTTGCTTTTTCATTCTGTTTGAATATTATATGTTGTGTGTGCAGTGCAGTGCAATACACGAATATCAACCCATTCTGTGGGTGGTGGGATTTGAGTCACTGTATGATCGCTCACGCACACCAAAGGAGATAGATAGAGAGATAGTTACATTGCTGCAGCAACAATTAGTAGCTAGCTGGAGAGAGTAGCAGCAGCTGGGTAGCGACAGATCTAGGCGGCAGCTAGCCATGAGGGAGATAGTTCAGAATCATGTGTTGCCTAATGTGAGGGGGTGGAATGGATTGTGGACAGGGCGCAAATACAAGCAGTTGCAAAAGACGCTCAGCAACTTCAAGGTCACCATCTTGTGTGGTTTTGTTACCCTTTTGGTGTTCCGAGGTACTCTTGCAGGACGCAATTTCTATAGCGTCCCTGCAGCTCAAGACCTGTCAGTGCTCCACGGGCTTCACCGAAAGGAGGGTGGTGGTGGTGGTTCCAGCAATGACGCGCTCAGGCGGATGTGGGATGTCGAAAACAAGGAGGAAGAAGAGAATGATCCACCACCGCGTGACCCGAGCATGCCTTACACGCTAGGACCCGAGATCAAGGACTGGAACGAGCAGCGAGCGCTTTGGTTGTCGAAGAACCCACAAATGGCCAAGACTTCCAATGACAAGAAGGGCCGGATTCTTCTCGTCTCAGGCTCTCAGCCAAAGCCATGTGATAATGCTGTGGGTGATCACTACCTGGTGAAAGGTATGAAGAATAAGATCGACTACTGCCGTCTCCATGGCATTGAGTTTTTTTACAACATGGCACATTTGGACCAAGAAATGTCGGGCTTTTGGTCCAAATTGCCTTTGATACGAAAGCTGATGCTAGCTCATCCCGAGGTGGAATGGATTTGGTGGATGGACTCGGATGCCATGTTTACGGATATGGTGTTCGAGCTTCCTCTTGAGAAGTACCAAAACCATAACCTGGTGGTTCATGGATTCGACGATATGATGGCCAACAAGAGCTGGGTAAGCTTGAACACCGGCAGCTTCTTGTTCAGGAATTGTCAGTGGTCTCTAGATCTGTTGGATGTATGGGCTCCAATGGGTCCCAAGGGTCCTATCCGAATAGAAGCCGGCAAGCTCCTCACCAAGACTCTGGCAGAAAGACCAGACTTTGAAGCAGACGACCAGTCGGCACTGATTTATCTACTCATAACACAGAGTGAGGTATGGAGCGACAAAGTGTTTCTGGAGAGGTCTTTCTACCTGCATGGATACTGGATGATCATCGTGGATAAGTACGAGGAAATTATGGAGAAATACCATCCCGGTTTTGGCGATGAACGTTGGCCCTTTGTTACCCATTTCGTGGGTTGCAAGCCTTGTAATAGTTACCACGATCACTCCATAGAGCTTTGCATAACGCAAATGGAGCGAGCTTTCAACTTCGCCGACAACCAGATCTTGCAACTTTTGGGTTATCAGCACCTCGGTCTGGAGACTGACAAAGTGAAGCGCACCAGGAACGAAACAGCCGATCCTCTGAATTTGCATTTGCCCATGCCAAAAGAGTAACTGCAGCAGCAATAGCAGCAGCGGCTACTTGTTAGAATTTTTTTTGTAAGCAAAATTGTGCGATTTGTGAGTTGGGTGGTCATGCAATTCAAGGAAGTAGTTACAATAGCTGCTGTTGCAAATTGTAAACATGTGCAGTTGGACATGGAGTTAGTGCAGCAGCAGCAGCAGCAGCAGCAACTGTCTGCTAGGCAGAGTGATAAGATAAAAGCTTAACATGTGCTTATTAGTGGGAATTTACACAAATTTTTGTGAGTCAGGTGGCCTGCCTATAATTAATTTGGGCAGCAGCACCATTTAAACTGAATTTGCAAAACTTCTGAATTGTAACAAAGTTTGCAAGAGACTTGATTGCAACTTCACAACAAATTCAATTACAAAACACACTTTGCAACACACTTTGCAACTTCACAACTTTTTGCAAGACAACACACTTTGCAACACTTCTTAGAGAGTTTGCAAGAGACTTGATTGCAACTTCACAACCTTCAATTACAAACACACTTTGCAAAACTTCACAACTTTTTGCAAGACACACACTTTGCAACACTTCCTAGAAAGTCCTTAAAAATACAGCTGCAACATACATCTTTCTTGCATCTGCACTTCTAACATGAGGTCTGCTAACTACATATGTTATTACATGCACATGCTAATAACTTGAAGGTAGGTGATTGTGAAATTCCACTATTATGGAAATTATAGTAACCTAAGATCATAAAAATGATGCAAACAAGTTTCAACAAAAACTACAATTTTGTTCCAAGCCAATAGTAAGAAAGAAAATAGCGATAATTACATATGACCTTGCCACATTATAAGTGTTCATTCCTCAATCTTTTGAGCCACTCTTTCAGCTCCACACAACCCGATTTGCTTGCTTGCAAAGTTATTAAATGTAATTGAACCAAGTTCCAATGCCACAATTGTTCAACATGCAACAACCTCCATTTCACAAGCAAATACTAAACAATAGCAACAAGTTAAATGTGGCATTGGGCTCAACACAATTATAGTAACTTTATATGATCATAATTTTTGCATATGAGTTCTAACCAAAATGCTTCTAAATACAAAGTTGTAATTCTCCTCGAAATTTTTCCAATGATAGTTTGCAAGCTTATATAAAAATGAATATAAAATTGTTCTGATTGTAAGAAAATTTGGAACATATATTTTTCAGAGGAACTTGAGCCTTTCCCTCTAGAAATACATTAGTCCATGAGGAAGGTGCAATTCTCCTTGGGGAGCTTTAGCCCTTCCCCAATGAAAATTCATTGCTCTTCAAGGAAGTTTTTTCAATTAGGGAATTTGGGCTTTTCCCTAGGTAGAGAAAGTGCATTTCTCCTGAAGGAACTTGGGCCCTTATGTGGGAAAATTCATTATTCCCTTGGGACATTGTCTTTTTCCCCAAAGAACTTTTCTTACTACACAAGGAACTTGTTTGGGACTTGTAGTCTTCTTTTCCTTGGGGAAGATGCTTCTTAAAGGCAACTACACAAGGAACTTGTTTGGGACTTGTAGTCTTCTTTTTCTCGGGGAAGATGCTTCTTAAAGGCAACTAACTCTTAAAAACTATTTAAATATTTTATGGATTTTTTCATCCATTCGTTTGTTGGCAAAAACAATTGGGAAAAATATTGAGCCTTGGACCTTTGGGTTGAAGTGAAGACTCTAACCATTACACCAAATGTTATTTTTTTGAAATTGTTGTGTAAACAAAATATTTACAACATTAATCATTGTGCAGGTATAGTAAAAAAAAATTTGATTTTTTTTAATGTTGGGCATTGTACTACAAGTGCATCAAACTCGTTGCGATTATTTATTGTTTGCGCATTTCACATTAGCTTGCCTTATAAGAGGTTGTCATTTGTAACCTTACATGGTACATTTCAATGAAAGTGTTGATGAGAACGTTAATGATAATCTTGACAATGTGTGCATCATATGTTCTTAATGTGAGTCTACAAAAATGCATTCAAGCAAAACTTGTCTTAAACCTTAAAACTTAAATTTGAATCTCTAAAAATGGGGCATGTGACCAAAAGTTGGTACTTAATGGATGAGGTATTTGTTCATGGATGAGCAACTCAAGATGATGGGAAAGCCTTGATGGAATCATCTTTGGGTGCCACACATATGGTGGAGGTTGGTGTGATGATGTTACTACAAGCTTTTTCTCTAGAAAAAAATATGATTTTCGTACATCCCATGAACTTTTTTGTACATTTAAAAAAGTTTTCTTGCACTTCTTATTTTTTGCGTTCTTGAAGGATTAAGAGAAAATGCAATACTCCTTATTTGGTAACCTTTTTCCATGATAATAATGATGTTGTTGTGCCTTCTAGTTAATTTATACAAGCTTGCAACATGTGAAGCACTCTTTGCTTGGCCACAATAAAGATGCTTCAATAGGATTAGATCTACATAATGCGTTGGCATCCTCTAGACTATCCTCATTGGTAATCAAGGTTTTTTACTAGCTATTTTTACCAAATTTTGATCTACCTATAAAAAAAAATTGTCATGGAGAAAATGGCCTACATTGCCCAAATATTTTAGAAAAATCTTCCAATAGTTAGCCAAGAATATACAAGGATCTTTTTTTTCAACATTTGCTATATGCCAAATTTGGTTAAATTATTTTTTATATTATGGCCACTTTGGCTACAACACAAAATCTGCAAAGAAAACACTATTGGTGACACTTTGTTGTTGCTAATAAATTATAACTTTTTCCTTGGCTTTAGAAACATGTTTCCAACTAGATTGGTATGGAATTTATGTTAGCTTGCTCTTTGCTCTTTGAAGGTAATTGTTTTTTTGTTGGCCAAAACTCACATTGCATTCTCATTAAATTCCTATCAAACCATGTTCATGTTGCAAAATTGTTTTTTGTCCATGACAATGGTAGCCATGTGGGGCAACAAGTGGAAAGAAAACTACTCTCAAGTTTATAGATAACAAAAGAATGGAAAACAATGCCAATGTAATTGTATGGGGAAAATTAGGGTTAGGTAAAAAATGTTTAGTAAAAGTGCATGAACAAATAATGGAAAGGATCAATGCCAAAAGAGATTTTTTTTTTCCTTTTTCCTTATTTTGGATTAGAGAATCCCCAACATAGAAAATAATGAATTAATCTCCAATGAAAAGTTCAAGGCTTGCACAAAATGCAATTTAAAAAATAATAATAAATAAACATGCCAAAACCTCTTTTTTTTGGGGAAATAAAAAAACACTACAATCCATACAATTTGAGCATGAAATATGAATAATAGTCTACTAGGCCCACCAATGCTTACAAGCAAGGTTGTTCAAAAAAACCTACAAAGGAAAAGATGGATGATGTTGCACATGCCTTAAATATAAACAACATTCTAAATCGGTGCAAAGAACAAGGGGCCTTTTCTATTTGGCTTCTAATGCATTAGATTGTGGTAGAAAAAATATAAGGAAATCAATTTGTGAAGTTTTTTTCCTTGAAGCCAACAATAGATAGTTAATCAAATAAATTTTTAAATGAACATAGATATTTACTAGTAGCTAACTTCAAAAGTAAACTTCCTTCCTTCAACCAAAGACACTAACAATTGCACCAAAATATCACTAATGAACACCAAACAAATAAAAACTCAACTCAAAATGTAGAAAACAACAATTGCATAATCAATTTGGGGGGGAGGGGTTTGTCACTTATGTGATAGCATGCCATTGGATATTAGCACCCCACTTATATCACATATTTGTTACCTTCTAGCACTTGCATATCTCCCTAATAGGTTTTTTGCAAATTCCTTGTTGGTGTGGTTTGGGATTGCACTAGTGATCAAGGTTGCATGGTAAAGGACATGTCGTTATTTTGCCACCATACATGTTTAGACCATTAGTTCTAGTGATTATGCACTCCACATACATAATTGGGTAGAATATTGTAGTTGTAAACTATTTGCATTAAAATTGCACAATAATTGTAAATGAGTTGCATGAGTTACATATGTATACAATTTCACATGTGATGAGTTACATCTATTGCAATTCATGCATCTTGTTTGATAGCATTCACACCTATACAAATATGTTGAGTTGTAATGAATTGTAAATGGTCATGGCAACTCAAAGCCTAGTTACAAAGCCAATTGAAAATCACCCCATTTTTTCATAATGTCTTAATGTTGTTGTTCCTTCACATTGCCATATGTTACTCCTATTGCATTACATGTGTTTTAATGAAGTATTACCCCCATCACCATTGCCTTGCAAGTGGTGCATTGGTGGTTGCTGTTTGCTTACTATTACCAAATACCCACCATCACCATTTCCCCTTCTATTATTGATGATGTTGCTACTTTGTCAAGTTACTATGTTATTACCATTGTGTTGCATGAGGCATGGTGAGGTTCTACACTTGCCCATAACCTTGTGCAAGTGGTGGGGTTCCTTTATGGTTGAAAACAAATAAAAACATTATTATTACAAAAATGATCAAGGAGGATCGGTTTTTTACCCATATCTTGCAAACAACCACTATATTATTGCAAAAATGTTTGAGGAGGAAATGAATAGTCCATTAAGAGAAAAAATGAAAAAATGAAAAAATGATTACCAAAAAGGGATAAAATCTATCTTACAATGCAATTGTCAAATTTGTTTTTGTTAAATGTCCTTTCCAAAAATATTATACCTAGCAAAAATTGTTTCTTAAATATATGGGCTTGTTGATTATTAAAAATCATATGCCCATGCAATTTGAAGAAAGTTTATGGATGGAATGCTTATGTTTGCATTTGTGTTTTTTTTTTGGGCAAAATTTTGTCAAAATGTGAAAATAAATAAATTTAAAAGAATATTTTGTCATAGATTCCTTGAAATTTTGAAAAAAATCACCAAAAAAGTAGAGGTTTTGAGCTAGTTTCGTTAGATTTAGAAGCCCTCCTCTTGTGGGTTGCTAAATAAAAGCAAGAATACAAATTTTCTTGACTACCTTGCCTATCCTATTACTTTTAAAGCTAAATCTTTCTTGGGATGCTAGCCAATGGTGCTACATGAGAAATTTTTTTAAAAAATCATTGGTTTGCGTTTGTGTCAAATTTTTGTTTTCCCTTCCAAGAAACAATTTTCATAAGAAATGCTCCTTCAATGAGTGAAAAAAACTAAACAATTGTATGTTTTATTAACTATGACAAAATGTATTTTTGCAACAATGAACTTTTGATCTTTGAATGTCAAAAGGTGTTCATGACATATTTGCCCTTATGATTAACTTTTTGGGAATTAATTGGCAATCAAAACATTTTACACTTGGTTTTTTTGAAATCACAAATACTTCTCAAAAGACTTTGGCCAAAAACTTGATTGAGTTATTAAAATATATATAACTTGGACAAAAAAATATTACTTACGGTAAAAATGAGGGATAACTTCAACACAATGATTGTTCCATTAAATTAATTGTAAGTTGTGACATTTTAGATTTGAAGGAAAGTTATCAAGGCGCTTGCTTTTGGCATGCATTTTGCAAGCCTATCAATATGCTATAATAGATGAAAAAACTTATTAAAACTTGATATATGTTTTTACTAAGACCGAATAATTTTTTTGCAAAAGTGTATAACATGGCCCAATTTATTTGAGAAAGGTTGACAAGAGTGGAATAAAACATGTGTTGAATTTAGTTTGGTCCTAAGTTAATACTTTAATAAATACAAGGTAATTTCGTAAATTGATGTATTTGCAATGAAAAAAAAAATGTTATAATTTTTGTAATTCAATTCAATTAATAATAAATTTTAACAAATTGTTCTTTTTTGCAAAATTTTCAACAAAATTATCTAATTTTAGGAGGCATTGCAATTTCAAAAAAATTACTCTATGTCATAACAATTAAGTTATTGTTAGGATTATTACACAAGTGCTTCCTTTTTTGACATGGCACATTTTTCAAATCATTGTCAATGTCATCTCTTTTATTATGTCTATTTGTGTTCTTAATCAATTTAAAGGTCATTGGTTGTTAAGTGACAATTTAAAATTCTACCATTTTCATTTATTTGAAATTGAAAGAAAAAATAGGATTTTTTGTTTCTTTTGATAATTTTATGGAAGAAGAGTCCATTGTTGCTCTTGATTTAGGTTGTTTGGCCTCTAACATTAGAAAAAAAAGTTTATGGTGTTTTTAAATTTAGTTTTTGAAAACGTATGAAAAAAATATGGCTCATTACATGTTGTCTTTGATGTTGAATCATATGTTTAGGAACTTACATTTAATGTCATCATTTATTACTAAACAAGGCAAAACTATTGTTGAGAAACATAATAAAAAAACCTTATATCCTATGTTGTTAAAATGTCATCATCATTTGCAACCCTTGTCTGAAAATGTCATTGTTGACCAAGGTGTTGATGAAAATTACATTTTGAATATTTTCAAGATGACAAGAATCATAAGTGAATCAACAAAGGAACTTGTTAGCAAGGAACCTTTGATTTTCAAAAGGTTTTAGGTGAATGCAAAAGATATCAAATGGTCTTTTTAATGGTGGGAAAAACATGAACCTATGTTTTTTACATTTGGATTCTTTGCTTGTCAAATTTTAAGCATTGTTGGTTCACAAATTGAAACTAAAAGAATTGTTTTTTTGATCAGAATACTTATTAATCTTAGGAGATGTCATTTGTAGTTGAATAATTTTTATTAAAAAAATTGTAAACAAAAATTGGCCCAATGACCTTAAGATTGGTTATAAAAGTTTTCCAATTTAGTGAAGTTAATTGAAGCTTATGCAAAAATTTTAAAGTTAGAAGAATTTGAAAGAACATTTGAAAGGGATGAGGTTTTGAAAATATAGTTTATTTTTTAAAAAAGTAATAGTTTCATCATTCTTTACACAAGTTTATTTTTATTTTCTAATCATATTTAAATTGAATTTTTTTTAAAAAATGAATATAAATTTGAGATTTGGATTGTAAAAACTGGATAGGAAAATTAACTATTATCACATTTGTGAGAATCGTCCTATTTGAAAATTGACTTGATTAAAATTTTAATAAATATGATACCTTGATTGATTATCATAAGTTTAAAATCATTATTTAAAAAAATCGAGTTGGTTCTCTTAAATGTTGGGAATAATCAAAACCAACATTTCTCATTTAAAAAAAAAGAATTACACAAAATTGGTAATTATGCAAAATTTACTTAAAATTTATCATGTGGGATGTAAGCAAATGATTGTATGGTAAGTGGTAGGGTTAAATCGTATAAATCCAATCATACATGTATAAGTATGGCATATTGGGTAGTAGGAAGAAAATAGTTGTGCAACTACCTTTGTAAACATGAATGGATGGCATTAAAAACATCCTAAAAAAATCCTTAAAAAGTCCTAAGATTAAAAAAAACATCGTCTTATCAATATATACATGAAGACATTCCTATAAATCAAATAATACCAAAATTTTAACATGTTCTAAGGTTATAAAACAATTCAAACTTACTCATTATAATTAGTGCAAGGAAGGACAAGAAGATACAAACAAAAAATTCAAACATCAAGTCATCATAAATAAATAAAAACCATCTATCTATGAAGGAAGGTAGTTTGTTTTGTTTTGTAGTTATGAGATCCACCAAACAAGGATGCTTCAAATCATGTCTTATTCTAGGATTTACCACCAATCTAATTTTATGTTTTTAATAGTTTGTTAGAATTGATGGTGGCCATCCCAAGGTGAAAACACATTAAAGTGGAGTACTTTTCTAACATATGTGGAGTCCATATTAATGTTAAAATAAAAGTCCATTTTACACTATAACAAAATATATTATCTTGCACAAGTCATATGGAAAGGTTAAATAATTTTTTAAAAAATTATAAACTTTATCAATTGTAAATAATTGTATAAAAAATTTACATTTAAAAAATGAGAAGTTGAATTATTAATTCAAATGAATAAAAGACTTTATAAAAAATGCATATTTCATTGTATATCTCAATTTATGATTTTCGAAATCATTCAAAATTATCTTCCTTTGTATCAATGGTCTCACACTAATTTTTATGTAAAACAAATCATTCAATTTAATAAATATAATGGGTCCATAATCACATGATGTAGGGATTTTGGCACTTCAAAAGTCCCATACGTTATGGTAATTCAAAATCTATCCACAAAATTCATATAATGTGATCATATCACATGTAATAATGGTTTTTTGAGTCTTTTTCACATATTATTCATTTATATTTTGTTTCATGGCCCATGATTGATAATCTAACAATTTGTGATAGGATTATGTACTCCACTTTAGTGTGCTTTCACCCCCCACATATCTATTTGTTTGTGTTGTCATAATTGGTGCTATGTAAACCATTTGAAGTCATAATATAGGCATTATTACCCTGCTTGGAATTTTATGAATTTGGTTTGCATTTCTTCCAAGTTGAACACTCATCAATATTTGGTATGTAGCTTGATCATTCTTAGATTGTTTCTTTTTTTTTAATGGTTCATTAAAATTTTGTTTAAACTTACAAGCTACTATAATTGTCTTTGGCATCACAAATCTATTTTGTTGTTTTTTTTAAAACAATGACTAGGATTTGAAATATCCCATTCATCATTTTAGGCATTCTTGGTGATGGTGTTACTCACTACAACAATAGGGGGCTATTTTGTGATCCACATATCATCGCAAACAACAAAGAAAGAAGTTTCCGAAAACCCGCATTTGCGAACCATAACTCTTCGCAAACTGTTAAGCCTTTGCGATACCATAACATTCGCAC
>Ga0116229_10009228_pt1 | contig 15110 bp, 11 predicted proteins | sample S1TSphgellanicum_3_FD_87313 | JGI IMG/M metagenome (GOLD analysis project Ga0116229, IMG submission 87313) | Host-associated microbial communities from peat moss isolated from Minnesota, USA - S1T2_Fc - Sphagnum magellanicum MG | ecosystem: Host-associated > Plants > Peat moss > Unclassified... | reverse complement strand
CGCTAAGTGCCCGTATAATATGGTGAAATACTAGCAATGGTTGGAGCCTTTTGAATGGCCGCGAGTCACATTTTCAAAGTTCTGTTCGTGAATCAGGGCAAGGTCTACGAAATCTATGCCCGCAAGGTAAGCCACGGTAGCCTATTCGGATTCATCGAAGTCGAGGAGTTGGTCTTCGGCGAGCGCTCGACCGTGGTCGTCGATCCCGCCGAAGAGAAGATAAAGGCCGAATTTAACGAAGTAAAGCGCACCTACCTGCCGATGCATTCGGTGCTGCGCATCGACGAAGTCAAGAAGCAGGGCGTCAGCAAGGTGAGCGCGCTGGAGGGTACGAACGTGGCGCAATTCCCGATGCCGATCTACACGCCGGGCGGAGATTCCAACGCCCGCAAGTAGTCCGTCCGGAATCAATGCCTCCCCGGTAGAATGACGTATGTTTAGCGTTCGCGGCGCACCTGCGCTGTCGCAATTCCGTCTCGACCAGCTGCTGCGTCTGATTCAGGCGCAATCCTCGCGGGTGACGGCGCTCTCGTCCCGCTGGGTTCATTTCGTGGATGCCACGGCACAGCCCGCCGCCGCGGAGCGTCAAGTGCTCGACAAGCTGCTGACCTACGGCGCACGTGAACGTCCCGCGCCGCAGCATGCGAGCACCCCCGAAACTGCGAGCATCCTCGCCACTGCCAGCAGTGACACGACTGCACGCAACCCCGGGAGTCCTAATATCCACCGCGTGCTGGTGACGCCCCGTGTCGGCACCGTATCGCCCTGGTCGAGCAAGGCGACCGATATCGTTCGCGTGTGCGGACTGACTTCTATCAGCCGGGTCGAGCGCGGCACGCTGTATGAACTGCAAAGCGAGGCGCCGCTCGAGGCGGCTGACCTGAAGAGGATTGCGGCGCCGTTGCACGATCGAATGACCGAGTCGGTTTGGCTCGATCGCAACGAGCCCGAGGGCTTGTTCCTGCACGCCGCGGCCCGCCCATTGCGGCGCGTTGCGTTGACGGAAGACGGGCACGGCGCGCTGGCGCGGGCCAATCAGCAGTGGGGACTGGCGCTGTCCGGCGATGAGATCGACTACCTGGTCGAGGCGTTCCGCAAGCTCGGCCGGGATCCGACCGACGCCGAATTGATGATGTTCGCGCAAGCCAATTCCGAACATTGCCGTCACAAGATATTCAATGCGCAATTCCGGGTGGACGGCGCCGGCATGCCGCTCTCGCTGTTCGCGATGATTCGCGCCACCTACGAACGCAATTCCGACGGCGTGCTCTCAGCGTATCGCGACAACGCTGCCGTGATCGAGGGCGGCGAAGGACTGCGCTTCTTCGCCGATCCGTACACGCACCGCTACGCCGGCGTACACGAACCGGTCGACATTCTGATGAAGGTCGAAACACACAATCATCCGACCGCCATTTCGCCGTTTCCCGGCGCCGCGACCGGTTCGGGCGGTGAGATTCGCGATGAGGGGGCCACGGGAATTGGTGCGAAGCCGAAAGCGGGTTTGGTCGGTTTCTCGGTGTCCAATTTGCGCATCCCCGGCATGCTGCAGCCCTGGGAGTTCGATGCCGGAAAGCCTGAGAGGATCGCGTCGGCATTGGACATCATGATCGCGGCCCCGCTGGGTGCGGCGGCCTTCAACAACGAATTCGGCCGGCCCAGCACCTGCGGATATTTTCGCGTGTTCGAACAGTCGGGCGAAGAAACCGGCCGCACAGTCGTGCGCGGCTACCACAAGCCCATCATGATTGCCGGTGGGTTGGGCAATGTGCGCCGCGGTGACGTCGAGAAAAAGAACGTGGTCGTGGGCGCGCCGCTGGTCGTGCTCGGCGGCCCCTCCATGTTGATCGGACTCGGGGGCGGTGCGGCATCATCCGTCGGCAGCGGTGAGAGTTCCTCCGATCTGGATTTCACGTCCGTGCAAAGGGCCAATGCGGAGATGCAACGGCGCGCGCAGGAAGTGATCGACCGCTGTTGGGAACTGGGCGACGCCAATCCGATCCTGCTCATACACGATGTGGGTGCCGGCGGGCTGTCGAACGCCATCCCCGAGGCCATCGCCCACAGCGCGCGCGGCGGACGCGTCGATTTGCGCAGCATCCCGAGCGCGGAGCCGGAATTGTCGCCGATGGAGATCTGGTGCAACGAGTCGCAGGAGCGCTACGTGCTGGCGCTCAAGCCCGGCAGCGTGCCGCAGTTCACTGCGCTGTGCGAGCGCGAGCGCTGCCCGGCGGCCGTGGTGGGCGAGATCACCGCCGACGGCCGGCTGCTCGTGAGCGACCCTAAGCTCGGGCAGGTGCCGGTGGACATGCCGATCGAGGTGTTGTTGGGAAAGCCGCCGCGCATGACGCGCGACGTGCGCTCCACACCCAAGGTGCGTTCCGCGCTGAGCACGGCCGACACCGGCATTGCGCAGTCCTTGGATCGGCTGTTGTGCCTGCCGACGATCGCCGACAAGTCGTTCCTCATCACCATCGGGGATCGCAGCGTAGGAGGATTGATCAGCCGCGATCAGCTGGTCGGACCGTGGCAGGTGCCGGTGGCCGACGTGGCGGTGTCGTTGCGCGGCTATGAGGGTTACGGCGGCGAGGCCATGGCGATGGGCGAGCGAAGTCCCGTGGCCGTGCTCGATGCGCCGGCTTCCGGGCGACTGGCCGTCGCCGAGGCCATCACCAACATCGTGGCGGCCGATGTCGCGCGGCTCGAAGACGTTCGACTGTCCGCCAATTGGATGGCTGCCTGCGGCGAGCCGGGCGAGGATGCCGATCTCTATGCGACGGTGCGCGCCGTGGGCGTGGACCTGTGCGCGGAACTCGGCATCACCATTCCGGTGGGCAAGGATTCGTTGTCGATGAAGACTGCCTGGAGCGATGAGCGCGGCGCACAAGCCGTGCTCGCGCCGGTGTCGCTGATCATCTCCGCATTCGCGCCGGTGCAGGATGCACGCGCGACCTTGACGCCTGCGCTCGATGCCTTGCAGCCGTCGCGGTTGCTGCACATCGATTTGAGTCAGGGCCAGTCGCGATTGGGCGGATCGTGTTGGGCTCAAGTGCATGAAAAAACCGGCGGCATCCCGGCGGATCTTGATCGGCCGGAGTTGCTGCGGGCGTTCTTCGTTGCGCTGCGCCGCTTGAAGGATGCGCACTGCGTGCTGGCCTACCACGATGTCTCCGACGGCGGGGTGTTGCTGACGGTGTTGGAGATGACCTTCGCCGGCCACTGCGGTGCGAGCATCGATCTGGGACGCGTCGCCGATCCGCTCGCCGCCTGTTTTGCCGAAGAGCCGGGTGCCGTGGTTCAAGTGCCGCAGGCGCTGCTCGCGCACGCGCTCGAGGTGCTCGAGAACTGCGGATTGGCTGCGCACACGCGCGACATCGGCGCGCCGTGCGCCGGCGAGCGGGTGCAGGTGAGCGCCAATGGCGCGGAGGTGTTTGCGGCCTCTCGTATCGAACTGCGGCGCCGCTGGAGCGAGGTGTCGTTTCGCATGCGCGAACTGCGCGACAACCCGGAGTGCGCGCGCGAGGAGTATGCGCAGCTGCTGGATGCCGATGACCCCGGTCTGCACGTCAGATTGAGCTTCGATCCGGCCGAGGATGTCGCGGCGCCGTGCATTGCGCGCGGCGCCCGACCCGCGGTCGCCGTGCTGCGCGAACAAGGCGTCAACAGCCAGACCGAAATGGCGGCGGTGTTCACGCGCGCCGGGTTCGATGCGTACGACGTGCACATGACGGACATCCTGGCTGGCCGGGTGCAGTTGGGCCGCTTTCACGGCTTGGTGGCCTGCGGAGGCTTCTCGTATGGCGATGTGCTGGGCGCGGGGGAAGGATGGGCGAAATCCATCCTGTTCAACGCGCGCGCCCGCGAGCAATTCAGTGGTTTCTTCGACCGAGCCGGCACCTTTACCCTGGGCGTATGCAACGGCTGCCAGATGTTGGCGGCACTGAAGGATCTGATCCCCGGCGCGCAGCGCTGGCCGCGTTTCGTGCGCAATGTTTCCGAGCAGTACGAAGCCCGCCTGAGCCTGGTGCGCATTGCGGCGTCGCATTCGGTGCTGATGCGCGGCATGCAGGACTCGGTGCTGCCGATTGCCGTCGCGCACGGGGAAGGTCAGGCGGAATTCGATATTGGGTCGGATGCGGCGACGCTGCTGCGGCAGTCCCTGGTGACGCTGCAGTTCGTCGATTCTCGGGAGCGGCCCACAGAGCAGTATCCGGCGAACCCCAATGGTTCGGCGCTCGGGCTGGCGGGCCTGTGCAGCGAGGACGGCCGGGTCACCGTGTTGATGCCGCACCCCGAGCGCGTGTTCCGCACCATCCAGAACTCGTGGGCGCCGAAGGAGTGGGGCGAGGACGGAGGGTGGATGCGGTTGTTTCGTAATGCGCGGGTTTATGTCGACTGAGGGTCAGCGTTTGCCGGGCGGGATAGGGTATGGCGCGGCAACGATAAAGACATCAGTTGCCGCGCCATACCCTATCCCGCCCGGCTGGACGCTGGTCAGTCGACATTCCCGCGCTTACGGCAGGCTCTGACACTTCGTTTACGGCATCCGGTGTTGAGTGGCAAGCACCGAGTTTGGGGCGCCTAGTCCACGCAGCGGGTGAGGGTTCGAGGGTCGGCAACTGTGCCTTTGTCCGTTGCCGTCCCTCGAACCCTCACCCAGCCTCTGCGTGATTAGGCGCCACAAACTTCCGAAATGTCACCGCCTGGATAAGCCGCGCCTTGCGCACGAAGGTCTGGTACAGCAGATCGCGCATGACCTCGAGCAGGATGCCGGCACTTTGCGCATTGAGATTGGGTTGGTGCGGCCAGGGGTCGGCGTCGCTGCCGAACAACACGCCGCGCAGGGTGGTGAAGGTGTCGTCGTCGAGTTCCGCCAACACGCGGATCTCCTGCAGGCTGTCGAACAGCTGCAGCTTGCCGCGTTCGCCCAGCTCCCGGAACAGCGATTGCGCGGTGCGCCGGCTCATGGAGGCGAAGGCGTTGAAGCAGGAAGCAGCGTGGCAGTTGAGGGCTTCCTTGAACAAGGCTTCCGCCTCTTCGGGCAGGTAGGTCAGCGGAAAGTTTTCGCGCGCGCGCTCGATCTCGACGTAGTTGGGGGCGAGCTCGACCCGCAGCGCGGTATATGACTTGGTGGTGAACTTGAGGAATATCGGCTCCGCGCACGCGTCGCAACGAAACACGATGCCGACATGCTTCGGCTTGCGCAGGCTGAGCTCGTCGAATCTCGGGACGCCGACCGGCGTGAGATGAGTCAAGGTCTGGCAATGCGGACAGGTCAGGGCGATGCCCTGATACTCCACATGCAGCTCGTCTTGCGGGGTGATGTAGATGCTCATCGTTCAACCTGTCAGTGGCTTGTAGCGTATGCGATGGGGTTGAGCGGCGTCCTCGCCCTTGCGCCGCTTCAGATCCTCGACGTATTCCTGATAGTTGCCCTCGAACCAATGGACTTCGGAATTTCCCTCGAAGGCGAGAATGTGAGTGGCAATCCGGTCCAAGAACCAGCGATCGTGCGAAATCACCACCGCGCAGCCTGGAAAGGCGAGCAGCGCATCTTCGAGCGCGCGCAGCGTCTCGATGTCCAGATCGTTGGTGGGTTCATCCAGCAGCAGCACGTTGCCGCCGGACTTCAGCACCTTGGCAAGGTGCACGCGGTTGCGCTCGCCACCCGACAGCTCGCCGATCAGCTGTTGCTGCTGCACGCCCTTGAAGTTGAAACGGCCGACATACCCGCGCGATGAGGTTTCATAGTTGCCGACCTTGATCAGATCAAGACCCCCGGATATTTCCTGCCACACGCTGTTCTTGTCGTTGAGTGCCTGGCGCGATTGATCCACATACGCCAGCTTGACGCTGGGTCCCAGGCGGATATCGCCGCCATCGGGCTTCTCGATGCCGGCGAGCATGCGAAACAGCGTGGTTTTTCCGGCGCCGTTCGGGCCGATGATGCCGACGATGCCGCCCGCGGGCAGATTGAAACTCAGTGAATCGATCAGCAGCCGCTCACCGTAGCCTTTGCGCAGCGCCTGGGCTTCGACAACCAGGTCGCCGAGCCGATCGCCGGGCGGAATGTAGATCTCGTTGGTCTCGTTGCGCTTCTGGAACTCCTGGGAGGCGAGTTCCTCATAGCGCTGCAAACGCGCCTTGGATTTCGCCTGCCGTGCCTTCGGGTTCGTGCGCACCCATTCCAACTCGCGCTTCAAGGTCTTGGCCAGGGCGTCCTGTTGGCGCTCCTCTTGGGCGAGGCGTTGCTCCTTCTGCTCGAGCCAGGATGAATAGTTGCCCTGCCAGGGAATGCCGTGGCCGCGGTCCAGTTCCAGTATCCACTCGGCAACGTTGTCGAGGAAGTAGCGGTCGTGCGTCACCGCGATCACCGTGCTCGGATATTCCTCCAGGAAGTGTTCCAACCATGCCACCGATTCGGCGTCCAGGTGATTGGTGGGTTCGTCGAGCAGCAACATGTCGGGCTTCGACAGCAGCAGCCGGCACAGCGCCACGCGGCGCTTCTCGCCGCCCGAGAGCTTGCCGACCACGGCCTCCCAGGGAGGCAGGCGCAACGAATCTGCGGCGATTTCCAGTTTGCGCTCCAGTTCCCAGCCGCCGACGGCGTCTATCTGATCTTGCATCTTCGCCTGCTCCTCCATGAGCTTGTTCATCTCGTCGTCCGACATCGGCTCGGCAAACTTGTCGCTGATGGCGTTGAATCGGTCGAGCAGGCGCTGTATTTCGCCGACGCCTTCGCCGACCACTTCGCGCACCGTCTTGGTGTCGTCGAGCTGAGGTTCCTGGGGCAGGTAGCCCACCTTGATGCCGCTTTGAGCGCGGGCCTCACCCTCGATGTCCTTGTCCACGCCCGACATAATCTTGAGCAGCGTGGACTTTCCGGAGCCATTCAAGCCCAGCACGCCGATTTTGGCGCCGGGGAAGAAACTCAAGCTGATGTCGCGCAGGATGATGCGCTTGGGCGGCACGACCTTGCCGACCCGGTTCATAGTGTAAATGAACTGAGCCATTACCTTGCCTTATAGTTGATGAGGGGCGAGCGGAGGCCGGCAGTATGGTTTAGTCGCGGAATGTTGTCACGACACGGCTTTGTCGCTAGGGAGGAATGCCCAAATGCGCTATGATTATCGGCTATTTCCCGGGAGTGCCTCATGTTCAATTCCAAAATGACAATCGCAGAGTTCGATCCAGAATTGGCGGAGTCGATGGCCGGTGAACGCCGCCGCCAGGAAGATCACATCGAGCTGATCGCGTCCGAGAACTATGCCAGTCCGCGCGTGCTCGAGGCGCAGGGCTCGGTGCTCACGAACAAATATGCCGAGGGCTATCCGGGCAAACGCTACTACGGCGGTTGCGAGTTCGTCGATGTCGCCGAGAGTCTGGCGATCGAACGCGCCAAGAAGCTGTTCGGCGCCGCGTATGCCAACGTGCAGCCGCATTCCGGTTCGCAGGCGAACGCAGCCGTGTACTTCGCGCTGTTGAACGCCGGCGATACCATCCTCGGCATGAGCCTGGATCATGGCGGTCACCTGACTCATGGCGCGAAGGTGAACTTTTCCGGCAAGTTGTACAAAGCCTTTCAGTATGGCCTCAAGCCTGACGGCACCATCGATTATGAACAGGTGGAGCAGCTTGCCCGCGAACATCGCCCCAAGATGGTCGTGGCCGGTTTCTCGGCTTACTCGCGTGTCATCGATTGGGCGCGCTTCCGCGAAATCGCCGATTCGGTGGGCGCGTATCTGTTCGTCGACATGGCGCATGTCGCCGGACTGGTGGCGACGGGGCTGTATCCGAACCCCGTGCCGATCGCCGATGTCGTCACGACAACGACCCACAAAACCCTGCGCGGACCGCGCGGCGGTTTGATCTTGGCGCGGCCGAATGACGATCTGCACAAGAAGTTCAATTCCATGGTGTTCCCGGGCATCCAAGGCGGCCCGCTCATGCATGTGATCGCCGCCAAGGCGGTGGCCTTCCTGGAAGCGCTGCAGCCGGAATTCAAGGCTTATTCGGCGCAGGTGATCGCCAATGCACGGGCCATGACGGCGGTGCTGCAGGAGCGGCGCTACAAGATCGTCTCCGGCGGCACGGACAATCACCTGTTCTTGGTCGATCTCATCGACAAGAACATCACCGGCAAGGATGCGGACGCGGCGCTCGGCCGCGCGCACATGACGGTCAACAAGAACGCCGTGCCCAATGATCCGAGATCACCGTTCGTCACCAGCGGACTGCGCATCGGCACGCCGGCGGTGACCACGCGGGGGTGCAAGGAAGCGGAAGTGCGACAGCTGGCCGGTTGGATCGCCGACGTCCTCGATCATATGGGCGATGAGGGCGCGGTGGAGCGCGCGCGTGCCGAGGTCGTGGCATTGTGCCGGCGGTTTCCTGTCTATGGCTGAAGCCCGAGCGCGGGTGCGCCCGAGCGCCGTAGGTAGCAGCCATGCATTGTCCATTTTGCGGTCACTCGGAGACTAAGGTAATCGACTCGCGCCTTGCCGGCGAAGGCCGGCAAATCCGGCGGCGTCGCGAATGCTTGCAATGCAGCGAACGGTTCACGACGTTCGAGACGGCGGAGCTGCTGCTGCCGACGGTGGTCAAGGGTGATCGCAGCCGCGAGCCGTTCGATGAGAATAAACTTCGCACCGGCATGCAGAAGGCGTTGGAGAAACGGCCTGTGTCGCGCGAGCTGATCGAAGCGGCGGTCGCACGCATCTGCCACAACCTGCGCAGTTTGGGCGAGCGGGAAATCGCGACCCGCCGGGTGGGGGAGATGGTCATGGAGGAGCTGCGGCATCTGGATGAGGTGGGTTACGTGCGCTTCGCGTCCGTGTACCGCAGTTTCCAGGACGTCGAGGCGTTTCGCGCCGAGATCGATCAGCTGCGGCGTCATCGGCGGCGACGCGAGACGAGCAAGGATCAGCTGCCGCTCCTGCCGGGCGAGGAAGCAAAGCCCGATCCGGGCAAGGTCGAGAAGTGAGTACCCCTGCCACCAGCACGACTCCTTCCGTACATGACGGGATGCATCTGCGGCGCGCGCTCGAGTTGGCGGAACGCGGGCTGTACACCACCGACCCCAATCCGCGCGTCGGTTGTGTCATCGCCGACCAGGATGAGGTTGTCGGCGAGGGCTGTCACATGCGAGCCGGTGAGCCACACGCGGAGGTCTTCGCGCTGCGTGCCGCCGGGCGGCGGGCACGCGGCGCGAGTGTATATGTGACTCTCGAGCCTTGCAGCCATACCGGCCGTACCCCGCCCTGTGCGGATGCGTTGATCGCCGCCGGCGTGAAACGCGTCGTGTGCTGCACGACCGATCCCAATCCGAAGGTGTCGGGCGGCGGCTTCGATCGGCTGCGCGCCGCTGGAATCGAGGTCTCCACGGGCATGTTCGCGCAACAGGCGCGCGCTTTGAATCCCGGCTTCTTTGCGCGCTTCGAGCGCCATCGTCCGTATGTCAGGTTGAAAATGGCGATGACGCTCGATGGGCGCACCGCGCCCGCGGCAGGCGGCCAGCTCTGGATCAGCAGCGACGCCTCGCGCGCCGATGTGCAAACGTGGCGGGCACGCAGCTCGGCGGTGCTGACCGGGTCGGGCACGGTCTTGAGCGATGATCCGCGCCTGGACGTGCGCTTGGACTATGGCGCTTGGGTGCGTCAGCCGTTGCGGGTCGTACTGGATACGGAACTTGTCTGCCCTCCTCAGGCGAAGATTTTTCGCGATGGCCATGCGCTGGCGTTCGCGGCGGTTGATGCGCGGGGAGGCGGTGCTGCGGCGGGCGGCGCACAGCCTGGCGGCGCGCCGCCAGGCGAAGCAACGCCACGCGTCGACATCCGCATCGAGCGCGTGCCGCGAGCACCCGGTGGCTTGGACCTCGACACGGTGATGGCACGGCTGGCTGCCATGGAGATCAACGAAGTGCTGCTGGAATGCGGAGCGCGATTGGCGGGCGCGTTCGTGACCAAAGGCTTGGTCGATGAGATGGTGCTGTACGTTGCGCCCAGCCTGATGGGCGAGTTGGCGGCGCCCCTGTTGTATCTGGGCGCTGATGTATCGCGCGCTGCCGCGTCGCAGAGTGCCGCGCCGAAGAGTGCCGCGGCGGAGGGGGCGGCGCCGACGCTGCCGGCATTCGAGTTCAGCGATGCGCGACGCGTGGGAGATGATGTGCGTCTGGTTCTGACTGCAAGGAAACACTGACAATGTTCACGGGAATCGTATTGGCGAAGGGCCAGGTGATCTCGATCGCGGAGCGCGGCGGCGACCTGGAATTGGGGTTGGATGCCACCGGCCTGGAGTCAGCGCGCTTGGGCCTGGGCGACAGCGTCTGCGTTCAAGGCGTGTGTCTCACGGTGACCCGCCGGGACGGGGCATGCTTCTTCGCGGATGTGTCGCGCGAGACGATGGCCAAAACCACCTTGAGTAGCTTGCGGGTCGGTTCGCCGGCGAATCTGGAGCCCAGTCTGCGTGCCGGAGATGCGCTCGGCGGCCACATGGTGAGCGGCCATGTGGACTGCACGGCCAAGCTGGTCCACGCAGCGCAGGATGCACGTTCGACACGCTTGCAGTTCGAGGTGCCCGCGACGCTCACGCGCTTTCTGGCGCCGAAAGGCTCGATCTGCATAGATGGTGTGAGTCTCACGGTCAATAACGTCGAGGGCACAAGATTCGACGTGAACCTGATTCCACACACGCTGCAGGTGACGACGCTTGGGGGTTTGCAGGTCGGCGATGCGGTGAACATCGAGATCGACGTGATCGCGCGATATGTGGACAGGCTTTTGCCGAAAGGGGCCGCCGGGTAGCGCCACGTTGAGATTGTGTGTTTCAGTATGGCAGAAACCGGTTATGCTAAAAAAATGAGTTCGTCGAGTTTCTTGCTTCGGGACCGTGTAGGAGTTACACCCGGGTTCACCCAGTCACCTTCGCGCAGCGCGCGCTTGCGGGGGATGTTGCAGAGCAAAGAGCTCGAATTCCTGATGGAAGCGCATAACGGCTTGTCGGCCCGCATCGTCAGGGAAGCCGGATTCAAGGGAATATGGGCGTCCGGCCTGTCGATCTCGGCCCAGTTCGGGGTGCGTGACAACAACGAGGCGAGCTGGACCCAGGTGGTCGACATGTTGGAATTCATGGTCGACGCCAGCGACCTGCCGATCTTGCTGGACGGCGACACGGGATACGGGAACTTCAACAATATGCGCCGGCTGGTGCGCAAACTTGAACAACGCGGCGTGGCCGGCGTTTGCATCGAAGACAAACAATTTCCGAAGACCAACAGTTTTTTGAACGGTGAACGACAACCGCTCGCCGAGATCGAGGAGTTCGCGGGCAAGATCGCGGCCGGCAAGGACACCCAGTCGGATCCGACCTTTTGCATCGTTGCACGGGTCGAGGCGCTCATCGCCGGCTGGGGCATGGAGGAGGCGCTGAAGCGTGCCGAGGCTTATCGGATCGCCGGTGCGGATGCGATACTGATCCACAGCAAACTCTCCAAACCCGATGAGATACTGGGTTTCGCCCGCGAATGGTCGCAACGATCGCCTTTGGTCATCGTGCCGACCAAATACTACAGCACACCCACCGAGGTGTTCAGAAAGGCCGGCATCAGCACCGTCATCTGGGCGAATCACTCGATACGCTCCGCTGCGGCCGCCATGCAAAGCGTGACGAGGGAAATCTTCGAAAGCGAGACCCTGGTCAACGTCGAGGATCGGATCGCGCCCGTCGATGAAATCTTCCGGCTTCAGGATGCGGAGGAATACTCGGCAGCCGAGCAATTGTATTTGTCCGCGGTCCAGAAATCGCGCTCCGCCATCGTGCTGGCGGCCAGCCGTGGCCACGGCCTTGCAGAACTGACCATCGATCGTCCGAAGGTCATGCTGCCCATCGCGGGAAAGCCTTTGTTACGCTGGCTCGTCGACGGCTTCAAGCGGGAGCGCATCGACGATATCACCGTCGTGGGAGGCTACAGGGCGGATGCCATCGATCCGTCCGGCATCAAGCTCACGCTGAACGAGCGCTACGCCGAAACCGGAGAACTGGCTTCCCTGTCCTGCGCGATTGGCGCCGTGGAAGGCGACACCGTGATCGCATACGGGGATTTGATCTTCCGCAGCTACGTGCTGCGCGACCTGCTCGAGTCGGACGCCGATTTTGCGGTGGTCGTGGATTCCTCACCCAGCGAGGGGCGCAACCAGACGGTGCGAGATTTTGCATATTGTTCCGAGGACGACGATCGCGGTCTGTTCCAACCGAAGGTTCTGCTACAGCGCATCACGAGCGGCGGCGCCGTCTCGAGCGCAACCGCAGCGGGCAGCAGCGCCTTGCGCCCGCAAGGGCGGTGGATCGGTCTGTTCAAGGCAAGTCGCCGCGGTCTGGTGCGGCTCAAGCAAGTGTTGGCAACACTCCAAGCCTCGGACGAATTCAACTCGCTCGATATGCCGCACCTGCTCAATGCGCTGATTGACGACGGCGCCGCCATCGAGGCGCTGTACATTCATGGGCACTGGCGCGGTGTGAATGATCTCGACGAATTTCGGAGCGCGATGGATTTCGCCCACGCGCAAAACCCTTCCGGCAGCCCACCGCCGCAAGCCCCGACTTTGCCATGATCGAGGCGCGTCAGTTCATCGAAACTGCGCGCGAGCGCGGCTTCCAGTGGTATGCCGGCGTTCCGTGCTCATATCTCACGCCGTTCATCAATTACGTGCTGCAGGATCAGACACTGCATTACCTGTCGATGACGAATGAGGGGGATGCGGTGGCGCTGATGGCCGGCATTGCATTATCGAGCGATCAGGGCGGCCCGCGGCGCGGTGTTTCCATGATGCAGAACTCGGGTCTCGGGAATGCAGTCAGTCCGTTGACTTCACTCACTTGGACGTTTCGCCTGCCGCAACTGCTGATCGTGACCTGGCGGGGTCAGCCGGGCGTCGCCGACGAACCGCAGCATGAATTGATGGGTGCCATCACGCCTACCATGCTGGATACCATGCAAATCCCGTGGGAACTCTTTCCGACGGACGGCGCACAGCTCGGCGGCGTACTCGATGCAGCCACGGATCATATGGAGCGCAGCGGCCGGCCGTTCGCGCTCCTGATGCAGAAGGGCAGCGTTGCCGACTATCCGCTTGCCCCGGGTGCGGGCGCGCTCAGAGGGCCTCGGGAGACGGCCCGGGCGGGCATTTCCGGGCGGGTTCGCGAGCAAGCCTCATACAGACCATCGCGGCGGGAAATCTTGAGTGCGGTGATTGAGGGGTCCCCGCCGCACTCTACCGCCGTCCTGGCATCGACAGGATTTTGCGGCCGGGAACTCTACGCGATCGAGGATCGTCCGAATCAACTGTACATGGTCGGATCGATGGGCTGCGTCGCGCTGCTCGCATTGGGACTTGCACTGGCCCGGCCCGACTTGCGCATCGTTGCGGTGGATGGAGATGGCGCCGCCCTGATGCGCATGGGCGCCTTCGCGACCATCGGCGCCTACGCGCCGGCAAATTTATGGCACCTGCTCCTCGATAACGGCGTTCATGATTCGACGGGTGGCCAAACGACCGTCTCTCCGCTGGTGGATTTCGTGCAAATCGCCGCCGCCTGCGGCTACGCCGCCGCGTACGAAGCGCACAACCTGCAGCAGATAAGCGAGTGGCTCGATCAACCGCCTCGAGGGGGACCTAAGTTTGCGCGCGTGCTCATCCGGAGTGGCACGCCGCAGCATCTGCCGCGACCCACCATGGCTCCGGCTGACGTCGCCCGGCGATTCATCAGACACTTCCATTCCGGCGCCGGAGGACCATGATGCTGCTGCTCAATCCAGGCCCCGTCAATCTGACCGAACGCGTGCGCCGCAGCCTGTTGCAAGCCGACCTGTGCCATCGGGAAAGCGAGTTTTATGACTTGCAAGACGAGGCACGCACGCGCTTGTTGGCGACCTATGACCTCGATCCAGCGCAATGGCAGGCGGTGCTGATGACCGCCTCCGGGACGGCGGCGGTCGAAAGCATGGTGGCGGCGCTGGTGCCGGAGCGCGGACGGGTGTTGGTGGTCGAGAACGGTGTCTATGGCGAACGGATCGCGCAAATTTGCGCACGCTATGGCATACCGCACGAGCGCTTTATCGGCTCGTGGATGGTGGCTCCGGATCTCGATGAGATCGCGGCGCGTCTGGCCGCGCCGGATGCACACGAGCGCTTCACGCATCTCGCGGTCGTCCATCACGAGACCACGACCGGACGGCTCAACGATCTGCCGGCATTGAGCCGGCTGTGCCGGCAGGGCAATGTGAAGCTGTTGCTCGATGGGGTGAGCAGCTTCGGTGCGGAAGCCATCGACTTCAGCGATCCCAGCCTCGACGCCGTCGCCGCCACGGCGAACAAGTGCCTGCATGGCGTGCCGGGTGCGGCCTTCGTGATCGCCCGTCGAAGCAGCCTTGCTGCGGCCGCGAGCCGCACCTTTTATCTTGACCTGGGGCGACTTGCGACGCTGCAAGATCAGCGCGGAACGCCGTTCACGCCCGCAGTTCATGCCTACTACGCGCTCGTGGAGGCGCTCAAAGAATTCGCGGAAGAGGGCGGGCGCACAGCGCGTCATGCGCGTTACGCGGCATTGGCATCGCAGGTTCGGACCGGCCTGGCAAAACTCGGTATCCGTTCTTTGCTGCCGAGTGGCGAAAGCTCGGTGGTGCTGTGCGCTTATCATCTGCCCCAGGGGATGAGCTATTCGACGCTCCATGATGCGCTGAAGACCGAGGGCTTCGTGATTTACGCCGGGCAGGGCGATCTGTCGAAGACCTTGTTTCGCATATCGACCATGGGAAATTTGTCGGCGCAGGACATGCAACGACTGATAGCTTGCTTCGCCGGGTTGAGTGCGGGGTAGCGACCGTAGGCGCTGAATGGCGGGGCGTGAAGCATGCTTGTGATTAATGTATTTTAATCAGTCACTTACCCGAGGCGCACGTGTGCGCACGATCTCGGGCGCGAGATGATGGGAACCTTGGAAGCAGGACGACTTATGGCTGAGCTGAATTCGATAGACGACATCCTCGAGGACCTGCGCCAGGGAAAAATGGCGGTGATCATGGACGATGAGGATCGCGAGAACGAGGGCGATCT
>Ga0116229_10009227_pt1 | contig 15113 bp, 19 predicted proteins | sample S1TSphgellanicum_3_FD_87313 | JGI IMG/M metagenome (GOLD analysis project Ga0116229, IMG submission 87313) | Host-associated microbial communities from peat moss isolated from Minnesota, USA - S1T2_Fc - Sphagnum magellanicum MG | ecosystem: Host-associated > Plants > Peat moss > Unclassified... | reverse complement strand
TCACTTCGAGGCCCTTGCCATTCAGCACGGCGATGCCGCTCGAGTCATAACCGCGGTATTCCAGACGCCGCAGACCCTCCAGTAAGAGGGGCTGGGCTTCCTTGTCTCCGAGATAGGCAACGATTCCACACATAAGGCAACACCCTTGTTGCCATCATCAGAGGACAGCGTCAAGGCTGGCAGGATAAATCTAATCGCACCGAAAGAAATCTTCTTCGCGGTTGGGGTTGGCAAAAAGCCTTTCGTTGCTTAAGTTTCGATTATGGACTCTTCTAATCGTCCCGCCGTTTTTCATGCTCGCGATGTCATCTCGGTCATTCTTGGTGGAGGGGCCGGCACCCGTCTCTACCCGCTGACCAAGGATCGATCCAAACCTGCCGTGCCCCTCGCCGGCAAATATCGCATCGTCGATATCCCGATCAGCAATTGCCTGAACTCCGGGCTCAAGCGCATTTTCCTGCTTACCCAGTTCAACAGCTCGTCCCTGCACCGGCATATCCAGCAAAGCTATCGATTCGACGATTTCTCCAACGGATTCGTCGAGATCATGGCGGCGCAACAAACCCCAAGCAGCGACGCCTGGTACCAGGGCACGGCCGATGCGGTCCGGCAAAACCTGCATCACTTCGCCAATGCCCCGCACAAGTACGTCCTCATCCTTTCCGGCGATCAGCTTTACCGGATGAACTTCCGCGCCGTGCTCGAACAGCACATCAAAAGCGGCGCCGATGTGACCGTGGCCACGATTCCAGTGAGCCGTACCGATGCGAGCCAATTCGGCATCATGCAGATCGACGGCGAGGAACGCATTACCCGGTTCGTGGAAAAGCCCCAGGAAAATTCCGTGCTCGACACGCTGAGAATGGACGACTCGATCCGCAGCAAGCTGGGCATCTACGGGGGCGACGATCTGCTCCTGGCCTCCATGGGCATCTACGTTTTCAACCGGGACGTGATGGACAAGGCACTCGCGGGCAAGCACGTCGATTTCGGCAAGCACATCATCCCCAACCTGATCAGCACGGGACGCCTTTTCTCCTATGTTTACCAGGGCTATTGGGAAGATATCGGGACGATCAAGGCCTTCTTCGACGCCAATCTCGATCTGGTCAACGAAATCCCCAAGTTCAACTTCTTCGACACGCAAGCCCCCATTTACACCCATGCGCGGTACCTGCCGGCCAGCAAGATCGTCCGCGGCCATTTCGAGAGGACCGCCATCGCCGACGGCTGTATCATCGTCGATGCCAGCATCGAGCATGCAATTATCGGCATCCGCAGTCGGATCGAGCCGGGAGCGGTCATTAAGGATTCCATCATCATGGGCCTCGATGACTACGAGACGACCGAGGAACTTCAGTCCGGCATCGCCCGGGGCATTCCCCCTCTCGGTATCGGCCGGAACACCCATATCGAACGGGCCATCATCGATAAAAACGCGCGGATTGGCGACAATGTGCGCATCTCGCCGGTGGGCAAGCCGGAAAACTACGACGGGGACAATTTTAATATCCGGGATGGAATCGTCGTGGTCCCGAAGGGCGGCGTTATCCGCAGCGGCACGGTGATTTAGGCCTTATGGAGGGACGCGCTCCTGCGCGTCCGCGGATTCCCCGTAGCCGTGCTCGTAAGAGCACGGACCTTCTGAGAAAAACGCGCTTCGTTCATCCTCCGCCGTCTCACGACAGCGGCTACGTCCCGCTTCTTTCGCCTTTCATCGAGGCCGGAAGCTTCATAGTCTGATGCGACATGGAATTCGAATGGTCCCTTTTCAAATCGGCCAGTCTCTCCCAAGACGAGATCGCCGAAAGCTTCGAGGACCCTTTCAGCCTGCGCCTTCTGCCCGACTCCAATCGCTTTGCCGTCCAAAACCGCTTTTTCAGCCTCGGCTGCAGCAGCGGCGGCACGCGCATCTTTTCCGTCTACACCTCGACCGGCAAGGTGGTGCGCGTTGTCGCCGCCCGCATGATGACCGAGGAGGAAACCTATTTCTACGAGCGCAAGAGCAAGGAGAATCTATGAGGCTGGACGTCGTCACCGCCTGGGATGATGTGCCCCTCTTCGCCACCCTGGAAGAGGAAGCCCGCTTTTGGGAAACTCACCAGATCGCCCAGCGCCTGATGCAGACCTCCCTCGTCAGCACCGACACGAACGAATCGACCACGATCACCCTGCGCATGGACCCGCGGATGCTTTCCCGGCTCAAGCGCCTGGCGCGTCAACGCTACCTCAACTACCAGAGCATGCTCAAACAATGGGTGGCGGAACGCCTGGAAAAAGAGCTGGAATGATAGAAAATGCTGAAAACCTCTCGCCTAAAAGTAGCGGGTGATGTAATTTACGTTTAAGGTGTAAAGTTGTTTTGTATCGCTCCTCCCATGAACCGTTTTCTATTCCGTTCCCGTCCTACCCGGCTAAACAGTTTCACCCTCATCGAGCTTCTGGTCGTCATTGCCATCATAGCCATCCTTGCTGCTGTCATACTTACTGTTGGAGGTTCGGCTATACGAACGGCCCAGCGGGCTAAAGCCGCCAATATGGCCACTCAGCTTCAGACCGCAGCCATGGGTTATTATACGGAATACAGCGTTTATCCCGTGGTATCGGCAACCACACCGGTCGATATCCTATATTCCACTCAAACACAATGGCAGCCCATAACAGTCTGTTTGTGTGGTGGTATCGATCCGGGAAACCCGGGGGCCGGACAATACAGTACGCAAACGATTTCTAACAACCGCCAGATTGCCTTTATTACCTTCAATGCAGCGGATTTGGATACTACCGTGGCCCCGGCGGTTCCAAAAACCCCTTTCACGATTCTGGGAGCTAAGGGTTATTATCAAATGGCTATCGATGCAGATTACAGCGGTATCGTCGGAGATTCAGGAACGGGAACGCAGCCGCCGAATTTTGCAACCTTGGGTTCCACGACTACAGCCTATCCTATAACAACAACGAAGTCCTTAGCCGGCGGTGTGGCGGTTTGGGCCAATTGCGATCCCAATACAACTGCAACCTCGACACATCCGAACTTTTGGGTGCATACCTACTAGGTTTTTATGCCGGAAACGACCGCATTAAGCCCGAGGTTTCCAAAGCGCCGATTAGCCTCTTTTACCTTGATTGAGCTTCTAACCGTGATGGCCATTATCGCAATCCTGGCTGGTTTGATACTCTATGCCGGAAGCGGCGTGATGCTAAAAGCCAAGCGCAGCCGTGCCTCCAGTGAGATTCAGGCGATGAGTACGGCGCTTGAAGGCTACAAGACTGATAATGGTATCTATCCGCCAGCAAGCAATATGCTTACAAATGCCTATGCAGCTAACGACGGTAGTCAGAGCGGAGGACTGTACCAGCTTTCCTCACAATTGCTTTACCAAGCCCTAGCTTCCCAAACGAATTTTACCGCTACCCCAACTGGGGCTAAGGTCTACATGTCCTTCAAAGCGAATCAAATCGGCGATCTGACCGGAGCGGTCACAGGCGGTAGTTACGTTCAGGATCCCTGGGCTTATTCGTACGGTTACTCCACCGCGACCAACAGTGCAGGGCTGACTCCGTACAACGGAGCCGGCTTCTTCGACCTCTGGTCGACCGGCGGCCTGAAGGCGGCGCAAGCAAATACCAACGCCTGGCTGTCGAACTGGCAGTAGACCTTCTCCTCGTTCCCAAACTCCATTTGGGAACGCACTTGTCCGCGCAACTCTATTGCCGCCTTCCCTCTTCAGTCCTCTGGGCGAAACCTCGGTTGGTTTTTCCGTCCCAAATTCCGTTCATTCCTGCCCTCCGCAGGACCGTTCCCAAATGGAGACAGACATGGGACAGGCAAAGCATCTTTTCCTCCCCATTTTCTTATACGGCCTAAAAACCTTATAATTTTAGGCCGTCTAAGCCGTTTAAGCCGCCTAAGCCTGCCGCATTTCCCCGGACCTGCCGTAAAATAGCGGCCTTATGACGTCTCAAAATTCTGATTCTCTTGCCAAAATCAACCAAACCCAACCGGCTGCAACTCCGCTAAAAGTCCCGCGACTCGCAACGCTGCTGCACTGGCTCCAGCACGCCAGAGATGCCGATAGCCAGCCCATCCACCTCCTCGCCATACCACATCATACCACATCATAACGGAACATCCCTAACCCCCCCCCTGGTAGTTTCAGTCGCTTGCTTCCGGGAAAGGTTTCCTCTTTCCCAAACTCCATCTGGAAAGGAGAAAAATTGCCCGACCATCATCGACCGCAGCAAAGAGATCGGGTTAATATCGTCGACCACCATGGCCCGCATCGCCCGCGTCGTTCCCGAGGTCTCTCTCGACCGGGCCTTCGACTACCTCATCCCCGACGAACTCGACGCGCACGTTACGCTCGGCGCGAAAGTCCGCATTCCCTTCGGCTCGCGCGAAATCGTCGGTTACGTCGTCGAGTTCCCCGCTGAGCTGTCGGATCGCGCCCTCAAGCCGATCCTCGAAGTCCTCGGCCCGCGCTCGTTCCTTCCTCCCATCCTGATCGAGCTGGCGCAGTGGATCGCGCAATACTACGCCGCGCCGCTCGCGGGGGCGTTGATGAGCGTCCTGCCCCAGGCCGTGCGCCGCGCCGATGCCGCCTTCAAGCAACGCCTCTGGGTCGAACCTCTGACGACCACGCTTCCCGAGGAAACCGCACTGGCTTTGAAGAAGGCCCGCGCGCAATTGGCCGCGTGGAATTACCTCCAGGAATACGGCCCCGGCTGGCTGGCCGATCTGTCGCAGGTCTGCAGCACGGCGGCGTGGCGCGGCCTGGCCGAGCGTAATCTCATCTCGATCGAAGCCCGCACGCAGGACCGCGATCCTTTCCTCCACACGCCGGTGGCCGAATCGAATCCGAATGCGATGAACGCGGAGCAACTCGCCGCGCTGAAGTCGATTCAGGAGGAGATCGCTGCCGAAAAACCGCGCGTCGTCCTTCTGCATGGTGTCACCGGCAGCGGCAAAACCGAGGTCTATCTCCAGGCCATTGCGGAGGTGCTGGCCCTCGGCAAGAGCGCGCTCGTGCTCGTGCCGGAAATCGCGCTCACGCCGCAGACCGTCGAGCATTTCCGCGCCCGTTTCATTGGCCGGAAAGTCGGCGTGGCCGTGCTCCACAGCCATCTCTCCTCCGGCGAGCGCCATGACCAGTGGCAGCACATTCGCTCCGGAAGCGCTCGCATTGTCATCGGCGCGCGCTCGGCGGTCTTCGCCCCGCTCACGGACCTCGGCATCATCGTCGTCGATGAGGAGCATGAGCATTCCTACAAGCAGGAGGAATCGCCCCACTACCACGCGCGCGATGTCGCCGTCATGCGCGGCCATCTGGAGCGCGTCACCGTTGTGCTCGGCTCGGCCACGCCGTCGCTCGAATCATACCATCACGCCAGGGCGGGCAAATATCGGCTGGCCGAATTGCTCCAGCGCGTCGAGGAGGGCCAAATGCCGGTGACCCACGTCCTCGATATTCGCTCCACCAAGAAAGGCGAACCGCCCGTGCTCGTCGCGCCGCGCCTGATCGAGGCCATCCAATCGCGTCTTGATCGCTCCGAGCAGACCATCATTTTTCTCAATCGGCGCGGTTACTCCTCCTCGCTCCAATGCCCGCAGTGCGGTTACGTCGAGATGTGTCCGAATTGCAGCGTCGCACTCACCTTCCATCGCCGCGCGGAAAAACTCCGCTGCCACCTCTGCGATTATTCCAGCGCCGTGCCGCATGCCTGTCCACAGTGCGGATTCGCGCCCTATAAATACTCGGGCAGCGGGACGGAGAAAGTGGAGCACGCGCTGGTCGAGGCCTTCCCCAAGGCGCGTATCGAGCGGATGGATTCCGACAACATGCGCGGCAAGGACGCCTATGCGAAGACACTGGGCGCATTCGCCGAGGGCAGGATCGATATTCTCGTCGGCACCCAGATGATCGCGAAGGGCCTCCATTTCCCGCGCGTCACTTGCGTGGGTGTCATCAACGCCGACCTCGCGCTGCAAATCCCCGACTTCCGCGCCAGCGAGCGCGTCTTCCAACTGCTCATGCAGGTCTCCGGCCGCAGCGGGCGCGGGGAGGTGAGGGGTGAGGTCTTCGTGCAGACGAGGGTACCGTTTCACCCCGCCATCCAGTTCGCGCGGCATCACGATTACGCCGGTTTCGTCGAGCAGGAACTCGAATTTCGCAAAAGCCTCCATTACCCGCCCTACGAGCGATTCGTTCTCGTCACCGCACGCGGCCGCAACGAGGAGAAAACGCTCTTCGTCCTCGAAAATCTCGCGAAGGAAATGGAGCGGCTCGGCCTGCCCGAAACCGAGATCACCGGCCCTGCGCCCGCGCCCATCGCCCGCATCGAGGAGCGCTACCGTTTCCAGGTTTTTCTGCGTACGCGGCGCATCATGGCCGTCACCCCGCGCCTGCGGCCCCTCTTTATGGATCGCGCGTGGCCCGACGACATCCGCATCACGCTCGATGTGGATCCAGTGGATTTGCTGTAGGAATCCGCGTTGGCGACGAATTTGAACGCTGTCGATGCCAAATGGCACTAAGGTGTATCATACCGTTAGCTTTTCCTGCCCGCGCCGTTATCCTCTCACTTTTCAGCGTGGTGCAAGGCTGGGCCCCAACGATCGCATTCGAGAACGGTTTTCCGACGAGTCCTTTCGGCATCGGCGGCGACTATCACACCAATCGGTACGCCACGGATAACGCGAGGTGGGTTCCGCGCCGCAACGCCGCGAACGATCCGGCCGGTTTCAAGTTGGTCTGTCTATGAATCACCGACGCGCAGTTCGTCGGCAGGTGGAACTACAATTTCGCGCTCGATTCCGACGGCGATAAATTCGACAAGTACGATATCCAAAGCGTGACGGTGACGAAGCTCTCTCCATAGGCCCAATCCCATCGACAAGCGAAAGCAGACCCGCTTTCCTAGTCGGGATGGCCGTCAAGCTTCTCAAATTCGTCATCGCCCTGGCCTTGCTGCCATTGGTCGCGGGCCAAGTCTGGACGCTTATTGATCTCGCGCGCGCCGCGGCCTCGGCGGGACCATGGCATGAATCCTGGGCCATCAGCTTCGGGGTCGGCTTCGCGACCTGGCTCGTGATCTTTTGTTTCCTGCCGCGCACCATGTGGCTCTACGTCCTTGGCCATGAATTCACCCACGCGCTGGCTTCCATGCTCGTTGGCGGCAAGGTTTCCTCGTTCCAGGTTTCCGCCAAGGGCGGCCACGTCGTGACCGACCGCGTCAACTGGTGGATCACCCTTTCGCCCTACTTCGTGCCGATCTACGCGCTGATCTGGATGGCGCTTTGGCTGTCGGTCGATTTCTGGTATCCGCTCAAGGAGTACCAGCCGCTTCTCTATTTCGGCCTGGGCATTTTCTGGTGTTTTCATCTCACTTTTACGGCGAGCATGTTTCACCTCGGGCAAACCGATCTCACCAGCCAGGGCATCCTCTTTTCCGCCGTCATCATCATGATGATCAACCTGGTCGTCTTTCTTTTCCTGTTCAGCCTCCTGGCCCACAACCTGACCATGGCGGGCGCGGGTCGCCTCTTTCTCAAGCGCGTGGGCCAGTCCTACCTCTTCACCGGACATTCTATCGTGCAGGGTGTGACTTGGGCCTGGAGCGCGTGGCAAAAGAAGTGACATTTGAAAATCTGCCGACGACTAGTTGGCAACCGACACCATTTGCGGCTAAATTTAGCCCCCACATGAATACTCCCCGCCAGGAACTTGAAGCCCGCGTTGCCAGCGCGGTGGAAAAACTTTTTGCCCCCCTCCCTCCCGCTCCCTATGTGCGGCCCTGCCCCGATGCCCGTCACGGCGATTTCCAGACCAACGCGGCGCTCGTTTTCGGGAAGATCATGAAGGCCAATCCGCTCGAGTTGGCGCGAAACCTCGCCGAAGTGGTCTTCGTGAAAGACATCGCCGAAAAGCCGGAAGTCGCCGCGCCCGGCTTTGTCAATTTCCGGCTCAAGGCCGACTATCTCGCCAGGCAGGTCGTCCAATTGCGGGGCAACAGCCGCCTCGGTGTGCCGCCCGTGGCCCAGCCCGAGACGCTGGTCATTGATTACAGCGGACCGAACATCGCCAAGGAAATGCACGTCGGCCATCTGCGCAGCACGATTCTCGGCGACTCGCTGGCGCGGATCTATTGCTTCATCGGCCACAAGGTCATCGCCGATAATCACCTCGGCGATTGGGGCACCGGCTTCGGCATGATCCTGCTCGGCTACAAGCGGGAGGGCGATCCGGAACAATTGCGAGTCGATCCGTTTGGCCATCTCGAGAAGATTTATCAGATGGTGCAACTGGAGGCCAAGACCGACGAGAGCATCCGCGAAGCCGCCAAGCGCGAACTGGTTCTGCTTCAGGCCGGCGACGCCAAAAACCTCGAGCTATGGCAGCAATTCCGCAAATACTCGCTTGATGCGCTCGACGTGATTTACCAGCGGCTCGGCGTCCAGTTCGATCACACGCTTGGCGAGAGTTTTTATAACAACATGCTTCCTTCCGTCGTGGCCGATTTATTGAAGCGCGGTATCGCGCGCGAAAGCGAAGGCGCGGTGGCGATTTTCTCCGACGGCGCGCTGGCGCCCAAAGACGATCCGTTCCTCGTCTCGGAAAACGGCGCTTTCCGCGACAATCCGCTCCTCGTGCGCAAATCGGATGGCGGCTACAATTATGCCACGACCGACCTGGCCACGATCCGCTATCGGCACGAGCATTTTCACGCAGACCGGGTGGTCTACGTTGTTGACGGAAGGCAGCAGATGCACTTCAAGCAACTCTTCGATACCGCGCGGCGCTGGGGCTACGACGGCATGAAATTCGAGCACGTCTGGTTCGGCACCATTCTTGGCCCCGACAAAAAGCCGATGAAAACCAAGGAAGGCGACAACGTCAAACTCAAGGCGCTGCTGGCTGAGGCCGAGGAACGAGCCGCAAAAATCATCACCGAGAAACTAGGCGCGCAGCAGGCCCGGGCCGAGGAGAAGGCCGGCGAAAATCCCGTGGCGCAGCGCTTTGAACTGGCCGAGCACGTTAGGGCCTCGTTGGCGCGCGTAGTTGGCTTGGGTGCGCTCAAGTACGCCGACCTCGCCCAGAACCGCAATCTCGATTACGTCTTTAGTTGGGACAAGCTGCTTGCCTTCGATGGCAATACCGCGCCCTATATTCAGAACGCCTATGTTCGTACGCGTTCTCTCTTTCGCAAGGCGGGATTGGACGAGGTTCCGGAGGCGGCGGTGAATCTGACCGAACCCGCCGAGGTCGCTCTCGCAAAAAAACTCCTCGACTTCGCCGATTCGCTCTTACTTGCCGCCGAGGAATACCGGCCTCACTACCTTTGTCTTTATCTCTTCGACCTGGCCACGCTCTTCCACAAATTCTACGAGGCCTGCCCGGTGCTCAGCGCCGAAGCAGCGGTGCGCGAATCACGTTTGGTCCTCTGCGACCTCACCGCGCGCACGCTTCGTCAGGGGCTCAATCTCCTCGGGATCGAGGTCGTCGAGCAGATGTAGGTAGCCGTCGACCTCCTGGTGATCGTTCGCAGGGGAGGGGGCGTTAGCCCCTCTCTAAACAGATTGTCATCCTGAGCTTGTCGAAGGATCTCTAGCTAATTTTTTCAACCTCATGTTACGAGTGGAATAGTTAGAGGTCCTTCGACAGCGCCGAGACAAGCTCGGCTTGCTCAGGATGACCGATTTAATAGGGTCGCTAACGCGACCCGTCGCCCGGAGGTCGACGGCTACCTCACCCCTTCAGCGCCGCGTCGATCGCGCCGGTCAATTCCGGGTCCTGCGGCGTCACTTTGCTGGGGAAAAACTTCAGCACCTTGCCGTTGGAATCGATCAGGTATTTGCAAAAGTTCCAGCTCGGCTCGGGAAAGCCCGTGGTGAGAAATTGGTAAACCGGCGCTTGATTCGCGTCCTTCTTGAGGACTTCCACTTTCTCGAACATCGGAAACGTCACGCTGTATTTGCTGCGGCAGAACGTCGCGATCTCCTCCGGTGTGCCCGGTTCCTGATGGCCGAAGTCGTTGGCCGGAAAGCCGAGGATGACGAGGCCCTTGTCCTTGTAATCGAGGTAAAGTTTTTCCAGCCCGGCATACTGGGGCGTAAAGCCGCACTTTGACGCGACGTTGACGACCAGCACGACATGCCCCTTGTACTGGCCGAGGTCAACCGGCGTGCCGTCGAGCGCGTTGACTTTGAGATCGAACAAGGACTGCACGGGATCGGCGGGAAGATTCATTGAGGTGATGGCAAGAGAAGCTGTGGCGATAAAGACGGCAAACAAGAAACGCATTGCCGATTGTTAGCAGATTTATTCTTCGCGGCAATGGCGGCAAGCAGGCAGGCGGTTGCACTGGCATCGCGACGGACGACCCGCTAAGGTGTGACCATGAACTTTGTCGATTTACGGCCCGGCTTGCAGGTTCTGCATCCGCGCTTTGGTTTGGGTGATGTTAAAGTGGTCAGCGAGAAAAATGCTGAGGTCTTGTTTAACGAAGGACGAAAAACTTTGACCGAGGAACAGGTCTCGGAATTAAAGCCGGCCGAGCCCATCGCCAGGATTCAAGGTCTGGAGAAGCCGCTACGTGACCTGATCGCCGAGGTGGTTGATGCGACCACCGACAAGCTGAATCTCAAGGTGGATAACGACGAGGTTTCGCCGCAGCTCGCCCCGCGCTGGGTGGGAGGAAAGCTGGTGATCCATCCCAACGATCCGGCCTTGGTCACCAAGGAAGTTGAGCTCGAAGTTTTCTTCCGCAAAATCGTGCTGGTGCGCGATTACCTGCGCGTGCTGGAGCAAAAGATCAACGCGCATCCCAAGCTCAACGATGCCGAGCGGGTCGAGCTGCAATACTACATCACCAAGTCGTACGGCTCGCTGACCACCTTCAACCTGCTCTTCAAGGAAAAGGAACAGACTTTTTAAAGAGGGAAGGCAGGACCAAATTGCCAAATTCTCCAAATTTCCAAAGGAAGGCGCTGGCAGGAGTTGTCGTGCTTTCGAATTTCAGTCCCTTCTTAAAATTTGGTAATCTGGTTCGATTTGGTAATTTGGTAAGGCATTTTTGCAGACGAGAGAGGAACCGAAATGGAATTCAACGTCGGCATCATTCATGGCGACAATCATCGCTTTGCCGCGCGCACCTCGTGGCCGTCGTCCAAACTCACCGTCGAGCGGGAGCGCCTGACGCTGACAACGGGATTCAAGTCGCTCGCGTTCGAGAAAGCCCGGATCACCCGGTTGTCCGAATACCCGGGCTTCTGCTGGGTATTCGCCAAGGGGATTCAGGTTGAGCACACGCTCGAAAATCACCCGCAGTTCTTCGTGTTCTGGACGTTCGACCTGAATGGAATCAAGCGCAGCCTGGCGGAAAATGGATTCGTCGTCGCCGAGAGGGCAGGGAACGCGTAGGCGCCGGTCAAAACAACAAATCGCGGAGCACCTGACCCGCCACGTAGAGCGTGCCGCGCCATGAATAGCAAAAGTTCTCCTCGTCGGGGCCTTTGACGGGAGAGAGAAAACCGCGTGAGATATTGTACTCGATCTGCTGATTCAGCGTTTCCTCCAGCCGGGCCCGACTCGCTTCCTTGGTCTTTTCGCCTGCGACGAGATCATTCGGCCGCACATCGTTGGCTTCGAGAAAATCGAGATGCGCCTGGTAAAGCTCCGGCACGTCCCGGCAATGGAGCGCGCGGTAGACGGCGGTGTTCGGCGGCATCACCAGGCCATAAGTCAGCGGATAATCCCAGGTGACCCAGCGGCGCTCATCCTTGCTGTTGGAGGTGAAGGCCACGAAATGAAATCCGATCGGCCCCTGGGCGATGTAACCGATGGTCGCCTGGGTCAGGCCATCCTCGCGGACGAATATCCGGTAGTATTGCTCATGATCGGCCGGGCGCAGCTTGCATTCGTCGAGCAGCACGAAACCGGCGTCGATCAGCGCCTGCGTCATTTCCGCCAACTCCTCGAATTCGTCGCGTGGCGCGCGCGCGTCGGCCAGTTCGCGATGGCGTGGCACGCGGAGCTGGCGCAGGATGAAAACCATCTCCCAGAGCGGAAACAGAATCCACGCCGCGAGCATCGCGCAGGCCAGCGGGACCGATCCGAACACGGCGTAAGTCGCCAGGCCGCTCGACAGCCAGATGAGCGCCATGCCGGCCTTCCGGTAGGTGATCGTATCGAGCTGCAGCAGGGAAAGCCCGGCCAGCAGCAGGACGAAACAGCCGAAAAGTTCGCGCAAATCCATGGTTCTTGTTTGATTTGGGCCGAGGGGCAGGTTGGAACTCTTATCCAAAGTAGACACGGGTCGCGCTGGGAGGAGTTTTGCCTTCTGGCCAGGAGCGAGCGAGGAGCATAGCTGAAGCTACGTGACGAGCGAGCGACGACGCCAGAAGGCAATAGAACTCCAGCCCTTGGGGTTGCCCATTTTTTTGCCTTTGACTTCGTTGCTCGTCAGTCAAAGACCACAGAGGGTATTCTCCCTCCTCGCGCCTCGTCAAAGGCAAAAAAATAATGGCAACGCGACCCATGGCTACTTTGGATAAGAGTTCTAGAATGGGAAGTCGTTGCACGCCGCGTTTGACGGCTTGGCCCTCAACCTACATAGTCTTTCAAATCTATGCTGATGCCTGACGCGGTCAACTTCTTTGCCGATCTCCCGGCCCACGGTGCCGATCAAGTCGGCATCGTCTATGCCTTCTGGCATTCCAACGTGGCGGGTAAGGCCGTCATCGCGCTCCTCGTTTTCGGCTCCATATTCAGTTGGTCGGTGATGGTCTCCAAAATCTACATGATTCGCCGCGCTAAGCGGGAAACCCGGCGGTTCCTCAAGCGCTTCCGCACCGCGCGCAAGCCACTGGCCATCTATCAGAACCGCGAGGCCTATCCCGACTCGCCGACTTACGCCGTCTACATCGCCGGGTGCAAGGAGCTGACGTTTCACCTGCTTGGCACAACCGAGATCGACGACACGTTTACGACCCGCGTGGCCGAAGCCGAGCGCATTTCTCCCGTCGCCATGAACGCGGTTCGTTCCGCCTTGGAGCGCGAAGTGGGCGAACAAGCCCTGGCCATGGAAGATCGCATGACGGTCCTTGCCACGGCGGTGAGCGGCGCGCCGTTCCTCGGCCTGCTCGGCACGGTCTGGGGCGTGATGGACACGTTCAGCGCCATCGCCGCCTCGAATAACGCCAGCCTCACCACCATGGCCCCGGGCGTCTCGGGTGCGCTGATTACCACCGTCACCGGCCTGCTCGTCGCGATCCCTGCCATGTTCGGCTATAACTTTCTCGTTGTCACCATCCGCGGCATGACGGTGGAACTCGACAACTTCGCCGGTGAACTGGCCGCTTCCTTCGATCACCGGTACTTGGATACGGGATCGCGCGTGCCGAGGTAAAATCTTCCTATGAAGCGTTACTCTCAACGATCCGGGCACACGGCCATGGCGGAATTGAACGTCACGCCGCTGCTCGATCTCGCCTTCGTCCTGCTGATCATCTTCATCATCACCACGCCGCTATTGACCAGCAACATCCCCGTGCAACTGCCCGTCGGCTCCAAAAGCGACAACCAGCCGGTCGACCCGAAATCGGTTCGCACCGTCACCATCGACCGGACCGGCCAAATCTATCTCGAATCCAAGCCGATTGAGCTCCCGGTGCTGGAGCAGGAGTTGACCACCTTTCATAACGCCACACCCGAGGCGGCGGTGGTCGTGCGCGTCGACAGAACGCTGCATGTTCAGCAGCTTGTCGATGTCATGGACGTGCTCAAGCGCGCCCAGATCGGCCGGATGGACATCCAGAACGTGACACCGTAGAGGCCCTCCATTACAAAAGTGCCATTTGTACGGCACAAGATTTGCAGCAATGTAACACGGTATGATTCACTTTAGTACGATCCCGCTCAAATACGAAGGAACATTGGACGGCAACATCTTTTATGTTCCTGAATCTCCAAGCACGGAGGAGGTTCTCAACACGCATGCCCGGCTGTGGAAGGAAAAGAGCCTTGTCAGTATGGATCCGGAGTTGGAACTCTATAACTTCGTGGCGGATCGCTGGCCGTTCATCAACTTGACGGGACGTTCAAGTCAGCGGCCACAGGCGCCTTTGAGGTTGTCGTTCTCTCTTCCCTGAAGGTAAAGGTATGCCTTCCGATAGCTCTTCTGGTGTAAGTAATGCCGAAGCTGGGCCGGAAACTCAGAACCGATCTCACTTTCAATAGCGTCGAGACGGGCAAAGATGGCAAGCAAATCGGGTGGATTGGGCATGTTTTGCCGAGGTACCGCGTCGAGGTACTCCTGCAAAGTGCGAAGGAGAAGGTCGCAGTTCTGCTGATATGAAAGTTTTTTTTCCATGACCTGGAACTTATTTTTCGCTGCGTTTGATTTCGTTCTCGAATTCGGTCGGCTCGCCATGCACGGCGGCTTTTTTTTCCTCCCACTCGACATGGAGACGCCGAACCTCGCGTGAAAGCTGGTCCTGAATCTGGGCCACGGCGGTGAGGTCGCCTTTGGCTTTCTCCTTCACCATTTCGCCCTGGAGAAATGTCTCCCGCTCGGCGATCTTTGAGCCGTAGAGCGAATTGATTTCGGCGATGCGGGTCTTTTGCTTTTCGGTGAGTTTTTTCGTCGGCTCCTTTTTTTCAAGCCGTTCCATGGCGAGTTCGTAGGCGGATTTCATGATTTTTTTGCTCCTTCATCTTCCAAATTGACCCAGATCGTGCCCTCGCGAACCTCGACCGGATAGGTCGCGACCCGGACCTTGGGAATATTCCGGCAGACGCCGTCGTCGAGTTGAAATTGCCACTGGTGCCACGGGCAGGTGACAACGCTTCCATCGACAAAGCCATCATGCAGCGGAGCGCCGCGATGCGGGCAAAGATTGTCGATGGCGAAGAGGCCGTCCGGGCGGTGAAAAAGGCCGACCTGGGCTTCGCCAACTTGAACGCAGCGGCTTGAGCCGACCGGGACGTTCTCCAATTTCAAGGCGGTGTCGATGTAGGGCATGGCAAATGGGTTTCCACAAACTTTAGGTTGGAGTCGCGCCGGGGCAAGGGCAATGTCTTGGGATGAATGTAGCGATAGAATTTGCGCCGTGG
>Ga0116229_10009223_pt1 | contig 15118 bp, 15 predicted proteins | sample S1TSphgellanicum_3_FD_87313 | JGI IMG/M metagenome (GOLD analysis project Ga0116229, IMG submission 87313) | Host-associated microbial communities from peat moss isolated from Minnesota, USA - S1T2_Fc - Sphagnum magellanicum MG | ecosystem: Host-associated > Plants > Peat moss > Unclassified... | reverse complement strand
TGCATTGGCGCACCGGCGGCCGCCCCGGAAGAGGCCGCGCGCGCGGCCGCGGCCCAGGGCCTGCGCGCCGTGATCGGCATGCCGGTCGCCGACGCAGCCGGGTCCCGGGGCGCCGGCGCGGCTGCGTCGCTGACCGGGGCGCTGCGGCTTCACGACGAGTACAAGGGGCATCCGCTGATCTCGACCGCCTTCGCGCCGCGCGCGCTCGCGTCGATCGGCGACGCGACGCTTTCGCGCCTGGCTCTGCTTGCGGACGAACTCGAGCTCACGCTATTCGTGAGCCTGCACGAATCCGCTGCGGCCGTGGCCGACAGCCTTGCCCACCATGGCCTGCGGCCGATGGCACGCCTGCAGGCGCTCGGCCTGCTCACGCCCGCGCTCAGCGCCGCGCACATGGTCGCGCTCGATGCGGAGGATCTCGATCAGGCGGAGCGCGCCGGCATCGCCGTCGCGCTCTGCCCGGAGGCGGCGCTCGCGCGCTGCGGGCGGCTGCCGCCGGTCGCGGCCCTGGCGGCGACGGGACTGCGCCTGTGCATCGGCAGCGGCGAAGGCGCTGCCGCGTGCGATGCCCCGGCGCTCTGGACCGACATGAAGCTGCTGCATTACGCCTCGCGCCCGGATGAGAGCGAGGCGCCGACGCTCGATTGCTTCGACGTGCTCGCGGCTGCGACGCGCGGCGGCGCCGCCGCCCTCGGCCTCGACACCGAAATCGGCAGCCTCGAACCGGGCAAGTGGGCGGACTTATGCTGCCTCGATCTCGGCGCGGCCGCACCGGCCGGGCACGCCGACCCCATCAGCCGCGTGGTGTGCGGCGGCGGACGCGACCTCGTCACCGACGTCTGGGTCTGCGGCCGGCCTTTGCTCAGCGACGCGCAGTTGACGCGTACCACTCATAACTCGAGGACTCTCCGATGACCGCCGCCGCCAACGCCGATCCCGCCGAACTCGAGAAATTCGACGCCCTCGCCCAGAGCTGGTGGGACCCGCGCGGATCCTCGAAGCCGCTGCATGACTTGAACCCGATCCGCATGCAGTACCTGCAGCGGCTGGCGGCCGCGAGCAACGCGCCCCTCGCCACGCGGCAGATCGTCGACGTCGGTTGCGGCGGCGGGATACTGTGCGAGTCGCTGGCGCGCACGGGTGCGTCCGTGCTCGGCATCGATCTCGCGCCCACGGTCATCGAAGTCGCCGAACTGCATGCACTCGAGGCGCGGCTCAGCGTGAGCTATCGGCGCGTCGCAGCCGAGGCGCTCGCCGCGGAGCGACCGGGCGCGTTCGATCTGGTCACCTGCATGGAGCTTCTCGAGCACGTGCCCGACCCCACCTCGACGCTGCGCGCGCTCGCCGACCTCGCCGGGCGCGGCGGCGACGTCGTGGTCTCGACGCTGAACCGCACGCCGCAGGCCTTCGCGGTCGCGATCGTCGGCGCCGAGTACCTCGCCCGCATCCTGCCGCGCGGCACGCATGAGTACCTGAAGTTCATCCGCCCGTCCGAGCTCGCTCGCTGGGGACGCGACGCGGGCCTCGAGCTGCGCGACCTCACGGGGATCGGCTACAATCCTCTGACGCGCGCGTTCTCGCTGTCGAGCAACGTGCGCGTGAACTATCTCGCCCACTTCCGGCGCCTCGAGACTTGAGCGCTGCAGCGTACCCCGACCGGCCGCTGCCGCTGCGCGCCGTGCTGTTCGACCTCGACGGCACGGTGCTCGATACCGCACCGGACATGGTGCGGTGCTTGAACGAGCTGCTCGCCGAGGAGCGGCGCGCGCCGCAGGGCTTCGAGGCCGTGCGCGGCTATGTGAGTCACGGCGCCGCGCGCGTCGTGCGCAGCGGTTTTCCGGACGTGGATGCCGAGCGTTTCGCCGCCCTGCAGAGGCGTTTCCTCGAGCTCTACCGAGCCGGCCTCAGCCGTGAGACGCGGCTGTTCGCCGGCATGGACCGCGTGCTCTCGGAGCTCGCCGGGCGCGGCCTGCGCAGCGGCATCGTGACCAACAAGGCGGCCTGGCTCACCGATCCCCTGCTCGAGCAGCTGAATCTGCGGCAACGCTTCGCCTGTGTGGTGAGCGGCGATACCGTCGCGCAGCGAAAGCCGCACCCGCTGCCCATGCTGCACGCCGCGAGCCTCGCCGGTGTCACTGCGGCCGAGTGCATTTATGTTGGCGATGCCGAGCGCGACGTGCAGGCCGCGCATGCGGCCGGCATGCCGGCGCTGGTGGCACGCTACGGCTATTTGTCAGCCGGCGACGATCCGGATCGCTGGGGTGGCGACGGCGATCTCGCCGCACCGCTCGATCTGCTCGCCTGGCTCGATGCGAGCGGACGCGCTTGACGCCGCCGTCACGCCATCGCAAGGCCGACGGTCGGCACGCATCGGAACCGTGCCGTGCTCGATGACCTGTACCGTCGCCGCGCGCTGCCGGCGGGCAGCGGGCGATATCTGTGCTGGTTGTTTGCCCCCGCCGCCTCCCGCGACGCGTGGTTCGGCATCTTCGCGCTGCAGGCAGAATGGCGCGCGCTGCTGCACCCGGCGACCGATCCTGGCGTCCGTGCCGCCAAGCTGGACTGGTGGCGCGAGGAGCTGCTGCGGCTGATGCAGGGCCGCGGCGTGCACCCGATCTGCCGCTTCTTGGAACAGCTGCCGGGGGCAGCCGACACCGATCTCCAGGCGCTCCGCGTCGCGCTCGACGCCGTGGCGGTCCAGTCCTCGGGCGTGCCGGTCGAACGGCGGGCGGATCTCGACGCGCATGCCGACGCGCTGTACGGCGGACCGCTGCGGGTCGCCGCCTCGCTCGGTGCCGCGCCGGCGCGGCCCGCGCGGGGCGGCTTCGATCCGGTGCGGCACGAGCCCGCACTGCGTGCCTGCACAGCCGCGGCCGCACTCGGCGAGTATCTCGGCGGCGCGCTCGCCGACCACCGCGGCGATGCGCGGCGCGGCCTGATCGCATTTCCGGTGGACGATCTGCTCGCCGCCGGCATCGAGACGGCCGAACTCGCCGCCGTAGAGGTCTCGCCACGGCTGCGGCACTATCTCGATCGTCACGCCCGCGAGGCGCTCGCCGCGTTCGAGCGGGCCGCACACGCACTGCCGCCCGAGGCCCGCCCCGCTCTACGGGGCCTGCTCGTGCTCATCGATCTCGAGCGCCGCCAGCTCAAGGCACGGGAACTTGGCTCGCGACCCGCCGCCGGCGCGACGCCGGCAGAGGATGATGCGCGGTTTGCGAATCTGTGGTGGGCCTGGTGCACGGCGCGCCGGGCGACCCACGCGCACTCGAGAAGGAACCGAGGAGCAGACCGATGACCCTGCCCGCCACGTTGGATCCGAAAACCGTGACCGCGCGCCCCGACCTGCTCGCGGGCCGCATCATCTTCGTGACCGGGGCCACGAGCGGCCTCGGGCGGGCGCTCGCGCTCGACTGCGCGCGCAGCGGGGCAAGCGTCATTCTCGCCGGCCGCAATGCCACGAAGCTGGAGCGCGTCTACGACGAGATCGAGTCGCTCGGCGCGCCGCAGCCCGCGATCGCGGTCCTCGATCTTGCGACCGCCAGCGCACCCGAGTACGACGGCCTCGCGGAACTCGTCAGGAGCGAATTCGGACGCCTGGACGGACTCGTGCATGCCGCGGGGCTGCTCGGCGATCGCAGCCCCATCGGCCAGTACGACGTGCCGACCTGGTGCAAGACGCTGCACGTCAATCTGACCGCACCGTTCATCTTGACGCAGGTGCTGCTGCCGACGCTGCGCGCGTCCGCAGATGCCTCGGTGATCTTCGTGAGCAGCGGCGTGGCGCGCGCGCCGAAACCGTTCTGGGGCGCCTACGCCGTGGCCAAAGCGGGCCTCGAATCGATGCGCAGCATGCTCTCGCAGGAGCTCGACAACGCCCCATCGATCCGCATCAACAGCGTCAATCCCGGCCGCATGCGCACGCCCATGCGCGCCGCCGCCTATCCCGGCGAGGATCCGCGCACGGTGCCCCCGCCCGACAGCGTGACCGGCACGTTCCTGTACCTGCTCTCGGCGGCCAGCCGCACGGTGCGCGACCGCTATTTCGAGGCGCAATGATGCTGCACGCCTTGACCTCGTTCGCCTTCGTCATGCACATCGGCGGAGGCGCGCTCGGGCTCGTTTCGGGTACGGTCGCGGCTTGCGCCCGCAAAGGCGGAGCCCTGCACCGCAAGGCCGGCAAGGTCTTCGTGGTTTCCATGCTGGTCATGGGCGCATTCGCGATCTATCTCGCCGTCGCAGAGCCCGACCAGCTCGTGAATGTCTTCATCGGCGTGCTCGCCATTTATCTCGTGTCGACGGCCTGGATGGCCGTGCGCCGGCCGGTGGGTGCAGGCGGCGGGTTCGAAAAGCTCGCGTTGCTCGTCAGTATCTGTCTTTGCGCGCCGTTTGCGGTGCTGAGTTTTCAGCTCGCGACGGGCCTGGCCCCGCTGTTCAAGAGCGCCGTCCCGTTCAAGGGCCCGGTATTGATCGCAATCTACAGCTTCACGTCGGTGCTGGTTCTCGCCGCGGTGGGCGACGCGCGCGTGGTGTGGGCCGGAGCGCTCTCCGGCGTGGCGCGCATTTCCCGGCATTTGTGGCGCATGAGTTTGGGTCTCACGCTCGCCGCCGGCTCCGGTTTCACCAACGGATTCGCGCGGCTGTTACCGGGTCCCTATCACGTGCCGCCGCTGTTTTTTCTGCCCCAATTCCTGCCATTGGCATTCTTGGTCTTCTGGATGATCCGAGTCCGGATTTCCGCTTACCGGCCGCCGCCCGCGATCCACGCTGCCGGCTGAGGCGGCCTCACTGCCGGTCGCGGCGGCCCTCATTGCCGCGCGTAGCGGGGGAGTGGTTTCGCTGTACACGCGCTTCCCTCACTGACGCACATGGCGGCACTTCACTGCCGGTCGAGAGTGCGCTCGTCTGCCGTGGCCCCCGCGCGCGCGAGCTTCGCGGCGTCGATCTCATTGCCAAGCGCGTTGCGCTCGCCGGCCGTCATTGCGCGCGAATAGCCGCGCGGCAGCTCACGGGTCAGGTGCACCGGCCCGAAACGCGTGCGCATCAGCCGGCTCACGATCATGCCGTGCGCGCCCCACCAATGGCGCACGAGCGCCGAGCGCGTCGCGCGGACGGTCACGTGGAGCCAGTGATTGAAGCCCTGCCCGTACTGCGCCTCGGCCGCGAGCACGGACATCGCTTCGCCCGCGCATTCGGCGGCGGCGCGAAACTCCTCGACGAGTCCGTCGGCGAGCGGACCGCGCATGCGCAGCACGTAGTCCACGGTCAACGCATGCACGCCCTGCGACACGCGGTGCGCCCACGAGCCATCGTCGGTCAGTATCTCGAGTCCGCCGTCCACGGGCGGCATGGGTTGAATCGCGAGCCAGCGGCCCGAAACCCGCGGCAGTTGCAGGTGTTCCGAGGCGCGCGATGTGGCTGCCTGCAGATCGAGCCGCGCACCCGGGGAGCGGTGAAACAGCAGCACGTGCAACTGCGGGTCGGTCGGCGGGTGCAAACGCACGGGTCGGCCGTCGAGCGTGATCCGGTCGCGCACGCCGAGCTTGGTGCCGAGTTCCGGGACGACACCGTTGACCTCGAGCCGCCCTTCGCGGATCCAGCGCTCGATCTCGCGGCGCGACCCCACGCCTGCGGCGGCGAGCACCTTTTGGACGCGATCCGAGCGGGGGTCCGCGGCGGCCGGTGCCGCCGCCTTGCCCGCGCGAGCGGGGGATCGGCGGCCGGCCCCAGCGCTGTTGCGGGAGGAGGGCTCGACCCCAGCGCGCTTGCGGGACGAGGGCTCGGCCCCAGCGCGCTTGCGGGACGAGGGCTCGGCCCCAGCGCGTTTGCGGGACGAGGGCTCGGCCCCAGCGCGTTTGCGGGAGGAGGGCTTGCCGCGCGGCGCCGGCACCCTGCCGCGTGGCGGAGACATCAGCAACTCAAATCGTCGGTGCCGTGCGCCAACATGCCGCGGCCTTGCGCGGCGGTCAAGCCGGCGCCTGACGGCGACTGCGCCTCTCCGGCGGCGGCCTCAGCCGTGTCCGGAGGCGCGGCTTCGTTCACGGTCGAGGCGCCGGGCAGGGACAATTGCACGCGCAAATCCTCGAGTTCCTTGAGCTGGGCGAACGTCGGCAGATCGTCGAGCTTCTGCAGTCCGAAGTAATCGAGAAATTCCCGCGTGGTGCCGAGCAGTTCCGGTTTGCCGGGCACGTCACGATGACCGACCACACGCACCCAGGTGCGCTCGAGCAGCGTCTTGATGATGTTCGGGTTCACCGCCACGCCGCGGATCTGTTCGATCTCGCCGCGCGTGATCGGCTGCCGGTAGGCGATCAGCGCGAGGGTCTCGAGCAAGGCGCGCGAATACTTCGTGGGCCGCTCCTGCCAGAGCCGCGATACCGGCTCGGCGAAGGCCGCGCGGATCTGGATCCGGTGCCCGCTCGCCACTTCGATGAGCTCCAGGCCGCGCGCCGCGTAATCGGCGCGCAGCGATTCGAGCGCCGCCAATACTTCCTCCGCGGTCGAACCGTCGCGTTCGTCGAACACCGCGACCAGCTCGTCCACGGCGAGCGGCCGGCCTGCGGCGAGCAGCGCCGCTTCCACCACGTTCTTCACGTACTGTTCGTTCAAGAGGGTCCCGCAAGTTCTTCGCTGGCCGCGCCCTCGTCGGCGACGAGTTTCAGGTGCCGGGCCGGATTGCCGACCCGGACGTGCAGCGGCGCATAGGGTTGCGTTTGAATGATCTCGATGAGGCCTTCGCGCAGCAGTTCCAGAATGGCCAGGAAGGTCACGGTCACTCCGCGCCGCCCTTCCTCGGCGTGGAACAGGTGCACGAACTCGACGAACTCCCCGGCCGCGAGCACCGCCATGACGTCGGCCATGCGCTGGCGGACCGAGAGCGGTTCGCGCTGCACGTGGTGATGGGCGAACATGTCGCTGCGCGTCAGCACCTCCTGGAAGGCGAGCAGCATTTCCCGCAGCGTGACCTGCGGCGGCAGGTGCACGACCTTGCGGTCGAGCAGCGGGGCCGTTGCCTGCCAGGTGTCCCGCTCGAGTCGGGGCATGCGGTCGATGCTCTCCGCCGCCCGTTTGAAGCGCTCGTATTCCTGCAGCCGGCGCACCAGTTCGGCGCGCGGATCGGACTCCTCCGCCGCGGCGTCGCCCCGCGGGCGCGGTAGCAGCATGCGTGACTTGACCTCCGCGAGCGTCGCGGCCATGAGCAGGTATTCGCCGGCGAGTTCGAGCTGCAGCACCTGCATGAGCTCGATGTAGCGCATGTACTGGCGCGTGATCTCCGCGATCGGAATGTCGAGAATGTCGAGGTTCTGGCGCCGGATCAGGTAGAGCAGCATGTCGAGCGGACCTTCGAACGCCTCGAGGAATACCTCGAGCGCCTGGGGCGGGATGTACAGGTCACGCGGCATTTCGAGTATGGGCTGACCCTCCACGACCGCGAACGGCATCTCGGCCTGCGCCGGGGGCGCAGGCGGCGGATCGGAGCCGGCCACGAGGGTCAACCGGGGCTTCACCGGTAGTTCATCGACATGGCCTGACGGACGACGTCCATGGTGTCGCGCGCAACCTCGCGGGCCCGTTCGCAGCCCTGCGCAATGATACCGCGGACGAGCTCCGGATTCTCCTCGAACTCCTGCGCCCGGCGCGCGATTGCGGAGATCTCGGCGACGATCCTTTCGATGAGCGGCGTCTTGCATTCGAGGCAGCCGATGCCGGCGGTGCGGCAGCCCTTCTGCGCCCACGCCTGGGTGTCGGCGTCCGAATAGATCTTGTGCAAATCCCAGACGGGACACTTCTCAGGATCACCGGGGTCGGTGCGCCGGACCCGGGCGGGATCGGTCTGCATTGCCTTGAGCTTCTTGACCACGGAGTCCGGGTCTTCGCGCAGGCCGATCGTGTTGCCATAGGACTTCGACATCTTGCGGCCGTCGAGGCCCGGCACCTTCGGCGTCTGGGTCAACAGCGCCTCGGGTTCGGGCAGAACCGCGATGCCGGTACCCTCGAGAAATCCGGCGAGCCGGTCCCGGTCGGCGACCGTCAGGCGTGAGTTCGATTCGACCAGCGTGCGGGCCTGCGCGAGCGCATCCGCAGCGCCTTTCTCCTGATATTCCTTGCGCAGCGTCCGATACAGGGCGGCATTGCGCGAGCCCAGGCTCTTGATTGCCTTCTCGACTTTTTGTTCGAACTGGGCCTCGCGGCCATAGAGGTGATTGAATCGCCGCGCGACCTCGCGCGTGATCTCGACGTGTGCGACCTGGTCCTCGCCGACCGGCACGTAGTGCGGCCGATACAGCAGGATGTCCGCCGACTGCAACAGGGGGTAGCCCAAAAATCCGTAAGTGCCGAGATCGCGATTTTGCAGCTGGGACTGCTGATCCTTGTAGGACGGTACCCGCTCGAGCCAACCCAAGGGCGTGATCATGGACAACAGCAGGTGCAGCTCGGCATGCTCCGGCACCCGCGACTGGATGAACAGCGTCGCCACGCCGGCGTTCAGCCCGGCGGCGAGCCAGTCGATCGCCATGCTCCACACGTAGCTTTCGATCTTGGAGGTGTCCTCGTACCCCGTGGTCAGCGCGTGCCAGTCCGCGATGAAGAAGTAGCACTCGTATTGGTATTGCAGTTCGATCCAATTCTTGAGCGCGCCGTGGTAGTTGCCGAGATGCAGCTGGCCGGTCGGACGCATGCCGGAGAGCACGCGCCGATTCTGCAGGGAACTGCTCATGCGGCCGCACCGATCAGGCCGACGACGTGCCCGATGAGCCGATAAGCCGGATCGAACAGCCAGCCGAGCAGACCCAGGGCCGAGAGCCCGAGCACCAAGAAGAACGAGTAGGGCGCCAGCCGATCGAGGCGCGCGCCGAGCGCGGACGGCAACAGCCCGGCGAGAATACGGCCTCCGTCGAGCGGCGGGATGGGCAGCAGATTGAACAGCGCGAGCACGACGTTCGCGATGATGCCCGCGCGCGCCATCAAGGCGAGCCACTCGATCAGCGTCGATTGACCGGTGAGTCGGGCGACGCCGGCGAGCGCGGCGCACCAGAACAGGGCCATGGCAACGTTCGCGAGCGGACCGGCGAGCGCGACCAGCATCATGTCGCGGCGCGGATTGCGCAGTGCACTCACCGCCACGGGAACTGGCTTCGCCCAGCCGATCAGCGGGCCGCCGAACAGCAGCAACAGGCCGGGTACCAGCAGGGTGCCCACGGGATCGACGTGGCGCAGCGGATTCAAGCTGAGCCGGCCGAGGGATTCCGCAGTGCTATCCCCGCAGCGACGCGCAGCCCAGCCGTGCGCTACCTCATGCAGCGTGATGGCGCATAGCAGCGGAATCGCCCAGATCGAGATTCTTGTAAGAAAGACATTCAAATCCAAGACTTACACTCTTTACGTATCGATGTGTGGGCCGGCCGCGAACCCGCGCGCCATTATACGGTCGCCGGGCCCACAAAGGGGCTCACATCGCCCCTGCCCACGCGCAGCACGACCGGACGGTCGGTCGACAGATCGATGACCGAAGTCGGTACCAGGCCACAATTGCCGCCATCGAGCACGACGTCGATCCGGTTGCCCAAGGCCTCGTAAATCTCGCGCGCATCGGTCCGCGGTAGCTCCTCGTGCGGCAGGAGCAGCGTCGAACTCATGATGGGTTCAGCCAGTTCCTCGAGCAGCATCGCGGTGACCGGATGGTCCGGTACGCGCAGGCCGATGGTTCCGCGCCGCTCGTGCTTGAGCCGTCGCGGCGTCTCGCGCGAGGCCTTGAGAATGAACGTATAGGGCCCCGGTGTATAGGCGCGCAGCAGCCGATACTGCCAGTTGTCGACCAGGGCGTACCTGGCCACCTCGGCGAGATCGCGGCACACGAGCGTGTAATGATGATGCCGGTCGGCTTCGCGGATGTCGCTGATCCGCTGCAGCGCGTTTTTGTCGCCGATGTGACAGCCGAGCGCGTAACAGGAATCGGTCGGGTACACGATGACTCCCCCGGCGCGCAGGGCCTCGGCGGCCTGGCGCACGAAGCGCAGCTGGGGCGAAACGGGATGCAGTTGCAGGTAGATTGCCACGGTCTCGATTATGATACCCGTATGAACCAACTGCTCGAGTGGGCCCCGCTACTCGCCTTTTTCGTTGCCTACAAACTGTTCGGTCTTTACTGGGCCACCGGCGTGCTCATGGTCGGCTGCGTCGCGCTGCTGTTCACGCATCGCTTCGTCACCGGCCGGTACAAGACACTGCATATCGTCACGGCCGTCGTCGCCCTCGCGCTCGGCGGCGCCACCTTGATCCTGCACGACAAGCGCTTCATCCAATGGAAACCGACCGTGCTGCTCGGGATCGCAGCTCTCGTCTTCTTCGGCAGCTCCTGGGTCGGTCGCCAGCCGCTCGCACGGCGCATGCTCGAGAGCGTGTTCACCGAGCCGCTCGACGTTCCCGCGCGGGCCTGGCGGGTCATCAACATGCTGTGGGCGTCGTGGTTCGCACTGCTCGCGCTCGGCAATCTGTACGTCGCCGCCAACTGCTCCGAGAGCGTGTGGGTGAACTTCAAGCTGTTCGGCATTCCGGCCGCCATGATGTTGTTCATGATCCCGCAGGTATTCTGGCTGAACGGCAAGATCCGGCCGTCGGCGCCCGAGGGAGTGTGACATGGCTGCGGAGAATCGGGTCGGACGCATCCGCCGCCGCCTGGAGGAGTCTTTCTCCCCGGTGGAACTAATCGTCGAGGACGACAGTCACAAGCATGCCGGACATGCCGGGGCAGCGGGTGGACTCGGTCACTTCAGCGTCAGAATCGTCTCCGGCGCGTTTCGCGGGATGTCCTCCGTCGCCCGTCACCGCCAGATCTATGCGGCATTGGCCGATCTGATGAAGACCGACATTCACGCACTGGCGATCGATGCCTCGGCACCGGCGGACGAAGCGCGCTGATCGACCGCCTTGGAGCGGCTTGCCGGTACAGGCTAAACTGCGGCCCCCGGGCGCAATGGAACAATTAACTCAAGGCGCCTTAAACCTTAAGGTCGAGGAATCACATGACTCAAGTTTCAAGTGCCCGATGGACACGTCTGTCCGTCGGAGTGACGATCGTGCTGCTCATGGCCGCCTGCAACAAACAGCAGTCGGCGGTCCCGCCCCCCAGCGACCAGCCGGCCCCGGTGGCCGTGGCGACGGTCAACGGCACGCCGATCTCCAAGGCCGAATACGACTTCTACGTGAAGACGCTGACCCAGGGCAAGCCCATGGAACTCTCGCCCGACCAGAAGGGCCAGGTGCTCGACGAACTGGTCGGCATGGAGCTCATGGCGAACCAGGGCTTGAAGGCGCATCTCGAGAACGAACCGGACGTGGCTGCGCGGCTCGCCGTCACGCGCATGCGTCTGCTCGCCGATGCCGAATCGCAGCAGTACCTCAAGGACAAGGAACCGAGCGATGCGGACTTGCACGCCGAATACGACACGGCCGTGGGCTCGCTCGACAAGACCGAATATCACGCCCGGCACATTCTCGTGCCCACCAAGGATCAGGCCGAGGCGCTGATCAAGAAAATCAAGGGCGGTGCCAAATTCGAGGATGTCGCGAAGGCGAATTCGATCGACGGCTCGAAGACGAACGGCGGCGATCTCGGCTGGTTCACCGCGGCGCGCATGGTCAAGCCCTTCTCCGATGCGGTGAAAGGCCTGAAGAAGGGCGAGATGACCCAGGAGCCCGTGCAAACGCAGTTCGGCTGGCACATCATCCAGCTCGAGGACACCCGCGAAGTCACGCCGCCGCCCTTCGACCAGGTCAAAGACCAACTGAAGAACCGCGTGTTGCAGAAAAAACTGCAGGCCTACGTCGAGGATCTCAAGAAGTCCGCCACGATCGACAAGAAGCTCGACGTGATCGGGGCGGGGGCGCCGAAGCCCGCCGCGGCCCCGGCCGCCGCGCCGGCGGCGTCCTCGGCCGCAAACCCCTGACCCTCGCCGCCGGCAGCCAGGGCCGGTCGTCCGGCCCGCTTGCGGAAGTTCAGCGGGGGGAGTGCCCATGGCGCCTCGACTGTGTGCTCCCGGCGGCCGGGCACGCAGCGCTGCGCGTCATGCCTCGAGCAGTGCGAGGAACTCTGTTTCCGTGAGGACCGGAACGCTCAAGGCTTGCGCCTTCTTGAGTTTGGAACCCGCCTCGGCGCCGGCCACGACGTAGTCGGTCTTCTTCGAAACGCTGCCGCTCACTTTGCCGCCGCGGGCCACGATTGCCTCCGCTGCCGCTTCGCGCGTCATGCCCTCGAGCGTGCCCGTGAGCACGAAGGTCCTGCCGAGAAACGCGCCCTGTGCCGGAGCTTGCGCGAGCGGTGGCCAGCTGATCCCGCTTCTCAGCAATCGATCCACGAGTTCGGCATTCGCGGGGTCGGCGAAATACGCCGCGACGTTGCCGGCGACTACCGGCCCGACATCGGGCACGCGCTCGATCGAGGCGGCATCGGCGCTGCGCAGGGCGTCGAGCTCGCGGAAATGCCGCGCGAGCGCCACGGCCGTCGCCTCCCCCACGTCGCGGATCCCGAGCGCATAGAGAAAGCGCGGCAGGCTCGTGCGTCTCGCGGCGTCGATCGCGGCGACGAGTTTCTGAGCGGACTTCTCGCCCATGCGGTCGAGCTGCGCGAGCTGCGCGGGACGCAGCGAGAACAGATCCGCGGGCGTTGCGACGAGGCCGGCATCGCTCAGCTGATCGACGATCTTGTCGCCGAGGCCCTGGATGTCGAGCGCGCGCCTCGAGGCGAAATGCTTGATCTCCTCCTTGCGCTGCGCAGAGCAGCGCCGTCCGCCCGTGCAGCGCGCCGCGGCCTGACCGCCTTCCCGGACGATGGGCGAGCCGCACACGGGACAGACCGCGGGCAGCTCGATCAGCGCCGCGCCGGCCGGGCGCCGCTCCGGGATGCTGCGCACGACCTCGGGGATCACGTCGCCGGCGCGGCGGATCACCACTGTGTCCCCGACGCGCACGTCCTTGCGCGTGAGTTCGTCCATGTTGTGCAACGTCGCGTTGCTCACCGTCACGCCGCCGACGAACACCGGCGCGAGCCGGGCGACCGGTGTGAGCGTGCCGGTCCGGCCGATTTGAAACTCGATGTCGCGCACGGTCGTGAGTGCCTCCTCGGCGGGGAACTTGTGGGCCAGCGCCCAGCGCGGCGCGCGCGACACGAAGCCCAGGCGCCGCTGTATTTCGAGGTCATCGACCTTGTACACGACACCGTCGATCTGGTACGGGAGCCGGCTGCGCGCGGCGCCGATGGACGCATAGTACTCGAGGCAGCCCTCGATCGAATCGACCATGCGCGCCTCGGGGCAGATCTTGAAACCCCAGTGTTTGAGCCGCTCGAGGATCTCGCCGTGGTGGCCGGGGAGTTCCCCGCCCTCGACGCAGCCGACCCCGTAGATGAACAGGTCGAGCGGCCGTGCGGCGGTGATGCGGGCATCGAGCTGGCGCAGGCTGCCGGCGGCGGCATTGCGCGGGTTGATGAGCGGCTTCTCTGCGCGCGCCAGTGCCGCGGCGTTGAAGCGCTCGAACCCCGCCAGGGGCATGAATACCTCGCCGCGCACTTCGAGCACGCGCGGATGATCCGCATGGCGCAGCTTCAAGGGCAGCGCACGGATCGTGCGCAGGTTCTGGGTGATGTCCTCGCCGACCTCGCCGTCGCCGCGGGTCGCCGCCTGTACGAAGCGCCCGTCCTCGTACCGCGCGCTCACGGCGAGCCCATCGAGTTTCGGTTCCGCGGAATAGCGCACGGCGGCGAGCTGCGGGCAACGCTCGCGGATGCGCCGGTCGAAATCGAGGACTTCGCCGGCTTCGAAGGCGTTGTCGAGGGACAGCATCGGCACGCGGTGGCGCACCTCGCCGAAGGCCGCGAGCGGCGCGGCCCCGACCCGCTGGGTCGGTGAGTCGGGCGTGACCAGCGCAGGATATTGCGCCTCGAGTTCCCGCAGCTCGAGCATGAGCCGATCGTACTCCGCGTCCGGGACCTCGGGATCGTCGAGCGCGTGATACCGGTGATTGTAGCGCTCCAGCAGCTCGCGCAGTTCGCGCGCCCGCGCATTTGCCCGTTTCGGAGCCGGCGTCACGACAACCGTGCTTGGAACTGCACCACGTCCTCGCGCAGTTCGTGCGCGCGCTCCGCCGACAGGGTCGCGCCCCGGGCATCCTGGACGATTCCCGCGAGCGCCTCGGCGAGCCCGCACACGGTCGCGAGCAGGGCATCGAACGTGGGCAGCGGCGCGGCATTGCCCGGCAGGACCGCGAAGGCGCTGATGCCCCGAAACTCCTGATCCGGCATGCGCGCGACGTCGAAGCTTCCGGGCTCGATCAGACTGGCGATGCAGAACAGGCTGCGGCCCTCGGCGTCATTGCGGTGAAAAACCCCATAGCGCCCGAACGCGAGGCCCTGAGCATCGAGCGCGGCCATCAATTCGCGGCCGCTCCAACGCCCGGCGCCGCGCGCGCTCACGCGAAAGCTCAGGATTTTTTGCTGCTCGCTCGCCGTGGACGCGTGCGGCCCCGGCGCCGTGCGGAATTCGAGGCCCGCGGAGGTGCCTGGTGGCGCCGTGTGCCCCGCCGCCGCTGCAGCCTGGAACGTTGGCGCCGTGTGCCCCGCCGCCGCTGCAGCCTGTAGCGCCGGCGCCGTGTGCCCCGCCGCCGCTGCAGCCTGTAGCGCCGGCGCCGAGGCGGGGCGCGGCGTGGCGGCGGCGGGACCCGTGCAGCGCTCGGCGGCGCGAGCCTCACGCGGCCCGCCGGCCGCAGGGGCGGCCGGCGCGAGCGCGGGTGCAGTGCGCTGCTCCGGCAGCGCCGCCGTGTCGGCGCGCATCGGCAGATCGAGAACGGGCACCTCGTCGTAATCGCCGCTGCGGATGCTGAGCGGTTCGAATGGCGGCACGCCAAAGTCATCGGGGTCCTCGAACCGCCTCGAAGTCGGGGCGGGCGGCGCGGCGCCGGGCGCAACGCTCGGCGCGCTGGGGAGCCCGGTCGCCCGTGCACCTAAGTGCCGGCCCCGGCCGCCGCGCCGGCTACCCCACCAGAAGATGCCGACGAGCAGGACGGCGCCGATCCCCGCCAGAATCCATCGAAGCTCGAACACCCAGCCGAAATCGCCCAAGCGGGG
>Ga0116229_10009220_pt1 | contig 15124 bp, 9 predicted proteins | sample S1TSphgellanicum_3_FD_87313 | JGI IMG/M metagenome (GOLD analysis project Ga0116229, IMG submission 87313) | Host-associated microbial communities from peat moss isolated from Minnesota, USA - S1T2_Fc - Sphagnum magellanicum MG | ecosystem: Host-associated > Plants > Peat moss > Unclassified... | reverse complement strand
TGAAAACTCAAATATTCAACATGCAAAAATATAATCTTCAAAAAATCCTCTAAAAGAAACCAAAATCCTTCAAGATATTATAACTCTATAATAACTAATCTCAAGTTTCAACACAAGCCAAAAATATCATCTTTCAAAAATCCTCATATAAAAATATATAGACCTATTATTATTACCTAGGGGGCCAAAATCCCTTAAGCTAATAGGTATACTCTATAATGAACCTAAACACCATATCCTTGCCTTAGTTATGCAAGGCCAATAAATCCCTAGTTCAAGTAGGTAGCCAAAAATGTAAAAGGATGTTCAAAAATATTTACTTTCATATTTAGCCTTGTAGCCAACTTTTAAATCTTTCCTATGGATTAATACCCACCTTGCCTACATCATAAAATTGATTAAATAATAATAAACAAATAAATAAATAAATAATTGTGACCTCATTTATTTCAGTTAAGTAAATGAAGGGAGCACATTTCCATGTTGTAAAGTGTGGGGAGAAAATTCCTAAGTGTATTTGGAGGGTATCTATAAGGTTATATCCATGTTTTTCAGCATATATGGAGGGCAAGTTTTATGATACCCTTTGGGTATCACAATTTAAAAATATGTCAGCACTTTGTGCAAGGTAACACCCTCAGAGAAGGGTATTTGAAATAACAAGTGTTTATGGGTGATAACACATTAGCCCCCTGAAAAACAAAGAAGTGTGCTCCAACACATGTGAATGGTTTTTCATCCAAATTTTACTCACAACACAAAGCCTCACAACTCAAATCAAAAGCACCAAAATGATCCAAAGTTGATCATAAGATTGATTGGTTAAATTGCCACAAATAGAAATCAATTCGTACACAAGAGGAGACAATTTTGTCTCAATGGGTGGTGGGTCTTCTACATTTCCTCCTAACCAAACATCTAATGTACAAACTTTGTCATTACCTAGAATACAATAATTGATGTGTTACCAAACCACATTAAACATTGCAGTTCATAATCATCTCAAATAATTTGTCTCAACATTTCCCCACCTTTGTCTACGTTTTGAAGCGAGAGGAACCTCCGAGTATGAAGAACCCTTCGATTACGTGGTGTTGTTGAATCATCTTTGACAAGCATATGAAATGCTCTTAAACTTTTGCTCTTCAATGTTGTTGGTCTCCAATCGGTTCTTAAATTCAGCTTTGCAATTGAGCTATAATTTTTCTGTTGAAATTTCAAAGGAGTCTTGAGATGAAGGTGATCCCGGTGCCTCATGTATCAGTCCTCCATGACACTTATAACCCAAAGGCTCTTTCTCTTTGAAACAATGGTCTAGTTCTCCATCAATAATATAATGATCACCCAATTCAAATGCTCATCTCGCCTTTTCTTCGTGTCAGTACTGTGACCTTTCTTTCATCATAGCTTATTTATTGCTCAGGGCCAAAGCATGGGCTCTGAAAGCTTTTTACTCCAGAGCCAGGATCGGCTTCAAAACAAAAGGGTCTTCTAGCAAGAGGACATAGGAGGCACACACCCCGCCAACAGTGCAAAATCACAAGAACTGCTGATCTGTCAAGCGGGTGGCGATCAGTCATCGAGGAGCAAGAGTAGTAGCAAGACTCTTCCTGGATTTTTTGGGAAACGATGCCTCTCGCACAAGTGATGATGACTTTCGTCGTTGTAAAGGGACAGTGACAAGAGACTCTGCTGAAGATTCTCTCTGTGAAAAACAAAAACATGCCATGTTTGAACTTGTTCATGAGTGCTTAAAAGACTCCTCCATCCATCGACAAATCTCCAGTTTTTAAAGATAGTCTAGAGTCTGGCCATCTTGCTTAATTCTCAAACCACCACAAACAATCTCATATGAGAGAACCATAGGGAGAGATTTCCTGCTGATTCTATATACCAACACTTTGAGATGCAGAGCACTTACATGAGGGGCAACAAGAGGAGATCTATCACCATGGTACTCGATTAAGGGCGTTCCCTCTTCATCCTTCAAGGCCAAATACTCAACACAAAATGGACCTTGATCTCGCCGAGGATCACCAGCCTTTAGCAAATGTCGGCTAAACCTCAGACCAACTTGCCAATCAGCCCGGAGCTTCACCTCATCCACAATGAATTCCCTAGTACTGCAGGCATTGTAAATCCAAAGGCTTTTTTTCCACATTAGCGCATCGTCCAAAGTTGCCTCAATTTTGTTCATACCCAGGTTTTTCACTGTTGGCCAAATCTTGCACCTAATAGCAATCTTCTTGTTCTTTACTGTGTACTTGATGATGACAGATGTTTCCGTGATTTCGTAAGTTGACCACCTAGAGAAAAAGAGTGATCCAAACACCCAAAAAAGTGATTAATTACAAAACCAAACAAAATTATTTTGGAAAATCAAAGTGGGTGGTTGTGACAACCAACCTCAAACCATTTGGTTGCATTTTCTCTAATGCCCACCCAACACTGGTTCCAACTGGTGATGAGGCAAAATCATCTTGGGGTTAAATTAATCAAGGTTTAGATGCACAATCTTACCCATTGCTAGAGCTTGCAGCTCGAGAGTAAGCATGAGGAGCTCCAGGACTCCCATATGTGTGATTCAGCGATTCATTGTTGGTCAAGGAATCCTGCACAGAAACACAATTTGCCCCAGGGGCCCAACAGAATTTAGAATTTTCCCATTAGCTTTAGGGTTACTACCAAGTGCTGGGTGATGGTACATAGGGTTTTGGATCTGGCCAGCAATCTGGAGCTAGTTCTCAGACCAATTTAACATCTAGGTGTCAACTCCACATCTTTGCTGTTTAGACAATTTTCAAAAGAAAAAGAAAGAAAAACTATACCACAATTAGGTCTTATACTTCAAGCTTCAATTGCCACCTCTGGATCATTGCTTTTGATACACTGGAAATTGTGTAATATGTGCCATTAACTAACGTCAAATTGCCCTTTTAATGTAATAAATGCCACAATAAACACCACATATTGTTGTTCGTTGTAATGGATGAAACCACAAAGTTTACCTCACACCTGTCATGAGTTGCAGGCTTTTCTGTGAGAAAAATCACATTCTCTTGTAGTGCATGTTTGATCCTGGAACCTCCAGGGTCAAGCATACCAGGGGGACTAGAAAATCACTCATATGAATTCATAGAAACTTGTATTTTGCAAGGGGTTCTGGCCCATACATCAAAAAGTGCCAAGAATTGAGTTCAATTTTGAGGAGAGAGTTTGTCCATTGCAGCAGCAGTTACAGGTATAATTGGGAGGTTTAAAAAAGTGGCTGAGCAGTAAGTACCTCAGTGCTGATTTCATCAGAGCTCAAAGCTTCCTCATGATGATTGGCAATGTACAACCTTTTCACAACTTCCTTCATGTTTGGCCGTTGATTCAGGTCATCGTCTACACAATGCATTGCCAGTTGCACAACCTCCAGTAGCTGCTGTGGGGCATACTCTGTGGGTTGGATCTGAACATCTACCATCTTGGGGAGATGGAGTGCCAGTGCCACATCTGGATCAGCACCCTGTAGAAACTGGCGGCACCAGTATACCAAGCTCGTGTTCTTCTCAATTGCTCTCTTTCCTGTCACAAGCTCAAGGAGCACCACACCATAACTGTACACATCATTCTTCTCAGTGGCTTGTCCCGTTGTGCAGTAAGCAGGGTCCACGTAACCTGGAGTACCCCTGATACGCAGGGATATAGTGGGGTCCAGAGACTGTGTCTTGCTGAGTCCAAAGTCAGCAATTTTGGCATTCATTCCAGCATCAAACAAGATGTTGCTTGGCTTGATATCTCGATGTACTAGAGTTGGTTTTGCATGGTTGTGCAGATACTCCAACCCCTGTGCCACATCCACTGCCACCCTCATTCTCTGGTTCCAGTCCAAGGGATGATGATGATGCCCCATGGCAGCAGCAGTCTGTCCCCCATTCTTCTGCCCATGAAGATGATGCTTCAGTGAACCCTTCTCCATAAACTCATAGATGAGAAAAAGCTGATCCTCCTGAACACAATAACCGAACAATGACACGATATTATTATGATTCAATCTTGAAATGCAGTAGAGTTCACTCCAGAATTCCTTCTCAGTCGAATCTTGTGGGTTCTTAACAACCACCTCCTCCTCATGATCAGACTTGCTGTTGTTGCTGCTGCTGCTCAAGGCGACCCTATCCAAAGCTTTGTTGCGGTCAAGCCTTTTGACTGCAGCTTTTTGCCTTGGTTCTGGACCTGGCAGAGAAGCTTCATACACCGTCCCCTGACCACCTTCCCCCAAAACCACTTGAAAGAAGTTTGTCATGCTCTGAATCTCCTCAAGTGTGAACTTCTTCAGAACTTGTTGCAGCTGCTGCTCCCTTGGGCTGTTGCATATGATCTGGGGGGTTCTAGGGCTGCCAAATTCTGCATCTGAATTGTGCAATTTTAGAACTTGCTGCTGCTGCTGCTGCTGCTGATCAGGAAGCTGACTTGGCTCCAGGTCCTGCACTTTCCTTCTTGACAATTGCCACCAGAACCCCGTTGAGAGGCCCACAATAAAAATGATCACAACACTAACTAAATTCGTTAACAAATCAGTCCCCATGCCTGTTGCTGATGATCTTGTGAGCTGCTTTGAGACCTGATGAGGTTTGGTGGTTGCAATGAGAGGAAGAGTTGTTGGGTATGAGGAGTCCAGTGGTGCGAGACTGTTGGGTGGTGTTGCTCGTTGTTGCCCTCCTCCCTGTACCTTGGAGAGCATACCCAGCATGAGTATAAGTAGCACGACCACAACAGACCACACATTCAACAGGCCTACACCAGCCATGGTGATTTTTAGCAGCACAGTTCTTCTATTACCCAACTGTATTTCCTCTTGCTCTTCGTTTCTGGACTCTTGGTGTTGTTGTTGTTCCTGTTGTTGTTTGCTCCGTAAACACTGCCAAAGCTGCCTGAAGAAGCTCTAAAAGGGTTCCTCAGCTGTGAAGTAAAGCTCCAAGAACCCTTTTGCAAAACCCTGCAAAGCATATGCATCCACCCAGAGATGGATTAGGTAATGGAAGAACAGAAGAAGAGGAGAAACATTTGATGATCCCTCTCTCTCTGGGTCTCAAAGCTCGTCAAAAGAGCAGAACCATTTGATCGATATTGCTCTCTCTCTCTCTCTCTCTCTCGGTCGGAAAGCCCTTGCTGTCAGTGATGAGTGCTTTGCACAAGTTTGCAGGGTTCATCACGCACAGAAAGCTTGGTGAGCCGGGATGGTGAGGACCAAGGAGTTGTTGCTTGTTCCATGGTGCTTACTGTAAGGTTTCACAAGGTTCTCAGATGGTTCTGGGCTTTGTGGGTGGGGCGGTTCGTACCTCAATCTCAATGGGTGAGTGGAGCCTCTCTCTCTCTCTCTCTATCCTCTCTCCGTACTCATTCTCGATAAGCAACGCATATTGCTGTATTACTGCCAAAGCTCCACGACGCTCCTCGTCCTCTTCTTCTTCTTCTTCTTCTTCCGCTTACTTGCGGGAGTTGTCACAACAGAATGACTTGTGCAAATTCTTTGCAACCTTTCTTCTTAGCCAAAGAGAGAGACAGAGACAGAGAAAAATAGAAAACACCCACGAAAGCAAGCACCCACGAAAGCCGAGCCAAGCTCGAAGCCAAGCTTTTTCCAACAGCAAAACCCAGTATCAGTAAAGTAACCCAGAAACAAAGGACAAACTCCTCACAACAACAACAGCAACAACAACTTACACCAGCAACAAAGTACAAAAATCTCACAACAACAACAACTTATATACACAGACAGATTTGCAAGCTCAAAATTCACACATTCCAAGCCACCTCACACACACACACACACACACACACACACACACACACAAAACACAGATCATTGCAACCTCAAAAATTCACAGATTCCAACAACCCTCACAAACACAGATTTACAAGCTTTAAAAAATTCAACAGATTCCAACCACCCTCACAAACACAGATCCTAATTGCAACTTCAAAAACTCAGATATTCCAAGCTCAAAAAACACCACCCACATCATTGCAAACCTCAACTTCACAGATTCCAAGCTCAAAAACACACACACACACACACACACACACACACACACAGACTTATTATTGCAAGCTCAAATTTCACAGATTTCAAGATTTTTTTATATAAAAAAAACCACATAATTTTGCTGCAATTTCCAAAATGGTGAGTGGGTAGTTGGGTTTCTTCTAGACAAATGCAAAATATACATGGAAAATTTCCAAATAAAATTCGTCGGTAGAATGATAATACTATTACTCCTGCTTCTTCTTCTTCTTCTTCTTCTTCTTGTTGCTTCCTTTTTCTTCTTTCTGGACTAAAGAAATCAACTAGCCTTTTTCTCTCTTGCAGCATCTTCTGAACAAAAGGCAGCCCACTTGGGCATTTTAATGAAACACATTACTGACATTTTATTAGTGTGTATTTTTTTTTTAGTGGAGGTAGGCCTGAGGGCTCAAAACGCAATCTGAAATTTCAGAGCACCATGTGGTCACAAGCACCTTCACAATAAATTTTTTATTTTGTTGGTCTGCGCCTATCAAGGCAAGGGATATTGTGTTTAGATTCATTATAGAGTTATATAGTAGCTTAAGGGATTTTGGCCCCACTAGGTAAATAATAATAGGCCTATATATTTTTTATATGAGGATTTTTGAAAGATGATATTTTTGGCTTGTGTTGAAACTTTGAGATATTAGTTATTATAGAGTTATAATAATATCTTGAAGGATTTTGGGTTTCTCTTAGAGGATTTTTTTGAAGATTATATTTTTGCATAGGGAAATGTTTTTATTTTCATAATTCTTCTTTTGCCTTTCGATACCTTTTTAATGTAAATGGCAAGGCTACAGTGTGACACACCCCTTGTTTTTGTTTATATATATATATATATAATTTTATTTATTTATTTATATTTTTGTAGCCAAAGTGGGTAGGAATTTTTTTCTATAATCTTCCTATTATACATTATGCCTAGGAATATATTTAGCCAAATTTGGCTAGCTATACACCAAATATGAAGTACAAAAATTCTTTAATCATCTTTGTGTTTAGCAAAAAAAATTGGCTACCACACTGAAAACCAGATATAGAAATCTTGTGAGTTTCTTTTTCTTTTTCTTTTTTTCCCTTTTTTTTTCCCCTCACTTCTGGCTATTAAAATCCTCCTACAATTACTTAATTTTGGAGTATTTAATTTTTTCTTTTTGGGGAAATTTATAGTACCGACTGTCCTTCTCCATCATGTCTCTTTTTTCTTCCCTTCACTTTTCTCACCAAATAGGTTACTACTGGGTACTAGTACTTACTCCCCCAAGAGGTCAAACAGGAATCTTTCTTTTGTTGAGTTTGTCTTCTATGATCAAAGAGCAAGCTCCATGTAGCAATATTTAGTTATTGAATGTTGCATTCAACAAGTAGAGTTATCTCTAAAGTCACCCTGTCTTCACTTTGTCTTTGGGCCTCCTTTCACCCCCCTATCCCCCTCTTTCAGTGGTATCCACAAAGTAAGGAAATTATATTAGATCTCAGTATGAAATGCTGAAACTCAGCATTTAACGCACAAGGTTCGAGAGTAATTATAGTAGTTGTACAGATAGGAGCAGTGAAAATATATGTAGCAGCAGTGGAGGCGCTTAGGAAAAGGGAAAGACAAGATGACACTCAGTTTACCACCCAAATTGATGGTTTTCCGAGTTTCAACCCCCCTTAATGCCAATGTACTTTTTTTTGCCAGTCTTTTTTTTTACTCTCACCCCGTGTATGACCAAACTCAGGGTTTTGGTGTTGTGTTTTCATTACTTTACGAATAACTCTACTATATAATTGTTTCCCAATCCTTACTCATAAACCTAAGAAAATGTGGCAATATAGGGTGAGAGACTATTTAATTTCAACGACCCAATGGACCAATCAAGAACAATCATTTTACTGGCCATCATCACTAGCTTAGCGTGTGTAGTTGGCCCAAGTGTGAACTAGTTACCGAACTAATTTTTCAATATTACTTCAAAGTTTACTCAAAATTCAATATCTCTTGCATTGCTGCACTAAGGTCTAAATTTTTTAGATTGCCTTTATTAATTCCTATTCACTGATTGAGATTTTCTGGCAATACCAAAACCGCATCCAAATTTCTTATATTTTTAGTTATAAATGAATTTTTAATTATTATTTGTTCAATATTTAATACTTTTCCACCATAGGTCAAAACATCATGAAACTAACTTGATGCACCCATGCTTTCAAATAGTACCAAGAGTGCACCATGGTTTGGGAGACCTCAATGTGACAAACAAAACAAACAAATTGCCTTCCTTCATAAATAGATTTACAAAGGTCAAATTTATTGACCCAACAAGAAATATTGAACCAAATTTGCATACAAATGTTATATTTCACTCAAAATATGTTGTGAAGGGCATTGGTGGAGCTCCTTCAAGAACTATTTGGTCCCATGTTTTGAGGGGTGTTCATTAAATATTATTTAGTGTGAAATTATGAGTTCGTTTTTGAGAATTTTGCAAAACATTTCCTATTTTAACTTTTGTTTTACCTATTGTGATTACTAGTTTGAATTTGCCATAAAGGGTGAAAGCATTATAAAATGAATGAGTTAATTATTTTTTATGATGTGCAATTGCAAGATTTTCATTTTGAGAAATAAAAAGGTGGGTGATGAAATGAAATGAGGAAGAAAATGTGAAGAAAAAGTATATGGTTTGGAGGTAATTGATGGAACCTTGCCAAATTTTATTAATAAAGGCACCAATCTAAATACAAAGAGGAATTACAAGAGGGAAGGACCTAAGTTCAAGTTGAATTGTTACAAGTCAATTCTTAGATCTCAAGGTGGTATGTAATTCAACCAATTGATTGTAACAAAACAATGGGCATATGGGAGATGGGTTTGAAAGGGGAAGTCGAAAGGTGGCAAAAATCATGAATGCACATTATTATGGAGTACATGATTTTAGGGAAAATTGGAATAACATATAATATTGATATTAGTGAAATGTAAAATTTTATTCATTTTGAATTATTTTAAAATTAACCTTACATAAGTGATTTGATTTTTTAAATTAAAATAATTTTTAAAAACCATATGCATGAATCCCATAACATAATGATGGATTGGGACATAAATCATCATGTATTGCAAATTTTCATCACAACAAAATATTCATCATGACATGTCAAATTGTCAAAGTGTGACAATTTTTTGTGTACACCATAGCTTGCATTCACCTTAAAGTGTCATGGAATGCATGGTAAAGGATAGTGACCAAAACAAAAAGTGAAGGTCCCTCCATCCCTTTCATACCCCAAGTTGTGTTTGGCACAATCATGTAAAAAAATGTCTACTTGTTTGCGCAAACATTCAAAGACCTCAATCTTGCTAAGAGGAATGAATTTGTTGGATGTTGATCATAGTAACTCCTCTCCGTTGTTTAAATTGACTTTAAAAAAATAAATACAAATAAGTTGACTGTGAGGTGGCAAATCTCGAGGTAAAACATGATTGGGCTTGTGGGATTAGTTGTAATCACATTGATTAAGGTGCAAATCCCATTCTTAGGGTGGTGTTGATTCATCAATGAAATGAGTTGAATGTGGTTGAAAGATGCATGTGCAATTGCTTTCATCTCACATGGAAGTTGAGCTCACAAGTGATGGATGTAAAAGTGTTAACCAATGTTGAGCAATTCTCAAATGCTCACCCAATTCTTCACCCAATTTTCAACTTGGTTTTCACAATGGGAACCAATTGGCACCTTTAAATGAATGAGAATTGGTCATGAAAATCAATTGTTATTTTATTTTATTTTTTGGAAAATCGAATAGGTTATTTCATAAAACCTACATCCAATTTTCAAAGTCTTGTGCCAAATTAAGGTTTTTAAAACAATAAGCACTAGCTAGGAAAGTGAAGGCATTGTTTAGGGTTAAGGTTAAAGGACCGATTATAAAAAGAACCTAAGTTTTTTTTTTGTTTTTTTTGTGACTATGTTGTTAGTGTTGATGTGTTTCTTGCATTGGTGCTACTATTCTTCTTGCATAGTATTGTTATTCAAGTATCTTCTTGCATAGTCTTGTTATTCAAGTACCTTCTAGCCCAACCATTTGTTGTTGTTGCTCGTGTTGGTGTTGTTGTTTCTTTCCTTGGTGTTAATTTGGTACTTTCATTTAATATTTTCTATTATTATTATTATTATTGTTTTGTCTAATGTTTCTTATTTTACTTTGTCTTTTTTTGCAAGATTTTAATATACTTTCATTTTCTAGGATACACACATCATATTCGATTACAAAAGTCCATTACAAATTGTATCTTGTTTTGTAAATGTTTAGGAAATAGATCTCATCTTGTAAAAGCTTGTAATTGTTGGTTTTGGTAGATCATGTACTTTTTTTTTTGCTATTCATATGGGTAGTAATTTTTAATGTCAAACTAAACACAAAACAATCCTCTAAAAATATAAATACATATGATGTATTCATGGATGAAATAAAAATGGAAAATGAACCCTTGCAAGAACTTGAAGAAAATGCAAGGTTCCAAACAAAAATAAATAGAAATCTAAAAAATAATGAAAATAAAATGAAAAAAATTTGAAAAAGTTACATGCACAAGATTATTTTGGAAACCAACTAGTAGAACTGCATTATGTTTAGCATTTTACTATGTTAATATTAACAAAAAAGTTCATTTTTTAACTTTTCAAGTCTTGCATTGTATTATTTGTTACAATAGTCCAAATTTGAATTTAAATCTCACTATGACAAATCGTGTCCTCAAAGACCACATTGCCCTATAACTAAAGCTCAAAAACCATTCAAGTACATTGTGTTACAATTACATCCTCCAAAGTGCAACTCCTATCTAATTACACTTTATAAAATACAGTGATATAATAAATAAAATTTCACATCAAAAAATAAACTAATTGTTCATAATCGCATCATAGCTCTAAATGTGTTTCATATACAGTAATTTATATGCATTGTATTTATCAACTATGTTTGACTTTTTGAAAATGACATTGTAATTGTAATGTGCAATTAAGTTAGGACTATTAAAAATGAGTTACACATTGAGCAAATTTTCTGCAACTAGCATACAATTTTCATACGTGCGATTACACCATGTGTCCGCATTCCCACCGTCCATGAAACACAAATTTTGTAACTAATTTTCAACTATGAAATCTGTTCATGTAGCTAGTTGGCCACTATGTTGCCACTAAATGGCCATTATATAACTAATTGCCCACTATTGTGCCATAACTATGCCACTATGTGACCACCCAAATGCCACTAGTTGTTACATATTTGCCACTATGTGGCCATAATATTGGCACTATTTTATAATTGGATGGCCATTACGATGCCTCTACTTGGCCATTAATAAAATATTACTAATTCACTATCCATTGAAAGTGTGAATTTATAGACCTCAAATTGGATCCCAACACTACATAAATTATATTTAAAATATTTATATTGGAAGTACATCAAGGTATTCAAATTCATACACCTAGATTTTTTCAAGGCTACATAAACAAGTGTGGAATTGATGATAGCCAATTCTTTTACAGACAGTTCCTTGGCACCCACAAGGGTTAAATGTTGCATCTTGGGGAATATTTAATATATAATATTTCAAATAATTTACTCAATTATTATGAACTTAAAAATTAATTAAAATTTTAACCTTTAATCTAAATTAATCAATTTAATTCAAAAAAATTGTGAAATTTAAAAAAAATGTATATATTTTATTAAACATTCAATAGGGGCATACATATGATTTATCTTTATATACCTTGATGTCTTCTACTTAAATTCATGTTATTATTTAATATTTCATAATGAATTATTTTTAATAATTTAATATTTAATTCTTTAAAAAATTAATTAAATTGAATAATAAATTATTCATATGAATTAATTAATCAAATTTAAATAATTATTGATAGTTATTTTGATAATTGATTATTTGACATTTATTTTGACAATTAACTATCATATATTCATTTTAATAATTAATTGTTTCATACTTGTTTTTATATTTAGTTAATTATGTGAATTATATTAATTAATTCAAATAAAATATACATATTTAATTATCGGATATTTAATTCAAATAATTACGTCAGATGATTAATTGTGACATTAAAATCAAACACAAAGCATGTGGAAAAACATTTTTTGTAATTGCAACTCAATTGGAAATAAGGTGCAACCAAAAGATTTAACCCATATGTTTTGTCTTTAAAATCTCATCCCACAAATTATATAAAAGAGGTGTCTTCTTTTGTATTCTCACATTAAAATGTATGTGCCATGTTGGGATGAACTCATAAAAGCTTAACCCCAAGGCAAAACACAAAACAAAATAATTTTTTAAATTTGGCTACTATTTAGTGCACCTACCTCTCTACCTTCCTACCTAAATAAATAGGTCCTACTTTTCTACCTATCTACGTAGGTAGGTAAGTAGGCAAAATAGTATGTAAGAGCTACCAACTTATTCACTTATGGTTATGTACCGACATACCTAGGTACTTATATATATATATTTCCAAAATTCAATTAATATGCCACATGGCAACTTTTTATTGTGCCACATGTCATAATCCAAAACCATTTAAAATGAAATAATCATAATGGATGATGGACATCAATATTTTAAAATAAAATTCATCAAAAAATCTTCATAGTGCCACGTGTTAAATTTAGATGAATGGATGAAAAATGACATCAACATGACATTATAATTGTAATCATAAGGGAGTTGCATAGTAGTTGAAAAAGAATTGTTATGATAGAATTACAATTAAGTCACAATGAGTTGCATTAGAATGTGATTGTATATACAGTGAGTTACATCTTTTGCAACTCATGTAACTTGTCCAATAACATTCATGGATGTAAAAATACAATGAGTTGCAAATTGTCATTACAACTCAAAAATTAAGTTGTAATCTGAATTGCAAAACACCTTTTTTTCTCATAATGTCCAAAAAATCAAGCAAAAAGAAGATTAATCATATATAATACAACTAATGGTATAATTGCATTGAGAAAACATGTAAATGTAGACCTTTGAAATGTGAATAACCTTTCGTATTAAAAGGGAAATAATATATATATATATATATATATTTCTAGCAATTCCATATCCAATATTTTTGCTACAAAGGAACCTTTCATGAAAGATGATCTATAACAAAAATAATTTTTGGAAAAGTGGGAACTTTTAATTGTCAATAACCATCATTTTTTGTAGTTTCTGGAAAGTATTTGGTTAAAACAATTTAGTATGCATTTGTGTCCAAGACTTGTTTTTCCTTCCATAAAACATCTTTTTCGAGAATTATTGCTTGGTTTACTAGAAAAAAAACTAAAGAATTGTATGTTTTTGTCAATGTTAACAAAATGCCATTCTACAACTACAAGCTTTGATTTGTGGATGTCAAAAGATGGACATAATATCTTTGCATTAGTGATCAAATTTTTAAGAGTTATTTAACAATTAAAGCGCATTACCCTTGGCCTTTCTGAGGCAACAAATACTAGTGGACAAACTTTGGCCACAAATTTGATGTAATTATTAAATATTTATGGGTTGAGGAAGAAAATTGTTGTTTATGTCAAAGATGAAGGATCTAACCTTAACACTATGACTCCAACCCTAAAATCGATTATAAATTATATTATGTTAGGTTTGGTAGAAAGTTTTTAAACAACTTGTTTTGGTCATGCATTTTCTAAAACATGCCAATATGCAAAAAATAAAAAAGTTTACAAAGGCTTTAAATATGTATCTAATCAAAACTATCCAAGGATATTTGTGAACCATGCTAACATTATTTAAAAACTTGACCAACTTCACGACAATGGAATTTGAAGAACTAGCATGTCAAGTAGTGCCAACAATTGCTTCCCATGCTAAATCAACAAATGAGTATTTTGTCAAAATGAATGGTCTGATTTTAGGGTTAGGGTTTAAGAATAGGGTAATTTTTTTGGCGAATTGGGGGTAGAATTAGGATCATGGTTTTAGGGTTTCATTTTAAACTTTAGGGTTAAAGGTTTTGGCTTTGGGTAACGATTTTAAGAGTACAATTAAGGTTTAAATGTAAAGGTTAAAGGTAGGATTACACATGGTTATGTGGTTAAGGTTAAAGTTTTAACATTTGATTTGTAGGGTGTAAGGTAGGAGTAGGGGTTAGGAGGTTGGGGTTTAGGTTTTAGAGTCTAATTTTTAGGGTTCACAACTAATTTATAGGGTTTCTTGTGAAGAACCCTAATTTGTAGGTCTAACATTGCAAGGGATGCCCCAATTTTGTCTAAAAGGCCATCCAAATTGAGCCCAAAGCAACACCTTTTGAGTTTCATACTCTTTTTGAAACTTGACAACATCATGATCTTTGACTTTTTATGTGGAATTGGACTAAATCATTATTATGAGATGATCTTTTGTTTGTCTCATCATGCATTTGTCATGCCATTGGAGATGACATCTAATGGCACTGCAAGAAAGAGTGGTTTTGATTCAAAAGTTGTCACAATTGTCCAAATGCATTAGGTTTATAGATCGAACATTTGTCAAGATTCATTGATCATGGAATGATGAAGTGCATTGTGTGTGACATTAGAAACTTGCCCCCTCCATCTATCTATTCTTTTACAATAATTTAACAATGTGTTTAAAATTATGTGCTATCAAAATGTTGATACAATCATTGGTATGTTGTTGTGATGACAATACAATAGAATGATCAACTATCACAATGTGTAACAATGCCATTACAACATCATATCAACATTTTGCTAAAACTTAATTTTGAACACATTGTTAAAATATTGTAAAAGCATAGATGCATGAAAGGGACAAATTTGTGATGGGTTCAAATCCTCCAATGCTCCACTCCACCCCTAAAACATGCATGCATTTTATTGTATGTCACTGGTGGAAGAAAAAAAAAAAAAAAAAAAAAAAAAAAAAAAAAAAAAAATAATATTAAAAAATTAAAAAAAATATTTATTATTATTTAAAATTTTAACACCCATTGGGGGGGGGGGGGGGGGGGGGCGAGAGAGAATTTCAAC
>Ga0116229_10009219_pt1 | contig 15126 bp, 7 predicted proteins | sample S1TSphgellanicum_3_FD_87313 | JGI IMG/M metagenome (GOLD analysis project Ga0116229, IMG submission 87313) | Host-associated microbial communities from peat moss isolated from Minnesota, USA - S1T2_Fc - Sphagnum magellanicum MG | ecosystem: Host-associated > Plants > Peat moss > Unclassified... | reverse complement strand
CTTATTCAATTATGTTAATTGGTTATAAGTTAATAACATTTTCAATTTAAGGTTTTCTTCTTTCTTATTCAATTATGTTAGTTGGATATATATATTAACCTTGCATGTGTAATTCTTGTTCCAAATTTGCTAACAAAATCATAGAGGCCTTGCAATTCAAGGATGTTATTATTTTCTGTTATAGATTTACAACTCGCCTTGCAACTAGGTTTTTGAGTTGGAATGATCGAGTCTTGCAACTTCGTTGCAATATAGGATATTTTTATGGCATGAGTGCCATTGGACAAGTTCCATGAGTTGCAATGGACACAACTCACCATATATGGAGCCATATACCTATGCAACTCATGCATTCAGTTGTAATTGTGCAACTCCAATGCAACAAATTTTCAATTACCGTTGTAACATCACATTGACATTGATTTTTATTCATCCATCCATCCATTAATGATGAACTTTGTTGATTTCTATTACAATTTTTTTGCAATTATGGGTGTGGTGGAAAACACATTAATGGTTGCAACTAATTAACAACTATGTGACAACTCACATCAACACAAGTTAATACTTGTGTGTAATTGCAATGTACCCAATTTGTAAATCACAACTACGTGACTATTATGGAATAACTACTAGGCAAGTTCTTCCATTGATGAAACTAATGCTTGTGTGATTTTTTATTTATCCATCGATAAACTTAATGTTGCATGATTTTTCATTCATCCATCAATGAACTTAATGCTTGCATGATTTATCATTTATCCATTGATAAATGAAGTTTGTTGATGTCCTTTGCAATTGTGTGTTTAGTTATGGGTTCCAATGTAATTGTATGGGAGTTGATTTTAATAATAATGGACAAATAAATTGTAACTTATAGTGCAAATGTGTAAACCTTGTGCACACATTATCATTGTCCAAATTATGATAGATAGTTGTAAATTGCACTCCATCATTATTTATAAACATGAAATGGATTTGAAATTGTATGCATTGACATACAAAGTTGGAAAATGCATACTGAAACACATCAAAAATTGTTTTAAAATTGAAATAAAATTTGATTATAAATTTAAACATATTTCCCAAACTATTTATAACAAACATGATGAACCACAATTGCCAAATATTTTAATCTAAAACACTACATTTTTATAAATTATTGTTTTATTTTTTTTTTGTTGACATGGAGTTTGAACCATCATTTTTTCATTCCATCTTGTTTTCTTGAAAATTTCCATATTATGACATTCAATGTCATATGCAAAATGAAATCAATACCATATACATAACATTATAATGCAAAAAGATATCTAGATGTTCATCCTTTCAGAATAAATAAAGTAGTTTACAATTGTAGTGCCATGAACAAAAATTATTTATCACAAAAATACAAGATACATAACATCATAATGCAAAAGATATTTAAATTTCCATCCTTTCAAATTAAATAAAATTAGTTTACAACTATAGTGCTAGTAACATTATTTATTTATCATTAAAATGAAACATACATAATGTTGACACAAACTAAATTGCAATCAACTACATTTACATATAATGGTGTTTTCCAAAATAAAATGAATTATGTACTTGGAGTATGGAGGTTAGAATTCACCATACCTTTGTTGTTTTGGAATTTGTCTTTTTGCATGTATTGGTTTAAATTACTACACAACAAACAATAACACATTCAATAACATGGTTATTAGCAACTTAACCAAATTATACAACATCACATGTGCATGCATTTTTACTCAAGATTATTTTTTCAAACAAAACCACCATTTTATTTTTGAAAAACCTTACCTTGTATGCACAACTTTAATTTTGATGGCTTCAAACATGATCAAAGTTTGGCCTTATAAAACAAGAACAAAAGTCATCATAAATGCATAAAAATAACATGTATTTTCTTTAATATATGTAACTAAATATCTCATGAAATCCTTCAACCTTCAAATTGTTTAAATAAAAAAGTACATTTGTAACAACCTTTTAGCTCTATTTTTAAACTAGGGAAAAAGAAATCTTAGTTATTTAACACATGATGTGATAATTTCATCACCAAAAGATTAAAAAATGCACAAAATGTTTAGAGAAAAAACCTTTTCTTTTCTAATTCATTTTGGATTTCTTGACAATAGGCATAGGTGCATGAGGGTTATTGATGCGAAGGGGGAGATTTGTTGATTTACTACCATGTGTCATTTGCTTAGGGGTTGTTGGCCTAAATTTCATATTTAAAAATTTTAATTTTCAAGTTAAAATTCGATTGCATATTAGTCATCCACATGTAGGTTTGGTCAATTTGGCTGATTTGGTTACTTGTTTATTAGATGCTTGTTGTTAAATAAAAAATTTATCTTTTATAGTTCATCTTAATTTTTTTAATAATAAGCATAGACCCATGATTAGCTTGAAGGAATCGACCTTTGTCAATGAAGTAATTAAACTTTTAAAAAATAGGGCATTGATGTAAATAAAAGAAAATCCATATGTACATTTTAATTAAATTTGTAATATAATATACACATTGCTTTTAATTTCATTTCAGAAGCAAACTTTCACCTTCAATGAATTTTATGGTCTACCAAGTATGTAAGGTGACATGATGTTATGAGTTGTAATGTAATGAAAAACCAATAATAAAACAATTGAACAACATTCCCAAAATAGTGAAAAAATAACACTTATATAATGACAATCTAATGGCACAACTACTTATATCAATGGGGATCATAATTGACAATTAGTTGCAAATGAGTTGAAAGTCTCATATCTAATGGACGGAGAAAATGCATACATGTGACATGATCATATGTGTCAAAGCTATACAATAATTGCAAAATAGTCACTGATTGGGTGCTACATATACCTTAGTTGTAATGTAGTTGTCAAATGTTATTAAAATTCAAGTTGCCAACAAAGTCAAACATGGTTGATTGTAACCATATTTATGGTAGGTACAAGTCACTGTACAAATGTCCATAAAGTCTCATAGGCAAGTTTCATAAAGTCTTCTAAAACCTAGACCCAACAATTTTAAAAAATAAAATAAAATTGCCTAACACTAGTGTAAATTCATGTATGGCCATTTATCCACATTTAGAAGACTTAAATTTTAAGATCACCATTTTAAACACATCATTACTTCCAACTATCCATATTCATGTGGGTGGTGATTGTAATCCTTAACCATATGGATATTCAATTAAATACAGATTTATTGGACGGCATTTAGGAGACTTGGTTTGATGTTTGACCATAATTTGAAGATTCCATATCCCCAAAAACAAAATTCTTCAATTTCTTTCATAATCTATTTTGGCATTCAACATTTCAAAATTTCTACAATGGCATTTTGAATTTTTTTTCGGAATATTTCAAATACAATTAGTGTCGAAGCTACCAAGGTACTAACATAGCCATGTAGAAGGGTGATTTCAACAAAAAAAAAATTTGGTCCAAGCCATCCACCCCTAGAATTGAACACAAATTTCACTTTTTGAAAGGCCGTGAGAAAACAACCAAACACGATGTTTTATGATTAGGTGTTCAGTAACAAATAAATTTTTGAATGGTCGAAAGGGTGTGATGTGCATCTATTGATTGGCAAAGCTCTACATTGTCCAGGTGATTGGTTACCAGCTAGCAAACATAGTTACCCTACCGTATGTATGCAAATATTAGTGCTAGATTTGTCTGTCCACAAGTAATTGTGTCTTTGTAGATGCTGCATTTGGAAGTAAACAGAATGGTGACCAATTTGAAGTCTTGCTGTTGCACTTTGCTTGGTTGTGCAATGATGGATGGTGCATCAATGATGATCTCTATCTGCCTTTTGGAACCACAAAATGAATGAAGCATTCCCATTCTTCTTCTTGTTTGCACCAGTGTTGGGTGGTTCTCTATTTTCCAAAAGAAAGAAACAATGGGTGAGGGTGGGGGCATATATATGGACCCTTGGTTGGTGATTCTCAAAAAGCAAAGAATTTAGTTTTGACCTTTAACCAAGGTCTTAAAAGATCAAAGACTTGTGTTGAAAAACCTACCTTAAACCGCAGGTTCTTTCCCAATTTTATCACAAAAACCACTAATTCTTTGAAAAGCTTTCTGAGAAGCTTTTTCAAACATTAGAACCGAAGACTTTATGATTCTGAAAATTCTCAAAAAACTGAAACCGAAATTCCTTGATTTCTAAAATTTTAAGAAACTGGAACTGAAGGTTATTATTAACAAAATCAAAGAACCACACAACATTCAATTGTACTATGTATTTATGCTATGAACAATGGAGTGGCCATAATTTGTCATTGATGAGAACACTGGACATGGGATGCTCTTTGGTTCGACATCCTCCATGGTTCTGCATAGTTGCATATGCAGGTTTTGGTAGGGAAAAAAAATCATGTTCTACATGTCCTGCTGTAGGTGCCCATTTGTGAGTATGGAGCCTTGTGGTTATAGGAACCAATAACTAGCACTAACCTAGTTCCCAAATCCCAATTCCATGTTCTAAATGTTTACAGATCTCTGGTCAATTTTATTCAAACCTTGCGTAGAACCATGTGTGTGCGCTACATCCATTAAGTTTCATGGTTCATTAACTACATTACAACAAATGTGTCTAGTTTTTTCACAAAGGTGTCACAAGTTAGCATTCCATTGCCCAGAAGAGCATTAGAGTGCATGTTTGTGGCTGAAGCTAGTGTGTTTAGATTGGGAGAAGATTAATGTTACTCAAATGCACAAACTGCTTGCATGGTTGCATAGTATTCAAGGCACTGTGTGTCTACTATGTAGAAATGTGCAAGTTTGGAAATGAAAAAAACTACAAAAAAATAAATCCAATAGTGACTTTTAAGAAGTGTGGAGTTGGAAAAGCAGCTGAACAATAATGAGGAAAGGAGTTCATATGTAAATCAGAAAAACAACAAGTTTGTAGGATATCAATTTTATTGTTTAAAGGGCAGTTTAGATGTGAGTCCAACAAAATGGACCAATCACATAAATTGGATCAGAGGCCTTTAGATGAGGATCCAAGATTAATTCAAGCCAGTTTGAGGTGACATTTCAATTTTGAAGGGAAATTTAATTGGTCCAAACTGAAAAATGGAGCTCGAAGGGAGCAAATGGTTTGGAGAACCAAGATATAAGTTAGGGTCCAAGGTTTTTTTTTCATTTTTTAAAATTGTTTTTCATTGGTTTTGTTTTTCATTTGTTGAAGTTGAAATTATGAAAGAATGGAAGGCACTTTGAGAATTGAAGACATTGTTGAATGCACAATCCTCATTCTAGTTTTTAACACATTTAGTGTTGACATGGTCAGATTTGTAGATCCACTAAAGGTTGTTACTCAAAGGAACACATTTCTAACTCTTGTAAATGCACAAAATGAAAGTGTTTCAATAATGAAGATAAAAAAGTTTTGATCATAGAGGTTTAAACATCCATTTTCACAAGTTGAAGGAAATTCATGCTCATATTAATACTTAATACCACCAATATCTTGTGCATAAGCTCATCCATTGTGTGTGTAGCAAGAAGCAAGAGAAAGAACATGAGAAAAATTGAAAAAAAAGAAAAGAAAGAAAAGAAAGAAAAACAAAAGTCAACCTAATCTTCTCATATGCAAAAATCACAAATTTTCTCAATTAGACCCAATGCCTTTAGACACATCCATTGTATCTTTTCAAAAAGAAAATCTAATGTGAAAAAGGTTCAATTCAAAAGTTCAATTTGCTTCAGTTCAATCCCTAGGATTTTGGATCTTGAATTGTCATCTAAAGTGATCCTTAGAGCAAGTTCACCCCACACCCCCTATTTGGGCCTCTATAAATTTTCAACATTTTCACATCCAACATAAAGTGTAACTAATCAGCCTTTTTTTTTGCTCTTTTCTTTTTCAATTTGTGATATAGCAAACAACATGAGGATCCCAGAACAAATTTCACATTAATTGGTGACACATTTGTCAACAAATCTCAAAACAATAGGTAATAAACATAAATGGGGCAACTCTCTCCCAAAAACAATTCTTGAAAACTTGATTGTTTTGGAAAAAATGGGGGAATTCACAACTATATATATATATATATATAGAGTTTTTTAATAAATTTTTGTGACAAAAAAAAAGTAACATTAATTGTCTCACCAATCCAGCCCATAAACATGAAATTTAGAATAGTATAAGATATTTAAATGACACCACTTGAGCCAATCATTATGGGCAACCGATCAAATTAGTCAAAATTTCTTTGATTGGTGCTTGTGAGGATGAAAATTTATGAGTTCAAACCAATGTTGGCCAATTCTTAATTCTGATACTTAATTAGGCAAGTCTTTCAAATTTATTTCTTTCATTATTGCACAAGGTATCAAACACCTAATTTTTGAAAAACAAATGGGCCCACCTAATATCAATTTGGGTTTGTAAATATTCCATTGGTTATCAATTTCTTTTGGTATTATTTTTTGCAATACCTACCTATTATGAATAGGGGGTTGATTTTAAGAATAATAACTTGAGAACCACCTAATACCCAGTCACCCATTATGGAAAAGGGTCACTTTTTGTAAATACCCAACCTAGAAACCAATTAGTATAATGTTAAGGTAGGTTTTAGGATTTAGGTATTTTTTATGGGCTTTGGTTTCTTGTTATTGGTGACAAAAAGGGTTTAGGGTTTAAAAATAACCTACCTGCCTAAATTGCAAGTAAGTCTTCACACTTGAGTATAAGCAGGGTACTAAAGTGATACTAAAGCAACATGATCTTGAGGGATATTTGCAAAGTTAATACCACGGAGGTAAGATATTTAGTTAATTCTCATCAAATTTAAAAATTCTACTCTAGATCTAGTTACCCAAATCAAAAGTCAATATCCAGCCAATGCAGGTCCAAACTAGTGTTGTACCTGTATATTGGCTTAACCTAGGTATATGGTATTGTTATGAGTAATGGTACGAGAGAACACACTTGACTTGCATCAAAGTTCATATTTATTTAAGCAAGATAGTTATTGGGGTGGATATGAAGTTAACATTCGCAACCTCAATACCATACCAGCTTGGGTTTCTCATGTGGCTATATTGTGTCCAAACCTAGTCGTTAGGGTTGCATCCAGTGGATAGAGCTAGGTTAGCCTATGTCTTTCAGGGCACTTGGGGAAGGTGTTAGGATTTAGTGCCCACAACACAATTGTTTCCTTTCTCAATGTTCATAGTAGCTATGTGAGATTTCTGCAATGCAATCTTGTTGCTCAACTAGTTTTCCTCCAACATTCAATGAGGTATGTTTATTTGTGGAAGGAAAGGAATGAAGGGAACCCCTCCCTCTCCCTTCTCTTCCATTTGCTCCTCCCTTAGTTGGGGATTTAAGGAGAGGATTTTCCCCCTACCCAGTCGAGAAGGATTGGCTAAGGAGGGGATTTAGTTTGCTCCCCCTCCATCTTTTAGTGGCCATACTTTACCAATGTTCATATTCATAACACTGCTACAAATAAAAGATGGGATCCTTCATACCAGGATCAATAAAATATAAAACATATATATATATATAGAGGGTAGATCGGTCGGTGACTAAGCACTTAAGCACTCAGGGCAGGCTGGATCCAAGGGGAGGGCTCCAATGTTTTTGGTGTCCAAACAAAACTTGAACCCCTCCTCTTGGCGCATTTGGCACACTAACAATTGTTGAAAACGGTTTAGAAATGAGAAAGTTATGGCCCCCAAAAATAAAGAGGGTCAAGAACTCAAAAAAACAAGCCACCTAACACTACAAAGCTAGTTCCCGAACATCAAAAAAAATCCTTGTATGTTGCTCTGTTGCTATTAGAGTTCCAAGATGATTTGTAGAACTTCAGATGGTGCTCTTATAGCATTTTAAATCGTTTGAAATGAATAAAAAATAAGAAAGTTATGAGGTTTGAAAGTAGGAGGGTCCCAAAGAGAAGGCCAAAAAAAAAAACACACATGTTTTGTAAGTTGAAAAGCTTATTTTTCTTGTTATTTTTTCATTACTCCTTTTCCTTTGCACTTCAAAGATGATTTCTAGAGCTTGAAGTAGTGCTCCCATAACATTTTAAATCACTCAAAATCAAGCACATATGATGAAGATATAAATAAATGTTCAGTCATAGGCAGATGATCGATGATGGGCCGGTCTACCCTATACCCACGCAACACTGGTTGAAACCCATTTTCAGGCTATGGAAAGGTTGTACTTCATCCAAAGTATAGTGTACAGGCAATTTCATTGCCATGGGGCGGACCTGCTCTTATACCAGTTGCAGAACCCTCAGGCTGTCTGGTCTATGTAATAAGTTTAAGGTATAGTTTGCTTCTTGCAGACCCTGAGATTTGAGATTCTCCAGCTCTGCAACGCCAAACTATACGTGGGTTTCGATCTGGACAGCTGATCTACAAGGGGGAAGAGGAAGAGTGTCCTGCAGTAGACAACAATATATCTGCAATCAACTGACAACAGCTAAATAATAGATATATATATATATATATAGATCAGATCGCAAAAGCTCTCATTCAGAAACCTGGAGTCATTCTTCTCCTGAACAAAGACAACAAAAAGAATCATAGAACAAATACATACTACAGCAGAAGATCTCATAATTTGAGTGAGCTTTTCTCCCAACCCAAACAAAGCGGAGGGGCCACGGTTTGCAGCTCATGCCAGTCTGCCTTCGCCAAGGGACATACATGGCACCAAACCATTTGAATGCACTGTTCTGGATCAGTCCACATTCTCATAAGTCTTTGAAAATTTTGTCTTAGTCCAGAAATTTTCATGAAGTCAGATCTGATGCTACCTTGTTTTCCAAGTCTGGATTTTACAACTTAGGGCTTGCAGAACTTGGACTTACTTTAGAACAAATATATTGGAAGGTGCTTCAATATATTTACTATTAAAACAACCACACATTAATAGTTAGTTTCTGAGTGTAACTTGTCAAATTTCCAGAAGAAATTATTATTTTAATTATTTGATATTAATGTGCCAAATCTGCCAGCACATCATGAAATACCTCTCTTTTCCTGTTTTTTTTTTTTTCATGTTTTATGAGTTTCTCATGGTCTCTATATCATAAATTTGCTCTTGCCATGTATATGTGTTTTTTTAATATTTGGGTTCCACGTTACTTCACATTACCAGTGAAAATGAGTAAATTATTTTTTGTGGACATATAATTTTATGGTAATTAATTTTGTCTTTTCAAAAGATAAAATTTTATAAATTTCACTACATGTCATTTTGTTCCATTAATATTTTTTTTCATTTTTGATTTGACAGGCAAAATGTGAACAAAAGTTTGATTCATTAGATAAATTCACAATAAAATACAAATAGACCAAAAAAAGGAATTGAAAAGATGTTAAAAAACAACAAGATACAAACAGACAAAACATTGAAAAGATGCAAGACAAACAACAAGAAATGATTTGTAAATGAAATATGATTTGTGACAAATTATAATCTAGAACGGCTTTGGAATGGATCATCAAAATCTCATCCTACATGAATCACTTCCAATAAAATATCATCACTAAATTTTTTTAATGTATTCAAAATTAAGTGTTAATGAAATGTTGATGCAATTATTGCTTTTGATATTGTGATGATATTATAATACATTGTGATGATTCATCATTGTATTATAACGTTATCATAACATCATATTAATGAGTGATCAACATTTCACTAGCACTTAACTTTCAACACATTGTTAAAATGTTGTAAAAACATATATACATGGAAGGGAGAAGTTTGTGATATTCTTTAATCATCTTGAACAATAATTTTTACTATAACCTTGTAAAGCTATCAACATTGTCATTACAAAGTATTTCAAGAACATTGAAACAACTTATATCATTCCAAGACAAAAGGAGGGATTTTACACATGTTGCTTACAAGTGAAAGGATTTACGTTTACTTATAAGTGTAAGAACCCTCCCATTGTTAAGGAGTAGGTGTGGTGTTTGTCCCCCTCTTATGCGTCACCATCTACTTATTGGGTTCATGTAACCTTTGCCAGTGCTTTACAAAGTGTAAAGCCCAGAGGTGAAGGACATTCCCAAAATGTGGGGCTGGACTTGGCTATCCTAGGCACCTTATTTTGGGCGTGCCCCCACTTTGAGCCTTTAACCTGCATTTCTTGGTCACTCCTCCTTCATATTTTATGGATTTCTCATGGCCTCTATACCTTAAACCCTAACTTTCAAGTTTATCTCCATTGTTATAGTAAAGGACTTGGAGAAATTTCCTCATGTTATGGGCCACAACATGCATGTACCAAAGGTCACATTACATGCCAGGTAGCATGTTCCATACTCCCTAACGCCCCTAACTTGCCCAAACTGTGCACGACATGGACCCAAAAAGTGTTTGGGAATGCGAAGGCGAAAAAAATAGCTCAGATTTTGCCAGATTTTAAAGTCAACTTCAAGAATATACAAGGATTTTGTTTATATTTCTATTTCATATCTAGTATGTAGCCAGATTTGGCTAAATCATCTTATGGATGATCACCACTTCAGGTATATCACAAAAATAGTCATTTCTTCGCCTTTATCTGTTTCATGCCACACTTCACTTCACTTCACCTTACAGCAAAGCACTCTCTTGAATGTGGAAGTAGAGAGAGTAGTACCTATCATTATTTCATCTGAAAAATTGTCACCCAAAACAATGAATCCCACAAGATGACAACATATGGATTCCCAAATTATCACCGTGTGGTATGAGCTTAGTTAGGCATGAGGAAAAGGAGGTTGCAAAAGGTGACAAAACATAATATGTATACTAATAATTGTTTTGTTTTGTTTTGTTTTATTTTAAGGCAAGGTGTGAGGAATGTGGGCTTTGTGAGGTAACCGACAACTCTACAGCTGGATTCACACCAAGGGTTAGCAGGAATAGTTTTATTCCATTTATTGAGATAGATAAAATAGTCTAACTGGGGTTAATTTAACCCCTATGTTGAACCTTCTTCATATTGAGGGCCTTTCCAAATTATGCAAAAAGTTTGGGCAGCTTGGGGAAGTTTAGGAATTTTTTCTATTCTGCTTGAAAGGGCACTTTGGAGAACTCCTGAGAAAGTTTTTCCTGGATGCTAGAAAATTTGTGGGCATTTTGGGAATTGTACTTGGCTCAAAAATTTCGGGCAGATGATAAAGGTCAGATATTTTTCAATTCTGCTCAAAAAATTTCACTCTAGAAAAATGCTGATGCTAAGAAAATTGAGCAGTTTAGGCTTTTAAAAAAATGTTGCCCAATAATTTCGGGCAGATTATGAAGGTCAAAAAAATTCCATCACCTGCCCAAAATCTGGGAAATCTGTAGATTGGGAAAAACTTTATTCAGTTTGCAACGAAAAATCCTCAATGTGAACCCACCATTCCAGGTGCTGTCTCAAGTTAAAGAGAGAATCTTGGGAACATGAGGGGGGGTATTTTAACCTTTTAAAATCAAGGGGTGAAATTAACTGACGTGGCAATTGACATGGCATTGGGGTTAAGAGGAGGATTTTTGCCCTGAAAATAGCCTTCATGCTCATGATAACTTACCCAAGGGTCAGTTCCAATGTCTTTGTTTCTGGTGAAACTTTGCTAATTTTTGACAAAGAACTATGGAAAATTTTGTCTTTCTAGTGTAAATTTGACTAATTAAAAAAAAAAATTGTTAAATTTCGCCAAGTTTTTGATAGAACAAATTGAAAACAAACACTAGTCAGTTTAATCATTAAAGAATCCTTTGAATACTGAAATGATGAACCTGATGAGGTGGTGAAAACAGGTTAATTATGATCTGAATAATTTCACAACTCATAGCAGACTAGTTGCACATTCGTGTAGGAATTTGATGTAAAAATCTGGTTCAAACTTGACTTAAACATGTGAATGACATTTAGAGTATTATGTATGCATGACATGATGCTCAAGGAGATCATTTGTTGTATATTTTTTGAAACAACTGAGATAAAGGGTTATGCTTTTGTATGTTATAAAATACTTCAAAGAATATTAATTAAAATAAAGAATATTTTGAATTTATTTAAAACATATTCCTCATAATTAATTCTAAACACCTTAGTTACATTTAAATTTATTATAAAAACTTACTTCCTAAAGGAATTGTTTGCACCTTACAAATTTTTCACATTGTTTGAAAAAATAAATTAAAATGACTTTCCAAGGATATGATGGATGGGGCTATGTTCCATAGAAGTGCATGCATTTATCTAAAGAAGTTCTAGATCTGGCTAGGGAAGTTTATAGTTTTATGAACCAGTGTTGTGCAGTTCTTTACTCTCATGAAGAACCTCTGGTTCTCAAAAATGAATCTGATTATGGGTCTAGTTCTGATTTTGATTCCAGTTCTAATAATCAACATGGGTTTCGGTCTGGTTCCAGGTAACCCGGGCTGGAATCATTAGTTAACTACCAGTTAACCTCCAATTAACCCTTGTTTCTAGTCTTTTTTTTCTTTCTTTTTTAAAAAAAAATTTCAAAAATTCCAGTTCAGTTTCCAGACATAAAGAACCAATAATTCGATTCTGGGTCCAGTTCTTAAAATTTTCCAGTTCAGTTTTGGCTAACCGAAACCGATGATTCTTACCCACCAAACCAGGCAATCTCCCAACAGGGGTTTGAACCTGCCATAAACTAGGGGCAGAGTAATTATTAGGCACTGGTGAGCTTTGCTTGTTCCATCTAAATTTGTGCTGTTGACAGCTGCCGCTGCTGCTGTTCACTGATGATGAAGTAGAGACTATTGCAGCTGCAGGGAGCTGAGAGCTGGTTTTGTTGCAAAGAGCTGAGCAGCTGTATACTAGATTATGGTGAAGACCAAAAAACAAAAATGTAAAATCTTTAGACAGGTGCTCCAGCTCATGCGTTGAACTGATGATTTCTTCTTCATCATGATCATCTTTGAATTGGATCTCTCATGAATATCCTCCTCCTTCTCCTTCTCCTTCTCCTTCTTCTCATGTGTTTTACCAGCTGAATTTTTGTTTGTCGTGCTCTTCAGCTTTCCCCCCCGATATGGAATCAATATTGTTATTTGTGATGATTCTGATCTGATTTCCAAATGTTTTCCAACTTCTTTGTGATCCGATCGACTCTCCAGAGATCTGGTGATTGAATGGTCATGTGTTTATCAATCCAGGACGTGTTATGATATTCTTGTTCTTGTGCTATGTGACTAATCATCTCTAGTTCTTGATCATCTTCGGTTGGATAGTGTTTTTTTCTAGAATCGACTGATGATGATCTCGCATTGAGTTTGCAGCTGTTTGTTTGTTTTTTTGTTTGTTGCGTGATCATAAATGAATATCAGGCTGATTGTGATGCAGCGTGCTGTGATCTGAGCTGCGGATGTGATGGCGTGAGATCGACGATTGACTAGCGCACAATGTCGACAGCTTTGTTTCATGATGCACTACTCTTGAACTGCATCTGCATCATGAATTCTGAAGCTTTTTCCAATTTACTGAACAAAAAGATATTCGATCAAACTCATCTGCAACTGAGCAGTGTGATTAGGAGACGTGTTTGATCTGTTGATCTAGTCCTGCAGCAATATCGACTCTCTTCTCCTAGCTACATATATGTCCGTGATCATTGGAGCTTTCGTTATACTACATATATGGCGATAACTACCTGCTGGAGCTCTGCATGTCTATCCGTTTTGCTGCTGGTAATATTGATGATCGCTGTTATGATTCTGAATCGGACTGATCCCTTCCAACCTGCACCAGGTAACGAGTGAGTTTGACCTGCATTTCCCTTCAACACTAGCTGATCGGATCGCTCTATTGCACTAGCGCACTTGGATTCAACCCACCGTAGACTTGTGTTCTACTGTGATGGGTATCAAGATAAAGACCGTGTTTTGAGCACAATCTCGATCCTGTCCTTGTCTATATTTCCGCGACCAGTTCCTCCTGCATAACCACTCTTTGCTAGTGCAATGAAACGCAGCTTGCATGTTATTGATTGGAATCCAGATCTTTCATTGTTAAAAGGCAGCTCTAATTGAACTTCAGAAATCGATGTGCTGCTATATTTCAGGATCGTTGCATTTGGATGGAGCATTAGTAGACGTAGAGGCACCAGAGATACAAGTTGTACTACTACTCTCAACTCCGAAGCAGCTGCTTGAGAAGAGCTGGACCGCCTACATCGACCATGGCATGAGCTTGGTGCACTTCGATTCTGAGGTAATTCGCAGGTTCTCGATCCAAATCAATGTCCAAATCTGAGTGTTGGTTGTCTGTTGGTCTAGTGAACATGCATTGATTTCGACCGATTCAGTTGCTCTGTGCAGCAGCTGGCGGATTCTCTCGGGCCGTTTTCAGGTATGAGCATAGAGCAGAACAGAAAACACGGACGTGGTCAAGGGGCAGATGGTGGCCGGCAGCAGCAGCAGCCTCATCGAAAGATGAGGCTGCTGCTGCAACAAGATCATCAAGCACAAAAAGGGAAAGAAATTGGATCCAAGTGCAGATATGAGTGCAGCGGTGGAGAAGTAGAGACGAAGAAGAAGAAGAAGGATGGAATGGTCCTGCGAATCAGAGACAATAATAAGACTGCAGCAGATTCCGTCCATCTGCAACACATCACGAGGAGGAAGCGAATTATTCCAGAGACTCTAGAAAACTACCGTCTTCCTCGAAGGAAAGTGGCGTTCTCTTCGGACAGAATGGTGCCCACAGGACCCAATCCGCTTCATAATTACAGCAACATTTCATCAGAAGTAATAATTCCTTGATCAACACGCGGCCGGCATGAATACTCCAAAATCATTCTGATCAAATCTTTAGCCCATAAAATCCTCCTCCTCCTCCTCATCATCATCCACCAACGCCATTCTTACCGCCATTATTTTCATCCCAGGAGCTTCGTACCGTTACAACTGAGAAATAGATCTGAATATTTATTACTGGCCATTGTTTTTCTTTTTCTGTGTTTTTTTTTTTTTTTTTTTTTCTTTTTTTTTGGGCGCCGCATTTGTGTTCTGCTTCTCTCCCCTTTTGCCAATTTGTTATTAAAAAACGCGACACTTTTTTTACAAAAACTCTTATGACAAAAAAAAACAAAATG
>Ga0116229_10009216_pt1 | contig 15127 bp, 4 predicted proteins | sample S1TSphgellanicum_3_FD_87313 | JGI IMG/M metagenome (GOLD analysis project Ga0116229, IMG submission 87313) | Host-associated microbial communities from peat moss isolated from Minnesota, USA - S1T2_Fc - Sphagnum magellanicum MG | ecosystem: Host-associated > Plants > Peat moss > Unclassified... | reverse complement strand
TAGTCATTTTTATATGTATGATGTTTTAAAATATTTTTAAAAATTGTAATAAAGATTCATTAATTATTAAGGTACATGTAAATGTTTTTTGTATCCATGAATGATTACATGTATGATGAATTTTTTTGTGCATATAAATATTGCACTTTAATTTGAAAATAAAATTTTAAATTTTTTTGAAATATAAGTCAACTTAATAATGTGCATGTTCAATACATGCATAATTTATAATTTCTATCTAAATTCAGTTTTAGTTTACACATATCAAGTAAGGATATTTACTTTTAATATGTGTAATACACGTGTAATTTTTTCATCTATTAAAATTACTTATTTATTTATTTAGGATTAAGTTATAATAATTTTTAGGATAATTAGTAAATATATTTAATAAATTATCATATAATTTCAGATATTTATTTTATTTAACACTACTATACTATAATTTTTTTTTCTTATTTAATATTTATTATACTAGGTCATTTAATAGTTCCAACAAGTTAGATAAAAATACAAACAAAAATAGTTAAATAACTAGCTTAACCTAATTATTAGCTACAATATTATTAATATTGTTATTGTTGTAATTGTAATCAATTATTGAGTATCACAACATTATAATGATTACTATAATTAAAATATCTTATAAAATCTATTATTGATATTTATATTCGAGTTAATTCTTTGTTTTATGAAATGTTAATAAGAATTTATAATGAATCTCGAATTTTTAAAAAAAATCAGTGATAATTAACTATTTAATAAATGATGATAATATGTTTAATTGTTTAATTATACAACTATGTAATTAAAAATAGTTGATGAATAATTACTAGAAGTAATAAAGGTAAGTAGCTAGACTTAGGTTGGGTAGATTATTAGTTTAGGTTCAAGCCTAACTAAACTTAGACTAGCTTGTACAACTAAATTATAACTATTTGAATTGCAATTAAGTTGCAAATGGGTTACAACTAAGGTAGACAACAAATGGTACTCTATCACTGAACACTTTCAAGTTTTTTCTCATTGCAACACCAAATTGAACATTTTTTATGTCATTGGAAGTGCAAAATAGAGAACTACAAATGTTCTTTGAACCTCAAAAGCAAAGGAACAAAGTAGAAAATGTAAGATGAAAAAGAGTGATATTTTGTCTCAAATTTTGTTCTCTAGACCCCCTTTACTTCTAACAACTATATCTTGCTCATTTCTCATTCATTTTGAATGATTTCAAAAGCTACAAATGCACTATCTCAAAATCTATAAAAAAAATTTAAAGTGAAAAATAAAAAAAATAATAGAGCTGAAGCTTCAAAATCATACTGAACAATTCTGAAAAAATCCAAAGCACAACCCCCTTCACTTTAAAATGGCATATCTTGCTCATTTTCCATTAGATTGTAGTGTTTTTTACAAATTTGGATACGCCAGGTGGATGATTACAAAAGGAATAGACCATGGACAAGAGAGTTATGATGATCCAATATCGTTAAATGTTCGGTGATAGGTGTGTTTTCCCTAGGTTATAACTAAAACTTTTATCCGATATTGTTTGGTTTCCATTCCATGAATCCAAACTATATAAAAGAATGCACTAGGATTATTAGAGAACACAATAAACATGAAATTCTAATAGCCACTTGGGATGATCCAATAAAAAAGGTTCAACCTTAAAGGCTAAACTAAATGAAATAGGATTTCATTTATTAATTGCCATGTGGTTTAGGTTTAGGCCTAACATAGGTGCCTAGATTTAGCCCTAATTTAAGCCTAGATTAAATGGCCTATGTTTAGGTTTAACCTAGGTGCCTAGGTTTACATCTAACCTATTTTTAGGCACCATGTGGCCTAAACTTTTGATGTGGATGTGCCATTTGTCATTTAATTATTTGTTGACCCCAAAATTTTGTGAGCATGCAACGTGTCATTTAACTCTGTGTTTACCCCACATTTTATGATGTGCCACATGTTAACATTATCAATGTGCCATGTATCACCAAACCACTGCCCAAATGTTCAATTTACATAGTTGCGACATAGTCGAAATGTTCAACTTACATAGTTGCAACCTAGTTGAAATTGTAATTATATTTTTGGCTGATGTCATACTTAGTTAGTAGATGAAGTTCATCCATTAATCGAATATAGTTGACAACATCCTTTGATTATATTGATAGAACAATTTTCAATTAAATTGGTAAGTAGTGGCACATAGTGGCTATTGTTGTGGTGTTGACACATGGCATACACTTTCGACTATAATTTCACTCTCGATTTGTACTTTTTGACATTACTAATTAGCAGTTGCAAAAAATATTTCACAGTTACAAAAATAAATTACAATTACATGTGTAGTTTTCGACTTGGTTTATAGCTGAACAGTAGTTGAAAACATAGTTGCAAAAGGGGGGGTTTTCTACTAGTGGATGTCAAATGAGAGAAAGTCTCTAAAAACCCTAACTTGCAACTTCCAAAAGTTGAAGACTTCCCTCTAAAAAAAAAAGCCCAAAAACCCTAAATTAGGATTTTCACAAGTGAAATGTTCCCCCCTACCTTTTTTCCAGATTGGGCTACTAGGATTATGTTATATGGACGAAAGGGTTTTAACCTTGTTTGATCCATTTAAGTTTCAGACATTTATATTCAAGGCTTTGGCCGGTTTATAAGATCTATATGCCATAACCAACCAATGTTGTTGTTAATTGTCAAATTTAATAAACATTTCATAACATAATTTCAATATTGGTTGTTAAGTAGTTTGTTGTATTATTTAGGTGCATATTAATATTATTCGTTGGAATAAGTTTCTTCACACAATAATTTCCCTAGTATTAATAATCAATTATATAAATTGGACCTCTATTATTAGTAAAACATTGTTAATATTCCTATTGCAAATTTGGGTAAAAGTTTTAAAATATTATTTTTTATGGACAAAATTTAAGCATCAATTGAAAAAAAACACTTTACAAATAAAAGTTCTCATGCAATGTAAGGCTAAGTAATAATATTGCTTTGTAAAATTGGGAATTGCTTTTGAAGTAAAAAAGGTACCCAAATGAAAATTTGGACAACCATGATCTTTTGAAATTTGTCCAAATTATTTGAATAAATCATCATGCAAATCAACACAATGATGAATTGTTATAATGTTACATATAAATGGAGTTTAATATACAAAACATATATTAAGTTGGGACTAATATATTAGAATTCAACTTCCATGGTCTTTATTTATTTTTAAAATTTTAATATTTAAATTTTTTTGTGGAAATGGGTTAAAATGTTGAGTTCGAAAAAATTCAACATTGTTCTTATAAGTGATTCACAATTAATTATTGGTGTAATTTCCCAATTTACCACTAAGTGGAAATAGGAAAAAATAAATCAAATTTCAATGTTACAAGAATAATATTCATATTCTATAATGATCATTGTCTTGTATTCATTAGGAGAATCACAACATTTATGGGTTATAACAATGTTCAAGTAAATTATATGTAAAGAAATTAAATATTATTTTTTCATTTTAATTGTACATCAATGTAAATCACTTGATTGATTTATTTTATGTTTTGTTATTAAGTATATTGGGTTCCACGTTGCCAAGTTCGCCCTTGAATATTATTTCACCAATCACAATGTGGTGGGAAGAAGTCTTCTACCGAACTTAAAGATTTGTTTCAAGATGATATTATACTAAACACAATTTGAATTGTTTTTCTAATACAATTGTTGCATGATGTTTTCATATTTTAACTTGACATCATTGATGTATGCAATTTTAAGTCTAAACACAAAACATAATATTAATTTCAGAATTCATGGATTTTATTTGTCATTTTATGTTTCATCGATTTAAACCAATATAATAATTTGATCTTGAATGTAAAAATATACATGTGTGAGTACATATATAGTATACATATAAAATTGACAATGCGTGAGTATTCTTAATTCGTTGCATATATAATAACTTGCATCTTTGAACTTCTATTTTATTGTCATTAGGCTTTATGATTGAGATTTTGGAGATTTCAAACCAATTTAGCAAGTTGTTATTATCATCAAAATTATAAATTCTTTATGTTAATATTATATTATTTTATACTATTTATGTTTGGTATAAAAATTAGAACAAACATGCATGACATCATACAAATGGGATGTTAGAACATCATCAAGCAAAACTTGTTATAATTTATGGGTTTTAGAATTAAGAAATCATCATAAATAATTTTGCCTACATGTGTGCAACAATTAAAAAAACATAGAATAGGTAGTCTGACTTCCATTCACATGAAAATTATAATGATTTTCATTACTAGTTACACCACTTGGTGGCCAACAAGAGTATGGAGAGTGGAAGGAGGTCACAGTTACATCCATTGAAATGAGTGCAAATGTTGGTGGGTGTAGAGAAGGAGAAACTAGGCGGAAGATTGGCAATAGTAGTGCCTTGGTTGCCCAAAGTACTTCAATGATCAAGAAAAGAACTTTGTAAAATTGGTATTGGGTTGATAATGTTTTCATTTAATAATTTTTTTTCACCGTAATTCATTCTTATTTACAATGGAAAAAACACAGAATTGGAGTTTAGTTTGGGATCACCATTTTGTCGCTTAATTTGTTGAAAAATAGTTGTAGAATTCTACATTGCATGTTCCATTCATAATGGTACCTTGGTAGCATAATTAATGCTAAGACCTGGCACGCTTCAAGCCTTCTAATAGCTCAAGGTCATAGCCTATTCATGTCACTATCAAATCTTAATTACATATGAAGTTATTTGAGCCACAATATCTTTGTATTAATTGGTAAATTTGACAACATAATGGTACTTCGTGGTGTTCTATTTGTTCTCATCCCGAGTGGTTAAACGTATTATAGCCTGATAATCAATTTTCCTAGCTTGCCTATGCATGTATTTGATTTGAAACCTTTTCAAATAGGCTTGGTCATATTGGATTTATTGGACACCATAGTGCCAAGCTAGTGTGGCCCTTTGTGCTGTTCATCCTTTTCCAAGCACTGAAACATTAGAAAAGCAAAAGGAAATAAACACCACAGATATAAGCACACCAAAGACATACATGCATCAATAGCTTCATTCAATTAGTCACCATGAACCATATTATCATCGATGTAAACTTAAACAAGATATTAACTTCACTATACACAAGCTAGTAAAAAACCTATTCCCTAAACCCATGTTCTTGATAAACATGATATATTTATTGGTGCATCATTTGGTGGCCCCCAAATGAAATTTTTTCTTTCATTTTCCAACTTCCAAATGGTAAAAATCTTATGATCAAATAAATGGTATCTTTTTTAGACATCTTAAACCTCTATTTGATTATGATTATAATAAGTTGTAATTTTACCGATAAAATTTAATTTACATGTATACTATGTAATTAAATAATCATCATATATAATATTAATAAATAGATCATAATTCTAACATATTTAATAAAAATGTGATAATTTGTACTATCCATCTCAACAAACAATACATAGAAATCAATAAATAAAAAATTAAACTCAAGTTGATTATCAGACAAATATTGTAATTCCAAAGATGTCACAAATGTTTTAATCATCAAAATATTCTAAATGGACAAATTATTAGTTCTAGATGCCAAAACAACTATGACCAGTTGCCAAAGCAATTAAGTTTTCATCCATCCAAGGATCCATTCACAATATTAGATGAAAAATGTGCATTTTTATTTTGCTTTTCCATCCAAACATGTAATTATAGTCGCAAATTATAGTTGCATTATAGTACCATCTACCTACCTACCTACCATCTATCTACTTATGTCCTACCTACCTACCTACTTACGTACCATCTACCCATATTTTATTTATCTATCTTCCTACCTACATATGAAGACAATTTTTTGATTTACCTATAGTTTACATAAATAGGTGTGAACATTCAAAAACATAGGTAGGTAGGCACGTGTACCTACCTATCTACCTAATTAGGTACATACTAATCCTATTTATGAAAAAAATTGAAGTTCAAATGTTTTTATACACATTGACAAAAACTTTCATGGAAATTCAAAGATACATGTTAAATCCATTTGGAATCATATTTCTTAATATGTATTTAAGTGCAATTCACATAGTGAAACATCAATAGTTAGTTATTATGTAATTATCAAATATCTTTAAATTAAATTGTTCATGTTCATGAACTCAGAATCAATACTAAATTAAAGATAAGAAGTTACTTAATGTATCATTCAAGGATAATACATTATTCCTTGATAAATAACTCAAAGGTAGTAAAATACTTATTAAGTGGTTCATATTTGAAATATTTATTTAATGTTTCTAAAGTTTAATGTATACAACTTAGGTTTAAGGTTTAAAGATGAATTATAGGTTATACTATTGAAGTTGATTTATAGGGTTGAATAAATAGTTACATAATTGTTTTCTATTACTACGGCAATATTTCATGTTAGATGTTTCTTAGAAATCATTGTTATACTAATATGTCCTAATTCATAGTTTAAATGAAATTTGCATCTAGATAAATTAAATCATTGTAAATCTATAAAATTGTATGATATTTGTTTATTTATATGTAGTATAAGTTATATTTATGTATAGATGTATATGTATGTGGACATGTGCGTGTTTGTTTATGTTTTTTATTAAAAACTAAAATAAATAGTCGTAATTTAATTTGTTAATTAGTTTCTACGTGTATATATATATGTTTGTCTTCAACACAAAAAAAAGGATTATAATAGTATATACAATTTCTTTGTGTATATTGTTGCATTTCATTTTTATGCATTGAAAGCATTTTACCCAACAAAGATCAAAATTGTTACATTATAATTTGCATTTCTTACTGAATTTTTCAAAACTTTGTCTTTTTTCTAAGTTAACCTCTTAACAGGCATCATGTCATAATTGTTTGTGTTATTGTAAATGAATCATATTTGGTTTGGATGTAGTGTACCATTCAATGTATTTATATCTTTTAGGGTTTAGGGGGTTTGAGGTTATGGTTTAAGGTTTTATGTTTAAGGTTGCAGATTCTTTCTTAAGAACAACAACCTAACAACCTAGCGCATGTGTTGTAATGACGACGAAAGAAAAATTATAAATTGTACTGCATTGTTGAATTAAAAACAAATCAAATTGTGCAAATGTTCTTCTTCCATAATATGGAAGATAGAACATTTGCACAATTTGATTTGTTTTTAATTCAACATGTTATCGAATTTATGATTTTTTCAGTCATCATTGCAACATTCGCACCATGTTGTTATTTTCATCATCAAACTTAGACTCATCTTCATCATCATCATATTAAGCTGATGATTTCAATTTGTCCCCTAAAGAAGAAACTAGTTCACAACTTTGAAGTTTTTTCTTTCAAAGCTTGATATCAGATAACATTAGACTTATTATACAATGTGAGTCTTGCACTTTATTTTTCAAATTAGATCTTGTTCTTGCTACAATAAATCATGATCAACAATCCACATATTATTGTTTCTAAACTTTAATTTTTTCCTTCATGAATAGATTTGAGCACATACCCACAAGGCTAAATATGTGTTCCTATAAAAATTCATATGCATAATGAAAGTAATGTTGGCATTTGAAGGTGGGTTGTAAATTGTGGGATCCAAAACTTGGATAACCCCTTGCACACAAATCCAATAATATGGTATTAAAGTATTAATGTCATTGGTAATCATGTCTAATGAAGATAAAGGTCAAAGTGGACACCTAAGGATGTGAACTCCCCATTTTGTAGGATGTTTAAGGGATCACATATATGAGCATCAAGTAGCATGCTAGCGTAATGGGAACCAATAGTATTTAATATAAGTGTACAAAACATATTCATATGAGAAAATCATATGAATCTTGATTTTTTTATAGCTATACATAATAGAGAATCATGATTCATAATGTGAACAAATCACAACAACTCAATGTGTTTTGATTTTGATAAGGACCTTATCAATTTTATGCAATTTAAAGGAACCCTACTAGTTGACCATGGGTGACAAGCCCACTTTTCTTAATTCAAATTTTCTTATGTATGGGTTGTCAAGAAATTTATTTCTACAAAGAATATAGTGATAGTTTGAAAACCTAATGACAAGAATATTTGGAACAAATGGCAATGGGTAATAAACCTTGCAATATTGTAAACAAATATATCTCACAATTTATAAAAAATGTTGAATCAAGAACTAAAAGCAATGTCTAGCATGATTGGAAATTTGCATTATGTTTTCACGACAAATGATTGAAACAAAATCTTGACAAATTTACTTCTCACATAATATCAGGCAAATATAACATCAACATTTGCCATGGTAGAAACATAATCATCCATGTGAGCAAGAATCATTTATGAATAACTAGTTTAGATATCAAATGAATTTATTTTATTTCTTCGTGAAATCTATGTTTTCTCAAATAGTAACTTCCTTTCCAAGCCTTTTTTAAAAAAAAATGGTGTCCATATATGTTGATTAAGGTTATTCTACCTACTTCTTCCAAGCTTATCTACCTCACTCATTTGTCCTTCTCACCTACATGAATATGAAAAGGCATATTAGCATGTAACTTTCATGCCCATGTTTTATATCTTAAAATAATTTTAAAATCTACCTTTTTCAAGTGTAAATACTTACTTCCTTTCCATGACATTGTCCACCTACATGGATAGGACAAAGAATAATTTTGAAATATGGGACAAATCATGATAAAAATTTACTTGAACTATATGGCAACATATAATAACCTTACCCTTGGGGCTAAGGGCATTACATTTATATTTGTAACAAAAAAATTTAGTCTTTTGATATTAAATGTTTAATGTAACCAAATATTTATTATAATGTTAGATTTTGCGTATTATAGCATAAAACATAATTTTCAATATCTATGCAATGAATTTTGAATTCCCTAATTGTCAATATAAAAATGGATTATCATGAAAAAATAATGCATAAAATAATTGGTAAATGAAGACATTTATGAAATAATAAGTCTTATTAATGAAATTGAAATATTAAAATTTAATTTTGAATGTTGGATGCAAAAGAAAAAATTATCAATGTCTTTTTTTTTCATTTTTAATTGTATGTTTTCACCATCAATGCCAAATAAACTAATGATGTATGGCCACACATTGTGCTTCTTAAAAAAACTTACAATGAATTTTTTTTATAAAATAAAATTTAAAAAGAAAACATGTTTATCTTGAAAAAATCACCACTTTGAGAAATTCAAGAATTTGATGATATATATTTGACGGGAAATATTTTTTGTTACAACATCTATTGGCCCCTTAGTGAATTTAATGTTTTTTTAAATTTGCCAACTTTCAAATGGCCAATTGTTAATTCTGGACTTTTCAAAAGGCTTTTGGAATTAAATTCTATATACATGAAGAAACTTTGGACATTGGGTCTAAAATAATGGTAATAATATGCATGCAAACATTGTAGCACATTTTCAATATTTCGTGCAAACATTTTAGAAACATTTTGGATTTTGAAATTGGTGTAATGGTTCATACAATGCACACCAATCATGATTCAAGGTGTAATGTTCTCTTTTTTCAATTTACACCCTAGACCTATTCTGATGTGACAAAATACATTCACCCCATTGTTAAAAGCAAGATTGTAATGTAGTAATCAAGCCATATAAGCATAAAAAGTAGGTAAAATTGCAATGTTTATTTTGAAATAGGTTGGACAGAACATATGAATTAGTAGTTACATGTTAGGGCATATTACCTTATTGAGTTGGAATTTAAATTTATGTGGGAGGTTTTTTCTTCTCCAAGAGTGAGTACCAATGTGGGACTGCAAAGACAAGAGAAAAAATAGAACAATAGAAGATAGAACCATGATCTTTTATCTTTTGTTTTTTGTATTTTTTCTAATATTTATTGTTTTTCATTACATATCAGTATGAGAAGTAAAATTGTGGCATAATTATGACAGATTCATAATTGTGCATATACTTGAGCTATGGGACATGTGGTTGTTGAAATATTATGGATGATGTATGGATTTCTATTACAAATTTTGCATGAATGGAAATAAACATGTATAAAAAAAAAAACAATAATTGAACCGATGGTAGAATATTAAGATTTACCACTCGTCAGCCCTATAATTAGTTTGGTTATTTATAGCATTAATCTACATTGATTTTGTTGTCCATAATCAGTAAACACCAACTCTATTATAAGCAACCGATATTTAACCTTGTGGTCTACATTATAGTCTATAGACTACAGCCACTAAACCTTAAAGCTCTCATCCCTCAATACTTGAAGACTTTGGAGTGACATAAGTTTTACATGACTTTTAGAATCAAGAGTTTCAAAAAAAAAAAACTGAAACATCTTCAAAAACTTGAAATCAATAGGATATTATCCACGTCACATATTAATATAAAGTAGCTAAATTTAATAAATTTATCATTTCAAAAATTTATTGGAATATTCCTGAATTTTTAAAATTTCTAAACTAATATTCTGAAATATTATTTCTCAATTATTTTGGAATATAATTCGTGTTAAATAACTTTGGAAGATTCCTTTGAAATTATTATGCAATATTTTAAAAAATTATTCTGGAATATATTTTTTGAATTATTCTAAAACATCTTTTCTGAATTAGTCCAAAATATTCCTTTTGCATTTAACTTGGAATATTCTTTCCAAATTATTCTATAAAATATTTGATATATGAAAAAGTATGGTGATATTTAAGGAAGAACTGTTGGCTGAAATGTCATCAACACTCAACATGACAAAAACAATTTGGATTTTTTTTTAAAGAAAAAACTCATGGGTGAAATGGCCCAAATTCACTACATCTTCACATATCACCAAAACTTTCTTAGAAGTTTCAGTAGGCTGGCGAATTATAAATGTAGTAGGAAATACGAATATGAAAATATGGAAACCTTGCCGTCATTGCAAAATCATAATTGCAAGGGTTGGAGATGAAGAGGTGGTGGCATATGGTAACACCTCCCTCTTAATTCCTTCCATTTTTCCCATCCAAATCCCCTTCATTTTCATTCTTCCACATCACAACTTCTCTTCACATACATCTTATTTCATCTCCAGAGCCTTTTAGCTTCAACAATTTGAATTAAGCTTTTATTTTATCTTTTCTCACACCTCATTTCATTTTATTTTTTTCATTTTAAAACTAAATTCAACTTTTCTCGTAACTTTCTGTTATGAAGAGATAAAACAGGTAGAGGAGCTAGGCCAGGAAAGGGAGCACTAAAGGAAGCACCTAGTCATGGCGAGGCGTTTGACGTGAAGAATTTCTTGTAGATGCAGAGGTAGTGCAAAAAAACCTTCTTACAAGTTTGAATTTTTTTTACCCTCCTAGAAGTTGCAACTTCTGGGTCTATGGACCTCCTGAAACCATCCAATTTCTTTTGCTAGCAAAGTTTTTGTTCTAGTTGAATTTCCTTCCTACAGAACTCTCTTGCAACATGTTATTTGATTCATGTAGAGTTCTCCTACAAGTTGGAATATCCTTGCGGGAGAGCTCTCTTTAGGTTCTGCACGGTCTAGAAAGTCAATTTCAATTTCCTTCCTAGATATGTAGAGAATCCATAGATTCTACACTTCTGGTAGATTGTAATTAAATTTCCGCTTCTACCATTGTTTTGGTGGCCTTACCTTGCTTTTCAATTTTGGATCATTGCATGTGTTTATCTCATTTTGAAATAACCCATAGAAGCAAGGGGAAATATTTTTGTACCTGTATACCCGCTCAAAGACCAGGCGGGTATTTGGTGCCAGCACTCATACCCGCCCCCACACTGGTTCACACACAAGTATGAAATGAATGAGAAAAGTGTGCTGGCCGAGGTGGGGGTGCCTGCAGGCTCTTGTTCTATTTAAAGCAAATTTCTGAATTGTTAACCCTTGACTTTGAAGCTTAAAATGACAAACTTATAGGATCAATTTGTCGGTGGCATGATTCTGTGACATTCCAACTTCATTCCTAAAACAGACTTTTGAGGCCCACCTCCGAAGGAGGAGCGAGGGGGCGGGGGTGGGGGTGGGGAGGGCATGCGAGATGCGTAAACAGAAAGAGTCGCCTTTGAACGCTTGCACGTGCTCCTGAGTCAAGTATGTTTGGACTCTTATGAGGGCCCCCAATAGTGTTCCACACGGCAGTTAGGCCCCTTAACTCTACTTTAACTAACAATAAAATACGAGAAAGTGGCGGACAATATCCTTAGCAAGCTTATAGAACACTGCAAGCAAACCCGAATTTCAAAGGATTCACCCATTCCTGTAGTTCCGTCGTGGCCAGAATCATGCTGAAAATGACAAAACACAAGGAAAAGAACAAAGGGGGACCAAATCTGCAACTAGTGTTTAGTAGTCCAAAATACACCGATCATGGCTGACGGTGCCTGTGACCCCGAGGAGCGTGTCTCACAGGTAATCTTGATCTACTATTAAATTGTGAGGCTGCTTGATTTCTAAGTTTAAATAATTATACTTTAAAAACTTAGGAGGCAGTTTGACAATTTGTCGGATCAGGATCTGTCGGACTTATGTCCATGGCCAAATCCCAAAAGATTGTAGAAAAGCTCGCCACTAGTTAGGCAGCTACTTTCTGATCTTCTGCCTAATTTCTAAGCCTACACTGAATCTGCACTAAGTTTGTCAAATACTTGGATGGAGACCTCGATCCTAGTAACAAGTGGCTGATCAGTTCAGTGTATATTCTTGTTCAGTACCTCTTCAGTAGTGAACGATGGATCTTGCTTCGCAAAACTCGGACGACTTGACATTGCCATACTCAAACGATCTCCTGTCAGTTGCATTCTCTAACTTGGAGCCATGAACACTCATGATACAGCGTACGAGCATGCAAGATGGAGAACTGCTTTAGTTGAAGAAAGGCAAAGATTTTTAAACTTTTAGTTCGAGTAAAGGTCATAGAATATTAATCCAGACAGATTAACCCAGCAATTTTTGGCCTAAAATTCACAATTCCATTCCAATCTCCATGAATATGCACGATATAAACGTCCAAAATAAGCTAGGGACCATAATATGCAGCGTTACGTGCCCACTCAGATCGGTCCAAGGAATCAGTCAACATACTTTGTTCAATCTTAAGAGGTAAGTAGCCAAGATTTCAGGAATGAATTGCTTGTCTCAGCTGAGTTGGGAGACATTTGATACTAGTACTGGATCCCACCAATCAAGGCCCGGTTAGTGTTGAAAATTCCTTTCACAAGTGCGCATACAAGTTTACAGGTGGACATTAGATATCGCTACCAATCGAAACTGTTTCAACTGCTGAAAATTTCTACAGCGGCGCCCTCACAAATTTTCCACTTTGTACTTCAGATGATATTCAGTTTAAAAAGACGAAGATCGAGCAGCAAGTACAAGCTGTTATTAGATCTGCAACTGAGATCAGTTCATTCCCAGCTGGTCCTCTACGTAAAGAAGCTACTCCTGTAAGCAACAGATGTCCCTGGCATTTACTAATCCCAGCGTCAAGAACGAGAGCCCTGTGACTAGTACTGAAGCTCAAGTCAGAAAACTGAAACCGAGAGCTCTGTCAATTTTCACGTCTACAAAGCTGATCACTTTTGGAATCAGCCCGTAATCAGATCTGTAACAGATCTAAACTTAGCAAGGCTAATTGCCATGCCTACTAGTAGCTGCCAGCTGAGGTAAGTGTTTCGAGAACCCTGCCAGTGATGGACAATTGCCACTGATCCATCAACTAGCTTGACATTGTTGTAGGTTCAAAACAAGACAATTTTCAAGTTGTCGGGAAAAAGAAAAACTATCCCTGACAAAAGAGATCTAGAGCGAGAGGCTACAGCTCACTATTCCAAACTTTGACCTTATAAGATCAAACAAGTATTACTGTTCCGAGAAAACAATATTCTAAACCTGCAGATGAAATCTTTTTCCGGGGGACCGTGTCAGACTTTGGCATTGCCGGGGAAAATCCACAAGTTTGACATACCACTTGACTGCAATCAGGGATGAACTTGAGTGCTAAGCTGGTATTGCTACACCTCACAACACCGAATCAAATCGATCCTGAGCTCTCACTTTTTTAAGAAAATATATCGCTATCCGGATCCTCCTTGACCAACATAAGCAGCTGCAGGTTGCCAAGGTTCCAGACAAGAACCAGATACCTAAAGTTTTATACTAAGTAGATCCATGATACAATATGTACACAAAAATGACCAGAAAGCTACCAACTTTGAAACTAGGAAAAGTAACAAATAGGTCTATATCACTAGCATTAATTGACACAAAATCCTATATCGAAGTTTCTTAGCATTGACCAACACAAGCTCTACTATTGAAAATACACCTTGGATTATAATGGCACACTTGACTTGATTTCATTATGAGCTCTCCCAAAACCATTGAAGTACATGGAACCATTGTATTACTTTCAATCGACACCTGCGACATGCTGCAAAAGTATGCAATACTGATATTTTTTATCATATGATACTTTTATATAATTACAATCTCAAACATCTCAGGAAAAGAATTATGGCCAATGACTAGTATCTTTTTTGTTTTGGTGAATTTCCTCATTATTTCGACCTGATTTTGACTCATGTGTACAAAGGGGTTTTGTGAAAACAATGGCCCCAATTTGCCAGATTTCCACAACAATTTCCAGTAGGTAGCCAAAATATAAAAAGATTCTTAAGATTTTCTACTTTCACATCCAGTCTAGATAGCCAAATTTGGCCAAATCTTCATGTGGATGATTCACGGTTTGACTACATCACAAAATTGAAGAAAATCCCTGCCAATAACCCCATCTGAACAGGATGGTACGAAGACATTTTATTGAAAACATGACAACAACATGTCCCAATCATAAGGAAGAAGAAACTCACGTTCCCTCGAATATAACAAAAGAAACAAAACCATGAACTTTAACAAAAAGTTACTTGATAGTAATTTGGAGCTCCTATGCATGACGTCAATAACGCATGCATGGAATTGACTATATAAGGTACAATTGATTTCATCAACTCTTGGTAGTGGGTGCCAGATCCCAACAGAAAG
>Ga0116229_10009215_pt1 | contig 15128 bp, 8 predicted proteins | sample S1TSphgellanicum_3_FD_87313 | JGI IMG/M metagenome (GOLD analysis project Ga0116229, IMG submission 87313) | Host-associated microbial communities from peat moss isolated from Minnesota, USA - S1T2_Fc - Sphagnum magellanicum MG | ecosystem: Host-associated > Plants > Peat moss > Unclassified... | reverse complement strand
CATGGGTACCCAATACCCACCCATACCCATGGGTAAATGGGTGGGTAATGGGTATGGGCTTGGACGCATGGGTGGGTAATGGGTGGGTACAAGGGACCCGGGCTTTACAACGACTGAGTTAGCAGATTATAGGGCGACTCGTTGTATAGTAGTCAAGGTAAATGGGTGGGTAATGGGTATGGACAAGGTGCCATGGGTGGGTAATGGGTGGGTACAGTTGACCCCCGCGCAGCTGTGGGTCGGGTATGGGTACAGTTGTCAAGCCCAATGCAAGACTCTGCTTGGTATGTACCTTGACTGTTCTTAAATTGTTTTTTATTCTTGATGGTTCAAACTTTAATCTAAGCTTATACATTACTGCAACTATATATGGCATCACAAATTTAATATGTTGTTCTTGTCACTATACCAAAATGCGTCCTAGTTCACTTTAGGTTTCACTAGATTTTGAGTGAATTTGAACATTTTTACCATGATGAAATTAATCAACCCTTTAATGAATAAGGACCAATTGCTTCGGATAATGAATTGGTCCACTAATACCTAGTGAAACAAGGTTACTTTCAAGTGAAATACAAATTTACCATGTCATTTCACTTGCTAATTAATTAATTAGGTAACATGGAAATCAATTGAATTTAAATTATTTAATATTTAATGTAATATTTAATATTATTGATAATTTCATGATTTTCAATTTATGAATTATTGACATGTGTCACTAACCACCTTAAGTACATAGGCCATGTAATCAACCTAAATAGGCACCTACTATAGGGATTTGCATTGGAGAATATTTGGTCAACTTACCGCTATTAACCACAAACACACCATTTATGAAATTTGATCCCTTGACCTTTATGATGAAAGCAAACACCCTTACCATTAAGCCACCACATTTGTTATGATAATGTGTAACATTGCTTTTTATTTATCAAATACTTTAAACATTACAAAAACATAAATTTTGAAAGTTCATATCTTATTAAGATTTTGTCCAAATGAAATGATTAATGTTTAATTTAAAAGTTTTTCCAATAATGTACATGATTACATTTATTTCCTTTTGAAAGTGTAAAATCTTTGAATAATTTTTTTTTTGAATATCACCATTCAATAACATTTCAATGACCATTCGTTTGAAAAAAAAAAGTTTAATAGATGGATAAGATTTTTGTTAATATAATAATACTACCTATGTTAGCCCACTTTTAATTATTCTAGGGCTACTTTTCATTATTCTAAGTTATTTCACCCTACATTATTTACGGCTCTTTATGGTTATTATTTGTTATTTTTTTAATTTTTAGTTATTTCACCTTAGGTTACTTTTGATTATTCTAAATTTTACTTTTGGCTATTTTCGACTATTATAAGTTATTTTTGCATATTCTATGGTATTTTTGGTTATTTTAAATTATTTCATTTTAGCTTAATTTTTGCCATGTGAGGCTATTATTGGTTACTTTTGCCTATTGAAAGTTATTTCACAGTATGTTATTATTGGTTATTTTAGGTTATATTACCATAAGCTATTTGTGTTTATTCTATTGGTAGTTATTGTTGGTTATTTTATTGGTGGTTAGTAAGGTTATTAGGGATATCTTATTGGTGGTTATTCTATTAATGACTATTAGTGGCTATTAATGGTTATTTTATTGGTGGCTATTTTATTAATGGTTATTGGTGAATATTCTATTGGTGGTTATTTTAGGTTAAATTATCATAGGTTATTAGTGATTACTTTATTAATGGTTATTCTATTAGTGGTTATTGTTGACTATTATATTATAAGCAATTAGTGGTTATCAAATTGTTGGTTATTAATGACTATTCTATTGGTGGCTATTGATGGTTATTTTATTGGTGGCTATTAGTTACTATTAATGGCTATTTTATTAATGGCTATTGATGGCTATTTTTTTATAAATTATTTTTGGATATTCTAAGTTATACTATCATAGGCTATTGGTAGTTATTTTATTGTAACGTATTTTAAATTATTTTTCATTATCTATTATTGATTATTTTAAGTTATTTTACCTTAGGTCATTATATTTTATTTCAAATTATTATACTTAGGATAAAATGACTTATAATAATTTATAATAACATAAAGTAAAATGACCTTGAATAAACTAAAATATAACTTGAAATGACATATATTAATTTAAAATAAAATAATCCAAAATATAACCTAAAGTTAGTTGAATAATTTAATTCAAAATGACTTAAAGTAAAAAGCTTATAATAAGTTAACTAGAATACCTTAAAGTAGAATAAGGTATAATAGTTTAAGGTATAATAATTTATACTAACTTATAATAACTTATAATAAATTATAATAATTTAGGGTATAAGTTAGACTAATTAAGGTAACCTAAAATAATATAAGGTATATCATAAAATAACACATGGTATTTAAAATAACATAAAAATAAACTTATTTACCATAACAAATTATAATAGTGAATTATGTCAATTAGTAGTGAAACATAATGTTTACATAGTGATATTATAATGAAATAACTTTAACCAATGTGAGATCACTAAAGTGTAATGAATTTATTTCTTTTTAAAGTCCCATGATGATTTAAATTAGTGAACTACACCCCACTTTTGTACTAGTGTGTGAAACAAATATCAACATTTGAGGTATCCCACTCATCATTCTAGGCATTCTTAATGATGGTGTTGATTCTCTAAATTACTTAGCCTTCAATTGTACAACAATCATATGTATTATTTATAGTTTAGAATCTAAGTTTTCAAAAAATGGTTTTTACCCACACTGGGAAAATTGCAGATCCTTTGTTTCTTTTGTACAAATTGTCCTTCACCCAAAATAATTTCCTACATCTTTTTTTCTAAATTGTTTTGAACATGTTCACTCAATTGTGGTTGTTTTACAGAATCTTTGTCCAAGATCTATTATCCCACACCATCACAAATTTAGCATGCAATGAATTAATAATGAAAATTGTGCAAATTTTGTATCATGCATTGAAAACACATTTGACACATGGATAAATGTGATAAAGTACGAACCTATGAATGAATGAATGTCACATGAATTTCATATCTTCCAATAAATATGTGTGTCAATTGCGTTTTCAATGCAAAATATTAGTGTGTGAAATGTATGAATTATGAATGAACTAATGTTACACGATTTCCATTTCTAAATAGTGAAATGTGAAGTTTGTGATGATGTCTAACAAATCCATCCTTCATTTCATTATCAATATGTGGACATTTTGTGAATCACATGTCTTTTAATTCTACACAAAACACATTTTCTAGAAAAAGTTTGAGCCAACCTAGTTAAATCCACATAATTGCAATTTCTATGTTCTAAATTCCTTCTTTCTCTTTCAATTCCTTTGTTTTTGTGGTCCATTTCAAATGGTAATGCCTCTTCCAGAACATTTTCTTACGCATCATCATACCTAAACATTTTTAGGTAATTCGCATCTACCCACTCTAAAATGCTAGGATCATAATTATCTTCCACATCCTAATCCTTTACCGATTCATGATACTTCTATATTGAGGAGTCCTTTGAAGTCTACTTGGAAGAAAGCTTTCCAAGGACCTATTTTAGTCATGTTTTTTCCAAAGCTTGCCAATATGATGCCATTAATGAAAAAGTTTGTACAAGTTTGAAATATGTTTCTATTAAATATGCCCAAGAATTTTTTTTAAATGCATTACTTGGCCAAAACGATCTAGTAAAAGTTATCAAAAATGGAACAAGGCTTGCATTGAAGCTAGTATGAACACTAGGTTAGTTATGTTAATAATTTTGGTTTTGTTCCATTTTTGCAAGTCTTTTGTTCTAGTTGTTTTGAATTGCAAGTTGTTTTGTTGATCTTAGATCTATTGTTGCAAGTTTGGAAGTAAAATCATATTGTTTCAAGAGGCACTACAATTGAAGGCAACAATTATTCTTTGTTATAATCAACAAATTATAGTGAGGATTCTTGGCCATGATCGTCCATTTAACTTGGCACATATTTCAAATCATTGTTAATGTTTTGTCTCTAGTTGTGAATGTTTATGTGTTGAACTAATTTCGTGGGCATTGGTTACTTTTTGATGTTTGACTTAAAGAAGAAGCTGGAATTTCATCTAGTTTGGAAGATTTGATAAATGATAATTCTATTGTGGCTTTGGAGTTGTCATTACTTGCAATTAACATTAAGAGATAAATATGTGGGGTTTTAGATTGCTTTCTTTCATTCTTAAAGAAATATGAAGAAAACAAAACACATAACATGTTGTCCTTTATGTTAGACCCTAGATTTAGAAATCTAGGTTTAGTTTCATTTGTTATTGGTCAAGAACATGTTGTTCCCATTGTGGAAGAGTATGATAAATAATCCATGTTTTCTATGCTTTTGATATGCTCTCATATATTCCACCTCATGGCAAAATTTGGACTCGTGGCAAATATGCAAATTGATGAAGAAAATAATTTCAACATTTTTGAAATTGTATGCTAGAACTAGTGAACCAATGAAAGAGCTTGTGAAAAAGGTGTTACAAATGTTTAGGACATTAAATGTCCTTTGGAGTGATGGGGGAAACATGAATCCTTGTTTTTAACTATAACATTTCTTGCCCATAAGATTCTTGGCATTGTTGGTTTTGAAATAAAAATTAAAGGATTCTTTAATTGGTTGGAATACTTTCAAATTTGAAGAAATGTTGCTCGGAGTCAGACAACTTAGATAAGCTAATTTTTGTTAGTAAAAATTGGTTCAATAATCCTAGGGTGGGTTGTAGTTCACCTTTTTGTTTGGTAAAGTTGATTAAGGTTGATGTTGTTTTAGAGGAAGAAGCAAAACAATATGAAGGTGAATTTTAACAAGATAAAAATTTGGATTTGTAATTTTATCTTGATGCATTTTTGGAAAAAGAAATTGTGGCTATGATGATTGCGAAATGTTAAAATATTTGATGAATATTAATGTTGGCAAATATCTACCCATATTGAAATTTATCATTAGATTTATTTTTTAAAATATCCTTATAGGCTATTATAGGTGATTTTTAATAATAATAATAATGATAACCAAAATTGGTGGATAACAAATTAGCAAATAACCATAGCCAATGGATATTGAAAAGATCTTATATATGCCCAACATTGGTGAAAACCACCTTGGCGAAAACCACCTTGGCTTCGCTAACCTTCATTAGACCTCCTACATATGGTTTTTAAATTAAAAAAATCAAAGCTATTCCCATGGGTGTTGTGAAAAGGTGCCTTGGTTATTGGGGGAGGGACAACAACTACCATGCCTACTTGTTGCTAGTGCATTAACAAGGGATCACCAAAATTATTTTTCTTACATGTTTGTTGAATAGTTAATTAAATTTGAAGATTCCATGTTGAAAATAAAATATTCCCATAAATTTTCTATTTCCTATCACAAAATTTTATTCTTTGAAAAAAAAATTAAACTCTTCTACAAAAATATTGATTACTAGTGTATTACAATAAACACAACTTAAGAATATAAAACAATTTTCCCCTAAATTTTTAGTCACCTACTAGTTCATTATATTTGATAATTTGTGTCTTGAAAAAAAAGGCATGGAAAGAGGCTAAGTTGAATTTTTTAATTTGGATTTAGATTTTTTATCAAATTTTAGATTCAACATCAAATTTTTTGGGTCATTTTTTGGGTACAAATTGACAAAATCCATTGTAAAAAGGGACCCGATATAAGAAGTAAAGCTAGGGGGACACTAAACCCTGTTGACCAGAAAAACTAGTTATGACATATGGGTGGTTGCTGATCTAACATCAACTTTTGACACAAAATTTCTATGAAACCTTGATAGTTTCAACATTCATTATATTATTTATAAGAGAAGTTGACATTTTTCAAGCTTGAATGACCTAGCACCCACTAGTGGACCATCCAAAAAATCTCATTATGGGATTCCATGGATGGGATGAAAGTGTCCCCAGGGGGTCAATTACTTGGTTAGTTCCCCAAAAAAAAAATCCTTCTAACTTTTTTTTTGCTTCTCACTTTTTCTTCCCAATTATTATTTTTCTTTTAAGCTTCCCTTCGATTTTTCTTTTCTCCCTTCACTCTTGACCCAAGTTTTTTTTTGGGACCTCCTACTTACCTACCTACCACCCTTCCTTCTACCAACCCATCCATCTCCCTCATAATACCGACCCCTCCTCCCCCACTAATTTTGCACTCACCTCCATTATTAGCAATTTTAGCATTTGGGTTTAAGGTTTACTTGTGAGCTTAGAATAAGGCTTAGGAACATTTTGAGATTGGATAGCTTGAGGAATGTGACCAATAGTTTCAAAAGCACCTTGAAAAGTGTGAAACTCCAAGAACTCCATTAGCCACTTCAAGGTAAACTTTCATTCATTTTCTATTTTTATTTTTGTTGTTGGTTCTTCCACCAAGATGACATCCTTTTTTTTGTCTTCGTCATTTCAATTTGAGCATTGTTTCAAATTTGTTTGAATTGCTTATGCTTCCACAAAGACGAGAACAAGCAAAGCTTGTTGTCATTTCAAATTATTTAGAACTACTAGTGCTTCAACCAGAGAGACAACAACGAACAAAGCTTGTTGTCATCTCATGTTTTTTTATTGTTGGGTGCCACCATAGAGACGACAAGGAGCATCATTTCTTGTTGCAAGTGCCTCGACAAAGATGATGGCAAGCATCTTTTTTTATTTGTTGTTGTTGCATGTTATAGGACAAAGACAACATGGAGTTTTTTTCCCTCATTTGTTGTGTCCAAAGTGATAGACATTCTTTTGTTGGTCCTTGACTTGTTTGCTTTACTTGCATATCTTATGCTTATGTTTTGTTGATAAAAAAACCAGAAATGAAAGAAGGTTGAGAGTGGTGTTTGTGTTTTTTTACATATGCAAACTCACAAGAGAGCAAAAAAATGATGCGGATGGCGTCCATGGTGTTGTGAATGAAGGGGATATGGAGGCAAGGACAATGGGATAGCAAATGCAAGTATGTGTTGAGGATTTGGCTACATTGGCTCCAATTGAAATGATTTAAGAGCAAATGCAAATAGGTGTTGAGGATTTGGTTGCATTAGTTCAACTGAGATTATTTAAGAGCAAATGTAAGTAAGTGTTGATGTTGGTGGAACATCTACAATAGACATGTTGACAGAATTGAAGTTGATTTATAGAAAATCATTTTGATGATTGAACAAAAGAATGTAGTTCCAAGTTTAATGCCAAAGCAAGAGAATGGAGGTCTTGTTTCATTGCCAAATGAACATGTTGTATCTCATGCTAATATTGATGAAGGTGAAATATATACACTTAGAATTTTTTGAGGCTACATGAGCAAGTGTAGAATTGATATAGCCGATTCTTTTGCAGATAGCTCTTAGCACCCACGAGGGTTACATCTTGTGGCATATTTAATATATAATATTTAAAGATAATATAATAAATATTATACTAATTGATGGCTTAATTTACTTAATAATATGAACTAAAAAACTAGATTAAATAATTAGCCCTTAATTTAAATTAATCAATTTTAATAAAAAATGAAATTAGTTAATTCAGATAATTAAAGTTTTAAATAATTAACTAAATAAATTATTTTAAAATATTGTAGTTCTATTTTTTATGATTGGTGTTCAATTGTTGAATTAAAAATATTCCACTACATTGCAACTCACAATATCATGTTGGCATACATACATATCAAACCATGAAACTTCATGAAGGGTGAAAGCCTACTTTTGAATTGAAATTTAAAATAATGTGTATATTCTATTAAACATTCAATAAGGCTATACATATGGATATGTTTTATATACTTCAATGTCTTATATTTAAATTCATGTTTGAATTTAATATTTCATAATGAATTACTTATTAATAATTAATATGTAATACATTTAATTACTATGAACTAATTAATTAAACTAAAAAATAAACTATTCATATGAATTCATTAGTCATAAATATTTAAAATTAGATAATTGATTATCTGATATTTATTTTGATAATTAATTATTTGAACTAACTAACTAATTAATTATCATATATTTAGTTTAATAATTCAATTTCAAACACAAAACATGCAAAGATTTTTTTTTATAGTTGCAATTCAATTATAACTAAGGTTCAACTAAAAGATTTAGCCTATATGCTTAATTTGTCTTCAAGATTTCATCCCACAAACTATATAAATGAGGCATCTTCTCATGCATTCACAAATTAAAATACATGTGCCATGTTGGGATGAACTCATAAAAGGTGAACCTTAAAAGCAAAACACAAAATAAAATTATAAAAATTATGTGGTTATTCTTTAGTTCACCTACCCTTCTAGTATTCTACTTTTTTATTTACCTATGGCTATGTACCAACCTACCTATATATATATATATACATATATATCCAAATTTCAATCAATATGCCATGTGGTAACTTTTGATTGTGCCATGTGTCATAATTTAAGACCATTTTAAAATTAAAATGAATAATCATAATGGATGATGGATATCAATACTTCAAAAAAAACATTCACCAATAAATCTTCATAATGTCGTGTGTTAAAATTTGATGAGTGGATGAAAAATGATGTCAACATGACATTATGATTATAGTCATAAAGGAGTTGCATAATAGTTGAAAAGGAGTTGTTGCAACAAAGTTACAATTGAGTTGCAATAAATTGCACTGTATATACGGTGAGTTTCAACTTTTGCAACTTATGCAACTTGTCTAATAACAGTCATAGTGTAAAAATGCAATGAATTACAAGTGATCATTGCAACTCAAAAAATGAATTACAAGGCTAGTTGCAAAACACACCTTTTTTCATTGTGTGTTAACATTGAATTAACTAAATAACTACAGATTTTGACTTAACACTCAAAAAGGTCAAATATGTTCTTGATATGTGTAAACATCTTATTAACAAAATAACCATAGATCTTTATGGGTGTTTGAAGTTTCAAATCATCATATTGTATTAATTTACAATTGGTGTTGAATTTCAATTGTAGCCTTAAAGGTGGAGTTTAATCCTACTATTAAATACCCTAATTCTACTTATTAATCTTATTGTTTTTGTGTTTTCAATAGAGGAAAGGCAAGATGTGTGGAGTTCATGGTATTTGATGCTAAAGGACAGGCCAAGTGAAGTGGAATGCAAGTTTTGCACCAATGTCATTTCATATTGTAAGGATGGAATGCTCTTCCATTTGTGTTATCGATATGATGGAAATGGGTGAGTTGGAGTTATAGTGTGTTCAATGGCACATGCATGAGTGAAAGCCCTATTTACCTAATGTGGCAAATTTGTCCCTCCACCACTAGACGACATGGAAGTACTAGCCCATTTCTTTGATGGGCAAATAAAGGACATGGCCATCGAAGCATTGAATCCTTCGATGGAAGGATAATTTACTTTGATGTTTCAAGTGGAAAGGGCTCGAATGTGCACCCCACCTACAAATAGCACATAAGGTCTTAATAGATCCACAAATAATAAAACTTCAACCTTTCGATAGGTGCATTACCCATGGATTGAAGTTAACCAAAAAATAAAATTTAGATCAAAAGTGGGCAATTTTTTTTTATGAACGAACATCCTTTTCAATGTTGTGTGACACCCAACATTCCTAAAAGTTGTGAAAGAACCCTTTGAGTCTCAAATCTACTACAAACCCAATCATACCATGGATTATGCATAAATTTGTTAAAGCAATCCAAGGTTGATATGTCCAAATAAGTAATTGAGAGGATGCAAAATTCAATTCACAAATAAGGAACAACCATTTGTTCTAATGGTTGGCATAACATTACACAACATCCATTGTTGAACATAATGTTTGCTTGTCCATGTGGCAATGTATTCATAGGTTCCATTAACACAATTGGGGAGCAAAAGGATACCCATTACATATGTAAAGTATTGGTTGGAAACATCGAAACCATTAGAGTCGACAACATTGTACAAATTTGTACAAATAATGCTTTAAACATAAGAAATGTGACTAACATTCTAGTCCATCATTTTTCAAATTTTTATTTTCAAAGTTGTGTCATTCATTGTTTGGACTTGCTATTGGAAGGTTGGGGGGAAGCAACATGGGTGAAACAAATTGCAAAAAAGACATATATATATATATCATATGGCAACACCATGCACCATTAGCAATCTTTCATCATTAGTAGACAAATTTAATGCTTTAAAACCCCAATAAGACACAATTTGTAACCAAATTTTTAATGGTTTGAGAGGTTGTTTAAATTAAAACCTATCATTGAGCAAACTATTGTTGAAATTGATTAAATAATTTTTGTCAACACATTGTGTGGCACCCATCATTAGAAGTCATTCACCAAGGTGAAATTGTTCAAGTTAACATCAAGAAGGACGAGTTTTGGGATCATATTTGTGCCAATTTTGTGCACATGGTGGAATTGGTATTTATGTCAATAAAGGCATTTGATGGCAAACAACCTAGCATGGGGAAGGCATGGCTTCTCATGAAAACATTGAAACAACATGTTTTATTATCATGAGACCCACTATTTGAATTATCATCAAACCTTATAGATGTGAGCAAAGGTCAATTTTACCAAAGGTGGAGGATGTTAATGAAAGCAAAAACATCCTTGGTGTTGCCACTAGGAACATCACACCCTGTTTTTCTTGGACCCATCAAAATTTGAAAAATCATAGGAAACACTTAAAATAAATATTTTCATAAATGCAATGTTGGTTCCTTTCCATGAACTTTTTAGTCAAAAACACAAATTTGAAACATGATTTGAAATTTTTCTTGAGAAATTTTTCTTAAAGTAATTTGGAAGTCATTTTATTTCTAGGTTTTTATTATGCTATTAATTTAGTAAGTATAATTTAGTTATGAATTTCCAAAGTTAAAGCTATCAATTTATAAAGGGGCCAATTTAATTATGAATACAAATTTTTAACAATTTATATTTTTTTATTCCAAAAGAAACTTCAAGCCATATATTGGTGCATGCAATTGATAAACATGAAAAAAAAATTATAATTGTGAGAATATTTAAAATAAGAGGCCCACAAAAATGATTTGGTCTTTTTTGGTTCCTTAACCATTCTTTGAAATGGTTCCTAGTGGTACCACCCAAGGATGTTTTCACCCACAATTGACTTACATTATGCACATGCCCTTCTCAATCCATAATTATCGGGTGAAGTTTGCTTGGTTACATGATGAAGCAAATGCAAAAGAGGCATTAAACAAGTTTTGCGAAAAACACTTAGTACCCTAACTACTTATGCTCAAGTTTTTAAAGACTTTACATATTTTATCAAAAGTGAAAGTCCTTTTTTTGACACCCCTCTAGTGAATGAGCTGAATTTGTTCCACATGAGTGGTGGGATTTGATTATAGTTGGTGAATGCACACTTGCACCCATTGCCCGTTGTATTTTGGCACAAGTGTGTTCCATATCATTGTGCAAGTGGAATTGGAATTCATATTCATTTGTCCATAGCAAAATGCGAAATCAGTTGATGTTGGATCGGGTGGAAGACTTGGTGTACATATACATTAATAACAAGCTTTTGCGATAATGACCTAAAACTAACCCCATGACATGGTATGAAAAGAATATGTTGTCTAAAGATTCAATGTTCAATCTTGATGAAAGTGCGAATGAAAGTGAGTCATTGGACAAATGTTAGATAAAGATGAAGACCAACATGACCCCTTTGAATTCCTTGATGACAAGACATTTCGTTTTCAAGATTGTTGTCTGATTCAATAGTTTAGCAAGTTCAACTATCTAACAAAAGCGATGCAAATTTGAACATGCCTATACTTAACAACTTTATTCAAGTGCTTCATGCACCCCCCTTGGATGTACATGCTCCAACAATCCCAAATCAACAAATGTTCATGCAATCATTGGGCTCCATTAAAGTGTTAAGCTTTAGTAGCTCAAACACACCATTAACTTGAATCATCATTTTGGAGTTAGATGCACAACACACATTAATAAACACTTTAGACATACAAGTCAACCCACATATCAATTCAGTGAATATAATAGTCAAAAACATAATGGATATTACATTGGAGCCACATGTGTGCCCACATTAATGTAAGTGCACCCCAAGTTGTGCATCAAAGTTATTCTAATCTCAAAGATGTAAAACCTTTGGAATTGATAGAACATGATTCACATTTTGACCATGCACTAATCAACCAATACCTATGGCATTCAACACCCCTGATGCTCGAAATTGATGTGGGGTCAAAAGACATTGTGGCAGTTTCCATAAACCATCTTCATCCGCCTATTCAAGATTCATCCACGCATCAACTTATTTGAGGAAAAAGTCGACTAATCAAACAACAATTGCTTTTGTAAACAAACAAGACTATGAACGGTCCACCCACTAATGATGGCATTTTGGACATCGAAGGACATCATCCCACTAAATGAATTGTGACAAAACATTCGGGGTGGAATATCATCGCAAACTTGCATGGGACAAACACTTTAGAGGCAAAAGAACATCACAATGATGATGATGATGACAATGACACTAACATTCTTGGTGAAACAATTGAGGCCCCAAATGATAGCAACTACCATGAACTTTGACCCAACATCTAATTCCTGCAATTGTTCATCTTTCTAGGTCATGAATCATAAAGGCTTCACAATCTCAAGTTGTTTAAAGGCAACAAAAACTTAAGCAATTAACATTTTGCAATACTTGCACATAGGTTGAATTTGATATGCAAATCCACATGGTTGTTTAAACATATCTTTTCCCAATTGTTTGTTTTCATGGTAATATAATTTTAACCATTTGATTTGGGACCCTCCTTGAAAATTCGTGTATTTCATATAAGATAATGACCATATATTTTTATTTTTATTTTTATATTGTTTCATTTTCTTAATTCAAATTCCAAACTTTTAATTTTTAAAGCAACTCTAATGAAGTGCCCCATAGATATGTATTTATGTGTTCTCTAATCATTCCAATCGCATTATCATCTAAATATTCAATATCCAAGGCAAATCCAATCATGCAATTCATTTTTCAATTGAAAAACTTTACATATGATTATAATTAACCAAATTTACATCAATTGGGGCAAACTTTTAGGCAAACAACTTGTTTCTTTCAAGTTTGTAACTCTGGTTTACTAAATTTCATCAACAAGTTATTCCAGTTTTGAATATCAAAACCCATAAAAAAACATTTAAGTTTTTTGCTTATACATTAAGAAGAACAATTTCAAGCTTGTAGTATCCAAAACAAAAAGGAAAAATGTTCAAAAAAATCAAAGTAAATCTTCATTCAAAAATCCAAAAACCTCTTCAAGAATTACAAAATGGAAAGAAATTCAGATCTTCTTTTACCTCTAAGTCCTCTTAGTTATACCGATTCATAGTGTTGTCATAACTTAAATAATCACCAATTAGTATAACTTTAAAATCAAAATAACAAGTTACTGGTCACAAGTTCAAATCCACCTGTTTTGTTAATCAACTGGTTACTACACCAATTTAGTTGCCAATTCTTGTAACAAACCAGTTTACTTTTTAAACTTGTTAACCAAAAAACAAAAATATCCTTAAATCATAATGCCTTACTAGTTACTAGTTGGTTAAACCAATTATTATATACACACTGAAAAAATTAAGTTAACATTACTCCCCCCCCCCACCTTGACAATTTGGTCTTTCCAAAACAGGTGTATCCTTTAGTACTATATCTAGATATCTAAAATCTTCAAAAGCATGCATAACACTATCAATCAAAATAATCTATGTGCCTCTCTAATTTTTGGTAAAACTAATTGTATAGGTTTTGGAATGATAGGTTTTTCCAAGGCTTTTACTTGAGTGCTAAAAATAACAATAGGTACTTCCACAAGTTTTATGGGTAAAAGTAAGGGTCACTATTAAAAAATTTGGGTTTTGCAATTGTCGTTTACAACTAAAATTCAGTTGCATGCGACACATGCAACTGCAAATTTGTGTAATTATTTAAGACAAGTTGCACATGACATTCAGTTGCATGTGACACTATGTATGCAACATGTATATACAGTGTTAATATACATGTTCATCCATACATACCAATCTAAATGTAGATGCACCTTATGTGCAAATCTCCTTACAATTACAATGTAATTAATCAAATATGACACATGTTTAAAAATTAGACAACTAACTTGTGGACATATGTCATTATTTAATTTGTTTGTGTTTTCAAAAATTAAAAATTCATTGGATTAATCTCAATCATTAAAGTTTTTGCCACTAGGATGATGACACGTGGCACACCATGGAACGTTAATTGACCATTTGACACGTGTTCATTTTTAACACCAATTATATGGTAACACGTGGCAATCAAGGCCCACATTTTAAAATTTAAAATTATTAATTATTGAAATTTAAGTCATCCAATTTATTGTTAATAAGATGTTGACATGTGGTGTTAGGCTTAAGCTATATAACTAAGTTTAGAATAATCCAGTTTTATTTTTAGGTTTAACCATTTCATAAACGTCAAGTTTTTTTCATTCACTCATCCCCTATGGCACTTAATATTTGACTACTACATAGCTATTGTTCCTACTTATATATTGAGCCAAATAAAATTGGAAGCCAAAGGATATGGGTTAAAACATTCCATTGCAAACTTCATGAACCAACCTAGTTGCACATTAGATGCAACTACTATATTAAAGTATACCAACCAGGGGAGGGCTATGTTGCTTCTGGTGTCCAAACAAAACTTGAAGCCCTCTTCTTAGCACATCTAACACACTAAGAATCATTGAAAATGGATTAGAATGAGAAAATTATGGCCCCAAGAAGTAAAAGGGTCAAAAACTCAAAAACAAAAACTATTGAACACTACAAAGGCCGGTTCTTAAACACCCAGAAATTTCCTTTTATGTTATTTTGTTGCTATTAGAATTCTAGCGTGATTTGTAAAACATCATGTGGCTCTCCTGTAACACTTTAAATCATTTAAAATGAATAAGAAATAAGAAAGTTATGAGGTTTAAAAGTAGGGAAGGTCCAAAAAAAACAAAAAAAAAAAAAAAAAAATTTT